>Ga0307515_10000743_pt1 | contig 75420 bp, 86 predicted proteins | sample 17_EM_MG_FD_194513 | JGI IMG/M metagenome (GOLD analysis project Ga0307515, IMG submission 194513) | Populus trichocarpa ectomycorrhiza microbial communities from riparian zone in the Pacific Northwest, United States - 17_EM | ecosystem: Host-associated > Plants > Roots > Unclassified | place...
CCCCTCACCCCCACCTCCCCCCCCCCCCCCCCCCCCCCCCCCCCCGGGGGCCCCGCGGGCCCGGGGGGGGGGGGGGGGCGCCCCACTGGGGGATTAAGTCCCCAGCCCGAAAAACAGCCACTAAACCCGCGAGGTCGCTGTCACAGCTCTACCTCTCCAACCCGGTGCTACTACGGTATATATCCACAGCATATATACATTCAATCTCACTCGAATTCAAACCACACGCCGAAGATTGGAGTTATTTGCAACCCACGGTGAGATTTCCTACAATCGAAAAAGCCCAGCCTTACCGCAGTTACACTCCTCACAATGGAATTTCTCTACCAATCCAGTGGGTTGAACTAAGGCAAAGTATTCACCTCAGGTATGTATAGCAAGCTAGAATACTTAGAGTGCCCTAACCCTATAATGGAGTGATGCGTTGTGCACAGGTGTATTGTGTACCAGTTCAAAAAAAGGCATGTCCCTTCTCATTGCTCCAAATATGCAATAGCGTAGGAGGGTGCGGGCTTTAAATAACCTACCTAGAGCACGTTTTGCCAGATCCCACTGCCACAACCTTCTCCCCACTTCCAGCGGGTATAGTCTCATTTCCCCATCATACCCTTCCACTTATACCACATCTACACAACTCCGCAGAAACCAACACTTCTAGATCGTAGACCGCGGGTGAAAGCAAGACTTGCGGCCAGTTCAAGGAAGGAGGGATACCATCTTCTATGGGGCGGACACGCGGATACACAAGAAAACGCAAGTAACCAACCCTGACAACTTGGTTGTAACATCGAGTGAGCAGCGATGAGCGGCGGTGAACTAGTCCGCCTCTTACCGCCGCTGCCGCATCCCACCCCGCGATCCCATCCCATCCACCATTTTCATTCCCTCAAGCTTCTTCCGTTTCACCTTCGTCTACCCCTGTCCACCAGATAGGCTTGCAACCCGCCGACGTCGACACTGGCTATGTATCAATGGGCATGGACCTAGTTCTATTTTCGTGACCGTCGTGGACTACCCTAGCTGCGAGGTGATATATCCACCCCCCTACCCTTCTCCCTTCTCATCACATCCAGTTCACATTTATACGTCATTCCCCGCATACCCGGCCATACTGCGTTCTCAACTCAAGTAATAAAAATTTTGATCCTACACCTACACATCCAATCCAAGGAAAACCCGCACCCTCCCCTCTTCCCTTCTCTTTCCTCATCCCCTCTTCCCCCCAAACCACAATGCGAAAGAAGGAATAGGAGATAATATCTTGATCAAGCACCGCATACTACGCTACTTTCAAATGAAACAAAAAAACAGAGCACGTTGTTGTCACCAGGAAAATAACACTTCAGAATCAAAAAACGGCGTAGGGGAAAAAAGTAAACAAAATAAGGGTGTACAGTGAGTTTAAAAGGCTAATTAGAAAGACACGCAGACAACACACACCTCGGAGCCATCCAGACCCTTCATGCCAAAGAGAAGGAAAAAGGAAAAAAACCAGCAGTAGTAGTGGCCGCTTCAAAACCTCTGCCTCGTCCGACTCCCCAACCGTTCACTCCTCCAATTCTCATACCAATACTCGCGACTCTTTTCCCGCAGCTCTGCCCGCCACTCGCTGAACACGCTATACTTCAGCCTTGCAAAGTCGCAGTGCTTCTCGTTGTATGGATCCGCAAAGCCCCAAGGGAAATGTCGCCCCACAGGTTCGCCAGGTTCGTACGAGTCCGGGGAGACGACAGATAATGGAATGAAGGTGAGGCCTGCGCTGAAGCCTGCGTCCTTGACCGAGGTTGGAGCTGCTGTCGGGTCTGCGGAGCCATCTTCGTCGTCATCCTGGACAGTGACATAGTCGTCTTCGTCTACTTCGGGTAGTGAACCGCGTTTGGACTTGGGGGTAGGTGCAGTCTCCTCATCCTCCTCCCCTTCGACTTCCAGTTCTAGTGACTCGAGCGGGTCCTCGCCGGCTTCACGCAGGCCTTTCCGAACGATGTCTTTGAGGTGCTCCATGTGCCTCGATGTGCAGGTATCGGCCTTGCTGATGACGGGAACCACAATCGTCTTTCCGTGCAGCGCTTTGAAAACAGAGATATCCAAGTCGGGATCCAAGCCACCAATTTCGTTGGGAGATCCCATCTTTCCAAGGTAGTGGTTGTTCGGTGTCAATCGTGCGGGGTCGAGGAGGAGAAAGACACAGTGAATGTGGGTGTCCCTAACACCTGGTGCACGCACGACTTTTGTCTCCTCGGAAAATGTCTCCTCGAACTTGGCCTCGATGAAAGCAACAGTCTCTCGCAGCTGCAGGTCAACAACATTCTTTTCTAGTCCTGCAGAATCCCACAGCGTGAGCCCAATGCGTTCACCATCGATCTCTGTCTCAATGTATGTCGACTTGAAGTCACTGTCGGAGGTGGTGCCGGTATGGTCGGTCTGCTGGGGCTCCTCCGCATGCTGCCCGCGTTTCTTTATGGCGAGGGATTGGCGGAGGAAGCGGAGGAACGAGGTCTTGCCGGAGTTTCGGGCGCCGATAACGAGGATGCTATTGATAGAAACATGTTAGCTATGCACAAGGAGACAGAAGGAGCTGCGGGAGTGTGCAGTGCGGGGAGCTGCATATGTATCACCACAAAAATAACAACGTACTTGAACGGAGTTGGGTCCTTTCTCCTCCGAACACGTCTCGGCGAGTTGACGGTGCTGACAGCACTGCTGGCATAGCTATATCTTCCCCGATGTGCCATGCTTCCGATATTCGCGTACGGATCCTCCGAGATGGGCACCGAGCTGGTCTTAACGTACTCCCCCGCCGGCCCAATAACCGAGTCCGTGCTCTTCCTTCCAGGCACGAAGTTCCCGAACTGCGGATGCTGCTGCTGCGGCTTCGACATGTCCCCGTTGGTCTCCGCGTGCTCTTGATCGTCTGGTTTGCCAGAGAGGATATCGACCGAGTCTCTAACGTCCCTCCCAAGCAGATGGCGGGGAAAGCCGGTGGTGTTGTTTGTGCTGCTGTTGCTGGAGCCGTTGGGAATGGGATCGGGTAGCTTGGGAGGGGTAGGAGCAACGACAGGCATCGACTTCCGGACGGGATCGCCGGATTTGCTGCGACGGAGAAAAGAGAGAGGAGTTCGTCGGGGAGGATTGCTCGATGTTGAAGCGCGAGACTGGATCTGGTGCTGGGGCAGAGGGGGAACAGACTCGCTCGAGTGGTGGTCAGACGAGTGGGTGTCGGAAGCTGACTTGGGCGTCGGGGGTCGCAGCTGCGACTGGGAATAACGGGTGGCCATCGCAAAGTGCGATATGATGTAGTATGTACTAAGTACTTAGGTGTTACCCCGACGGTACGTATGTATGGTGTATGTACGCTGCTGCTGCTGCTGAACGAGAGACGGAGAAAGAATACAATGCCCAATCCAATAATCGCGTTTGATTCCACCGTCTACAACTCTGGAAGCCCTTCTCTTCTCGAAGCGTGCGTTCAACTGCCGACGAATACGATATGATGTGTTTCCAGCTCTGCGCCTGCGCTTTTCGCGAGGTGTGAGGCGGATTGCAGATGGGATAGTACCGTTGTCGCTGTTCTCCTGATTCCCTCTACTTGAAACACCTCAAGTTAATCTACCATAGCTCGTCAACAAACAACTCTCCCACACACCCCTCTCCCTCCTTCCCATATCTATAACACTACCCCCCCGAAAAGTTGTGGGAAGTATCGCCAAAAAACGCACCTTGCCGAGAACTACACAGAAATCCCGTTCGTTCCTCGTTTCGCAGCGCGACTTCCGATTCGTGACTAGCTGACGGCGCGTGAAGCGAAAGGGGTGAGTGGTGTAGCGACGACGACGACGGCAACGGCGACAAGAAGTGAACTAACGAAACGAAAGACGGAACGTTATCGTGAGGATCTTCCAGAGATCAATGGGTGAATGATGGCGACAGACAGCGTGACGACGTAGGGGGAGGGGGGAAACACTCGTGGGTTGAATTGACGATGGGCAGAGTGAAGGAAGGAGTAGTCAGTCGACAAACACTGGAACCCGGGTCGTGATGCGAGGATAATGTTTTTTTCTTTAACCACCTCAATAATAGGGGCGGTTTCATGTTTGGCTCACAAACCCCCTCCTCCCCCTTCGAGTCGTGGTAAATTGCCGCCTCGGGCAAGTTACTGGCTGTGATGGTACTAGGCTAACAGGGTCTTCTGCGGGCAGGGATTGGATACATTGATGCTAAGCCTGGGGAACGTCACCGTTCCAGTTTCGCCCTTGCACAAGAAGCACAGGGGAGCTCTGTCATCTCTGATACAGCTGTGCCTTTGGTGTTCTCATCGCCTTTGCAACGGTCACTTGCGTCGTCAGAATTAGGTGTGGAGGTAGCTCTCGCTTGGGTGTCCCTTGACAGCCGAGATCTGGACGTTACCAGGACGCAACTTTAAAATCACGTGTACGAACTAATTGAGCTAAATCCGAGCAGCTAGAGAACTAGCAAGGGCATGCAATATCAAACTACGGTATCCGTCAAGCTCATCTCAAGTAGGCATTTCGGCCAGTCCGCAAAGACTTACAACTGTCTCTCTACGGTAGTAGCAACCGTATCGATATCTATCCCACAGATCGGATCTCCTTCGCGTGGCCATTGCTGGTGGGTGGTGGGGGCTACATCCTTCCGTTTGAGCTTCTTTCGATCTGGGTGTACCCCAGCTTCCCTGTCGGCCTCCAAACGGCCTTCCACTTATAAGGCTTGGAAGTTTAGTACCGGGTTTTTCGTCCGTTGCTTTGCAAAGCTTTTCTCCATTTTCTTCCACCCGATCACTCAGAAGTATTCGTTGGGACTGACAGACACCTTGTTTCAGACGGAAGGTATCACAGCCTGAAGATTTCCTGCCAATACGGGCCGAGGTAGCACGATCACCAACCACTCCCTAGGGTATCCGCATAGCAGGCAGGGAATAAAATACCAAAGCTTCCTCGGACTTCACAACTACCTGGCTCGAATCAGTTTCAGCCACTGCCGGGCCCCGCAGATGCAGACTGTTGGAACAAGGTTGAAGAACAATAGTCAGTACAAGGGTAAAGTATGGCACTGTAGGCACCACTGTCGACGTATCTTGTTGTATGGAAAGTTAGGTACCCGGGGATGGAATTCTTCGTGACTGTGACCTGCCTGATATAAAGATTCTCCGCTTCAGATCATTGGTAGATAGCCTGCCAGACGGGCTTTTTCAAGCTGGTGACAACTAAGATCATTGGTTGGAGTAAGTTTCATGTCCGGCGAATTGTAACCATGTGGTTCTAAATCTAGATCGAGTATGTACGTCAAAAGTGCATATTGTATTGTTACCCATTGAGTATCGAGTATTGCGTAGATCAGTACATACGCGCTGTATCTGTGTTACGTTTCACCAGCGGTTGAGGAAGAAGAAGTACCAGTACATAGTCCCGTAAGCAGGTATTTGAGCGCGATCCCTGGCGCGTATCGCATTCACCAAGTATCGGTCTTGAGATGTTCCGTCTTCTAACCACTCAGCAGGCCTATATATAAGGCCCTCGGGACTTGATACCAACAATACATTACAAACCCTCCTCATTGCTTCAGTCCACAGAAGTCTGAAAGCTTCAGTACATACAAAGCGTGAACAAAAAGCAACTCCTGCGCCGCGAGCTATTATAATAGAATCACAATACCCCGAAATACTAAGCTGCATATTTTTCCAAACCGACTATGATTGAATCTTGGCCTTTCTGGCATGCTCACACTCCCCCGAATTGCACTGCATTCAAACGTATTTCCAATTGATACTCATCATCAACGGGGTAAATCACCCCAGTACCTTCCCATGTCCTAGAATCCGCCCAGCCGTAGCTTGAAACGGCCCGCACGTGTATACTTACTAGGGACTGAATCAATTGCTAGAACGTGCAACCTCTCGTGAAGATACATCTCTATTTGCGCTCCCATATATCGGGTGATACCACATGATGACATCACGAAATCTCACCCAGCTCCCTTCTCCCCTCCGAGATTCCAGTAGGGTCTAGAACATTCCATCCAGAAAGTGATCACGCGGTTTTAGTCTCGTCGTCATGATTAGTGGATGGCGGGTTCGCCACTGTTGGGGTGGTGTTGCCAGTATGATCCCCATGGCTAGTAGTTTTTCTATGACTGGTTCATTAGTCTCGGGTGTGGTACACCTGCTTAGTGCTTGCACGTACTTGTGGCTGTTGGACTGGAGTGCTAAACGGAGTTGACATCATTCTCAAGGATGGTCCCACTACTGATCTCGTCAACTCTCTTCACCCTCTAACACCCGTCAACGTCTCCGCTGCCACCACGTCTCTTCCTTCGAATTCCTCGTCTCATATTCCAGCACCTAACACGCCCCTTCCATCCCCGCTCTCATCCTTACCCCCATTTCCGTGCATTCTAACATTCACCCAGTTCAGTCTTCATACTCCACTGTCCCCATCAATCCCCATCACCAAAAATCACCTCACAACCGCCTCCACCAGTCAGGTGATGGGTGGTGATGGGTGATGACTGGTATGGAGTGGCGGGGGAAGGGATTTTTGAAGATACCTAGTGAGCTCGCTAGTAGTTCCACATAAGGAGGGACTCTTATGTAGTCGCATATGGAAGACAAAATCGGGAGCAGGAGTGTATTGAAAGAAGCAGATATGAAAACCATTCCGTGATACTGTGAACGGCGACCTCTGTTCCCGTAAGGTTAACCGTTTTCAAATCCCACACTCAAGCACTCCAACTTCCATCTATCCTCTGAGAGTATAGTGTACCAGTGTTCATGGTTAATATACCCTACTTTCTCATACCCCAACAACCCCCTAGCACGCCCCGCCTACATATTATAGCTACCGAGTCACGAACGCGCGGCAGATGGCTGCAACGGGTGCGGAGTCACTCAACACTTCCGCCCTCTCTTACCGTACCGTCCGTCCACATCACCAAAAATCGCCGCATTACCGCCACTACTAACCAATATCCCTCTCAATAGGTATCAGTCTAGGTATCTACTCTGAAACCACCAATAATCCTAGCAGCAAAGCCTGAAAGGTGTATGATTAGGCGGAAAAACTACCAATTGCCCGGTAGGTAATGGATACTTAACGCCCGTGGCTAACCAGCTAATTACAATAGAGGAATACTCTAGAATTGCATGAAGCAAACTAGTAATGAAGTTACTCTACCACGGGTCTACCTATTAAGCTACTATGGGTTCTACATGCATACCAAGTACGCCTGAGTCAACACACAAGTCGATGAGACTAAGCTAATAACCATCGAAGTCTCAATGTTTACGGAGTAACCATCAAATTAAAAGACTAACAAAACCCAATAAGAAAAAGAAATACGTAGAGCAACGCACGCAATAAGGACACAGATTTCAAAGGGACAGCAAACGGATTGATGGTAATGGGTGAAACTACAGTACGACGAAACGAAACGAAGCATATGGATATGATTCAATGGTGGTGAGAAGCGAATAAAGACACCTGATCACAAAGGAACCGAACCGCTTTTTCTCCCCTTCCGTCTTGGCCACCTCTTCCGGCGTCCCCTCTTTCCTCCCTCATTACACATCCACATTATACCGAACTTAGTACTCGGGCTCCTCAACTTCATCACCGACGGAGTCGGTAGCAACCTCCTCGTAATCTCGCTCTGTTAGGTAGGCGTTAGTGATTGTTCTAGTGCTTCATCGAGAAGGAAACACATACCCAAAGCGGCCAAGTCCTCACGAGCCTCGGAGAATTCACCCTCCTCCATACCTTCACCAACGTACCAGTGCACGAAAGCACGCTTGCTGTACATAAGATCGAACTTTGCACTAAGAGCACCCCATGCCTCGGCGATAGCAGTGGTGTTCGACAACATGCACCTATTACCTATTAGCTTGCTGTTAGGCCAAGTTCAGACAGGACAACTTACACAGCGCGGTTAACCTTAGCCAAGTCACCGTTTGGCACAAGCTGAGGAGGCTGGTAGCAGATACCAATCTTGAAACCAGTTGGGCACCAGTCGACGAACTGGATGGTACGCTTGGTCTTAATGCTGGCAACAGCACCGTGGACCTCCTTGGGGACAACGTCTCCACGGTACAACAGGCATGTAGCCATGTACTTTCCGTTGCGTGGGTCGCACTTGACCATCTGGTTGTGGGGCTCAAAGCAAGAGTTGGAGATTTCCTGGACGGAGTTGGCCTCGTGTGAAGCCTTGGCCGCGGAGATGACGGGGGCGTAGGAAACAAGAGGGAAGTGGATACGGGGGTAGGGGACCAAGTTGGTCTGGAACTCGTTGAGATCGACGTTGAGGGAGCCATCGAAACGGAGAGAGGCAGTGATGGAAGAGACAACTGTAATTAAATTAGAAATTTGACTCTCTCCCTTAAAACACCACAATCAGATACGCACCCTGGGCAATCAGTCTGTTCAAGTTTTCGTAGTTGGGTCTCTCAATGTCCAAGTTTCTGCGGCAAATGTCATAGATAGCCTCGTTGTCAACCATGAAAGAACAGTCGGAGTGCTCAAGGGTGGTGTGGGTCGTCAGGATGGAGTTGTAAGGCTCAACGACAGCAGTCGAAACCTGAGGTGCAGGGTAGACAGAGAACTCCAACTTGCACTTCTTGCCGTAGTCAACGGAAAGGCGCTCCATCAACAAAGCACCGAAACCGGATCCCGTACCACCACCGAAAGAGTGGAAGACAAGGAAACCCTGAAGACCACCACAGTTGTCTGATACCCGAACGTTAGCTCAGCCATGCCAAGTCGATAATTTTGAGGATAGCGATAAGACATACCGGCAACACGACGAATCTTATCAAGCACCTGGTCAATCAATTCCTTTCCGACCGTGTAATGTCCACGGGCATCTATTTCCAATTAGTTTTCATCGCCGGATAGTTACCGGTGGCACTCCCGAGGTCCATACAGTTGTTTGATGCATCCTCCTTTCCAGTGATCATCTGCTCGGGGTGGAACAGGTTCCGATAGATACCAGTTCGCACCTCGTCGACCACATTCGGCTCCAAATCAACATAAATTGTTCTAGGAACGTACTTTCCCTGACCTATTGATAAAAACTTGTTAGAATGGTTTCCATCATAACATCGATCCACCTTTAGAGCTTGCTAAAGCTTCGATGGCAATTACAGAAGGAGTATGGAATCTAGCGTACCTGTCTCGGAGAAAAATGTGCTGAATCCCTGATCCTGAGGACCCCTTTGACGCTCCTCAGTGAGGTATCCATCGGGCTACACAGATAACGATCAGCAACACTTATCGGGAAAGTACGCCTCGCATATGCACAACCACCGCCGATGCATCATCAGTGGCAAAATCGAGCGATGGGATGAGATGCGGATTGGATGTACCTGAATACCATGCTCAAGGCAGTATAACTAAAAGACGAAAGTTAGCACGTCGCGGAAGCTCAAGAACGAGTCGAGTCGGAATGTAGAAGCTCACCTCCCAGCACGAATTGGCAATCTGGCAACCAGCCTGGCCGACTGCATTATCGCGATAAAAGTCAGCGAGACGTGTCCCATAATGTTTCAGGGGTTGTTTTTGTTGATAGTTAAAATCACGCGTTGGATAAGGGGTAAGAAACGTAGGCGGGGTATGCCGATGCTTATATTGACGTACCGTTGAGCGAAATGACCTCTCTCATGATTAAAGATTTAGGCTTTTGGTGATGATAAGAAGGAAGTTGATGAATTCGTTGACTGTCGTGAAGGGCTGATGTTTGAAGTGATGGAGGAGAGGGAGAAGAAGGGGAGCAACCGCGTTGGAGAGGATGTGTGGTCTTTCTGGCTAAGAAAAAGGGTGTGTGCTGTGTTTTTTTTTCGTTGCCGACAACAGACTGACTCAGGCTAGCCAACTCTGGCCTAATGCGTCATTCCGCGGGGCTTGGCGACCTGCGACACCCATCCACATGTCGAAGCCGACATCCCGATACAGAGATGGCCGCACTTGTTCTGGAAGGATTGGGGTACCATTGCACCTGCTGCATCAGCAAAAAGGGAAGCAAGGGAATCGTTCCTTGCGTCAAAATATGTGCCATCTCATCCTCCGATCCATCTCGAACCTCTAACCAAAAAAGCAGGCGATTGGGGAAGCCACAACGCACAGACCATCGCTCTTCGGACAGCGGGCGGCAAAGGTGAGAGAATTATAAATCACCTCCTTTCTGCCATCACCAGACTCGCGGGGTACCGAATCGCCATCATTCGACACCTTCAAGACTGAATTTGTTTACACGAACGAATTGGGCAACCCTAGCCTGAGCGAACAATCTGACCTCTTTCTGTGGACTGCCTCATTTGTCGTGGTGGCCAATCCGCGTCAATTTCCCCACACTAAATTTTGGTGTGGTGGCCGTGAAACAGCAGGATCACATGGTGTCACTCGAGATTGTTCGAATTTTAATTCGCGGCGTGATGTCCGTCTTCATATCTTTCGACGATTATTTAAGCAACTTTCAGGGTATAGATCAATACCTGCGTCATTGTTGTTGACTCGGTGTACACGGTTGCATGCCAGTAGGTGCTTGTTCGTCTACGGCGTCTATTGCGTTAACCAAACTTCCTGTACCACTACCTCGGCTTACGATAAGGAGGCGCATGGCCTCAACGTTATATAGGACAGCCAGGCCTTCCATAGACTCGGCGGGCAACAGAATAGGACTACAAATAGGGCTGAGGAGGGCTGAGGAGTGAGATTTCATGCATCTAATCAGGACACAACAATTATGTACAATCTCCCCCGCAAAAGTTCAAGTACTATCAACAACCAAGGGCATCAAACAGAAAAACACAAGCACTCATCCTTGCACAGCCGCAGCATTGGCAGCTTCCACCTCCATCTCCCTTCCCCCACCCCAGAGATACCCCGGATCTTGCCCCAAATTAATCGCCAATTCCTCCACCGTCTCAACACCACACGCATCGTATGAGCGGAGGAAGCCATACCCATTATCGTATTTCGACCCTTTATTATACCCTATCCATCACCATTAGCACTCTTCTCTCCCTTTCTACGGTATACAAACCAAAGTCAAGCTCTAATGTTGGTCCCACCACATCCTTACACCTCTCTCTACCATGGTGATGATCACAAACTCTATGCCGCCTTTCACCGGCACCGGCCAACTTGGCAATGTGATCTCTGTGACTCTCGCTCCGCCCGAGCTCGCCGTATAAACGCTCCTCGGGCGTCTGAGGCTTTCCATGCTCCCGCTCTAGCTCAATGCGGAATTCGCCCTTCGGCACGCCGGGATTGGGCAGGACCTTTGCGTCGAATGCATCGAGTGCTGTGGAAGCAAGGTCTTCGCGGGGCCCAGAGCAGTAGGCGCTGGCTAGGGTGAAGAAGGTGAGGAGGAAGACTGTTGGTAACATTGTGGGTGATGTTTGTGGTTACGGAAGAAGTGAGAGGGCCGATTATAAAATGCTGTGATGGATGGCAGATGCGTCGATGTTGTATTCAAGAACTCTACGGTTGCTGCGGTCTGGGCCGTGATGATGATATTAGCGTGAGGCATCTCGATCTCCTAATGAATATCAAACATAGAGTTACAATGGCGCGTGAAGATTTAAAGGCTAACCCACGGACCAAGGTTTGTTGGGATACAGCAATGAAGCCTGAATTACAACAGCAATTTCTTTCTAAGTTTGTGCTATCCCCTGAAGAATATATGGCGCAATAGACAGAATACGCAAGCACCTAATACCAATAGAGACATGAATGAACTCGTAACTTGCTTGAATCAAGCTTACAGCTTTAAGCTTCGCAGCAAGATCTATCCTCAAAGCCTATTACTCGTTCCAAACTCTCGTCCTACTCAGGTTCAAGTTGAGTTACTTGAACCGTGCTCGCCCCCGCGAAGCTTCGCCAGTCCATACAGTAGGACCTAGGCCCCCTCGCCCCGCCCCAGGAACGCTCCGCATAGGCCTAGTGTCAGCGAGCCGTCCGAAACGTTATTTCAACGTCTAGCGTGCGAAAGGCACTGGGGTTTCTTACCTCGTCAGCGACCATTGTTCCTGGCCCTGACCCGCTTATGAGTTGGCTAGCGTCTGTTCCGATCGCGAAAGACGTTTGAATTTGAAGCCCGTCCTAATAAATATGTCTTCTGTCAGGTTGACGAACCCATCAGTTCACGGGCTTGAGAACAAGGTGGCGGAATGAACTCAGAGTTATTGGTATGCCCGATATAGAAGAAGGATATGATGAATCATTATAGGGAACAGAGTGTGTGCTTAAGTCGAGAGTATACTACAGATAGTACAACCAATCATGGTCACTGTAGATGCCTTTTAAGCTACAAGAGCTAACTACACTACCCAAATTTACCTCCGCGATATCTCTAAATAAACTTTGCTGTGCTGACCATTGCAAAAGGATGGTGGTGGAGTATCTAGGTGAAACATCACTTCATCATTAGTAGCTAGCTTCTCTCTAATTCCTAACCTTCTAGTTCTTAAGCTATGCAAAGTCCCATGAGCTGACGATATCCCCGTTGAACGCTGGAAAAGATGCAGATCTAGAGGTGACCTGAAAGGAGACAACTGGTTTGGTAAGTCATCTCTCCCGATGGGTTTCTCCAATGTCCCGGGAACTTAATACTCCAAATCGCTATGCATGTGGATAAGGCGGTAGTATCGATGATCACTAGTTGTGGGTGAGATATTCACTGTTGAAATATGGAAGGGGAGAACCGTGTGAATAGACTTAAGATACAGAGACTGAAGAGCAGGAGAAAAACTCGAGATATATACAAGGTAGTTGGGTGCCTTATGTCCTACCAGCTACGTACCTTGACATCAGCTCAGCTGAAGCTCAGCTCGGTCAGGTTCATGCAACATTCTCAAGTGGCTGGATGAATGGGTGAGAAAATATGATCAGTCATAAAATACCACGCCAAGCTCATTTCATTACACAAGAAATCACACCCTTCCACTCGCAACGAAGTACGAGAGGCAGCGATCAAACAATACTTGGTATAACCCAATTTTTGTAAGCAGGAAACAAAGGCGTGTGGTAAACTGGTTATGAAGGCTCGACGCATTTTGTAGAATGACGAACTCACTAGATGAAGAATTCAAATTACCTAATAACATGGGCATTGAACATTCTAAGACTAAGACATAGCAGAAAGCAACAAACAGCACACTTCGGCCAGCTCCTTATCCGCCTCACCTCCCCATTTCACTCATCCTCCTCATCCTCCTCATCCTCCTCATCCTCTTCCCACCCCACAACCGGTGCCCCAGCCACCTCTAACGGCACATCCAATGGAATCTCATTCCCCTCCTTAGTGCGTACATATGCTCTCTCGTCTCCTGTAGCGACGTATTTCCTCCTTGAGATCATCGGCTTTTCATCCTCCTCCTCCTCCTCATTCTTTCGTTTCCCCGCCTTCGGAGGGTTAAGTTTTTGCGCCTTTCTCAGTTTCTTGAGTCGTTCCTCGCAGGCGCGGGGACTACAGCCTAGCACTGTTGCGACGCGGGTATAGTCGATGGTGATGCGGTGCGTGGAGAGTATTGCGAGGAGGAGGGCTTGGTCAGCTTTTGCTAGGGTGTGTTAGAGGAGAGCGTGCGAAGGGGAAGGGGGGTATACCGTCCCACTTCATTGCTGTGGTGGAGTTTGAAGTGGAGGTTGTGGTGGGGTTGATGTGATAGAGATTGGGAGGTGGAACTGGGACAGAGGAAGTTTTGTGGTGCAAACGTGGTGGGAGGGTGGGTTTTTTGTACGACTGGGGATGCAGGTGCAGAGATACCTAGAAAGTAAGGCAAATACACGGGTCGATGCAAGCCATAGGAGAAGAAGGATGGACGCAGCAAGCAAACTTTGGGAGCCGGTCATACAGTATGGTTCGTTCAGTGATTTCTTGTTATATATTTATCATTGCTTTTTATCCGGAGAATCTTAAAATAGTAGCATTTCGGCATAACACCTAGTACGCGTACGACAGACAAGCATTATGATCTCCTCGAGCTCTTTTATCACCCGCTCACAAACCGTCCATCATCATAACTCATCCTGTCTCCTAGCTAAGAACTGCCTTCAAACCTCCGCCTCCTCAGTCTCATCAAGATCCCCCCTCTTAACATCCACCTTGACACCCTCCTCTTCATCATCATCCGGCTCCTCGGGAGCTTTAGCGTTTTTACTTTTCTTCCTCCCGCCTCTTCCTTTAGCGTCGCCGCGTTTACGCTTTGGACTGCCGGTAGTCTTTACATTTGCCCTTTCCTTTTCCGGCAAAGCTGACGCGGCTTTGGCTTCGCGCTTGAGCTTTGCGATGCGTTCCTCGATCGCCTTTGCGGTTGCGCCTGTGGTGTTTGTTAACAGCTTGAGATCCTGAGCGGAGGTGGGGGAATGTGATGTACCTTGGAAGAGTTTGGCCAGTTCGACAGTGTCGTAGGCTTTTGCGGAGCGCTCGATGAGGTGGATGAGGAGCTATATATGTTAGTATCGCTCACAGTTTGTAGGATGTCGTGGTTACCTTGCGGTCGTTTTCGGGTGTCCAGACCTGCGGGATGTTAATAGAGGAAACACGGGTAGAGAATGTGGAACGTACTACTTTCGGCATGACTACTGGTATTTCTAGAGATGGCGTGTTTCACAAGAGACCGGAAGAGGTTGTGGCTGGAATGGTGAAGCTTCTAGATTAGGTGGTTGGAGATGAAGGGAAGAGAAATGGTGGGTGATTTTGGAAGGAGGGCGGGCGGGAGGGAATGAAGCTGTGGCGGGCGGGGTTGTTTGATGTCAAGTTTGGCGGTGTTTGGCCAGCCGGCGATGGAATAAGCAAGAACTTTCGGGAAGTAGCAGCAGCACAAGGAGTGAGGAGAGCTCTTTTTGCCTGCTCTACGTATACTCTAAAGGATTTGTACTTTCTTTATATCTTGCAACTCTATTCGATTATATCCAGTTTTCCGCCTCAAAGCTACTAGGAAAAAAAAAAACACAAGTTTGATACTTCAAAACGAGAAACCTATCACCTCCTGTTCCTCCTCCAGTTCCGTCTCATCCTCATCACTAGCAGCACTCCACAGCTCTCTGTCCAACATCTCACTTTTCACATTGACATTCCTTTTCGGCGGGGTGAATGGAGGAGGGGTAAATAAGTGCCCAGCACCGGTAGATTGACGTCCCACCACCGTGGAGCCCTTTTTCTTAGTGGGGCTTGGATTGGCATCTCCGCCGTTTGCCCTCCGCTTCCGCGGGGTAGGTGTCGCCTCTGCTGGTCGTTCTCCGTTTGCGACTTCTGCGGCAAGCTGCTTGCCAATCGTTCGGACGATGCGGAAGCGAGTTTCGATCGTGTCGTAGGTTGCGCCCTCGCCGAAGATGGCTGCGATTGCGTGGTAGTTCTATAATCTGTTGTTAGCAAAAGATAGTTTGAGGATGACTGGCGGAGTGAGCAATACTAATTTCATTCCCGGATGCGCAGCGATAGTTGCCGCGAGGAGACGCTGGTATTTTTCGGCGGACCAAATCACTCGTGTCCTTCCCATATTGTGACTGCAGGTCTGTGACGCAGTTAGCAGTGAAGTAGAGTGAACTTCAAGAAAAAACTTACACTTGTATGTAGAGGTACTTAGAAAATTCGATGATTCAAGAAGGCAATGGCAAGATGCTGTGAGGGATATTTTGATATGAAGTTGACTTGTAGGAATAAAGCAAAACAGACGACAACATCCCTCATCTTTATGCCTACACCACACAGCTTGCCTTCGATCCAACAACCTGTGATTGTATTGTACCACCACAATGAAGGCAGCCTGAGGGGGTCTGTGGGTCTCATCCCTACAGTCAGTACGGTTGGTTTGAAATTATGGCTCCATGTTCTGCAGAAAATGTTAGGGGTGGTGTTATTTGTTGGTTGCTGGGACTTTCCACCTGGCTCCACCAACACCAGCAATACGGTTGGAAGCGAAACTTTTCTCAACAACCATGCTTTCGTGAGTCACTCATCCTGTGCACGGATGTCCTCCGTGGGATTCTTACGGTGATGTGCGGTTACACAAGTTTCAAGTTGTATGCCTCATTGTAATAAATGTCTCAGACGCAACAGACGCGGCGCGCCGACCCGCGCACTAGTAACTTCCTAGCTCAACATGGAAATACAGACAACACCACAACCGCAACATCACATGTAGCCACCAAACTCCTCCGTCAGCTCCTCCTCCTCCTCTGTCTCGTCTGGCTCGTTCTTGACCCTTACACCCTTCTTTGTCGGCGTGTCCTCCTCCGCTCGCTTTCGCTTCTTCGGTTTCATCTCCGACTCGCTTTTCTTTTTGGGGCTTCTGGCTACGGGTTTGGCGAGGGGTTCGCTGACGCCGTCATCGAGGCTGTATTTGTCAGTGATTGCTGCAGAAAGAGGGGGGGAAGCAAACTCTTGCGCAAGCTGTTGCGCTTCCTTCTTTATGACTCGTAGGCGGTGATCAACGCCGGCTTTAGTTGTATTGCCACAGAGCTTAGCGAGGTGCTCGTAGTCGAGTTTGATGACGGACCGGTTAGCTGCAAAGATAGAAAGGAGGAGACGGCGGTCCCGCTCTTGAGTCCAGGCGATTGGCATTGTGGTAGCAGTTGGTTTGGGCTTTGTGGATGAATTGAAAGGATGGGTGGGTGGATTGGACGGGAAGATGAGGGTGTCTTATAGACGGGGTGGACTCGACCTGCTCACTCGGGATACTATGTGCGAGCAATTTCTAGCTTCTATATTGATATAATAATATCCGTAACATACGCAAGTCCTTCACCGTCCAAAATATGCAATACAAAAAAAAACACTAAACATTATCCTCCTCTTCGTCTTCGCTCCTCACCTCGCTCTTACTCTTCACCTTCTTCCCACCTCTCTTCTTCGTAATCCCGCCCTCAGTAACCTTTTGATTCCTCCGTTTCCGTGGCGACGGAGCTGGTGTAACACTTCTGCTCCCAGCGCCCTCGCGGCCTCCACCATCCCTGAGAATTTTCCGGATACGTTCTCTGATAGCTTGGCCAGTCGCTTCCTGTCCAAACTGCTCGGCGCATTTTGTGTAGTCGACTTTGAGGCTATGGACTTGGAGGATTATGGAGAGGAGGCGGGCGTCGTTTTGTGCGTTCCAGGTTACCATGATTACGACGAGGGTGGGTGTATTGAGTGTAAAAGGGCTAAAGAAGGAGGTGGGATGATAATGGTGTGGTGTGTCTATATTGCACAGTAGTTCTTAAGTTTTTTGGTTTGCTGGTGTGGAGTGGAAGAGCGTGGCGGGATGTTGGTGAGTCTTATATTCGAGTATCTTCAGGTTTCTAGAGCTATAGATTTCTTTCACCTATATTACTCTCGCCAACACGAGGGACTATGATGGAGTTGCCGCTGTGTGTTGTAGACAAGAAGTGAAGTGCAGTTCCGCCCCATATTGTCTTGCAAATCTCCGCCACCAACACAACACCAACATAAAAAAACGCTAGCTGCACAGACCTCGGATGACTTCACCGTTCACTCCGAGCCACGCACTCGAATCTGCTATGCGGCAGACAACATATTTACCTCCTCTATTTCCTAGTTGACTCTTAAAAATACAAACCCCTTGTCCCCTCCACAAACTCCTTGTCTCCACACCTCAACTCCCAGTTCCTTTCACACACAAATATAAGCTACATTCTCTCTCTCTTGCAAAAAACCCGCAAAGCATCAATCCACGTATACTCCCACTAAATGGCACCCAGTGCTCCCGCCACTGAGACCGAAAAGTTTCTATTCTCAATACTCAAGCGAACCGAGACGAGCAAGGTGTGTAACGTAACCCCTACCCCTAGCTTACCTCTCCACTGACATCCCCTCAGCTCGACTGGGCCGGTATCGCACGCGAAAATGGCCTTCCCACCAGCAACGCAGCGGCAATGCGCTGGTACCGCTTCCGGTCGAAGATGGATCCTGAGGGCTCCAAAACTCCTCGGAAGACCCCAGGCAAGAAGAAGGCCGCAATGCCTGTGAGCGAGCCAGGATCTCCAACGCCTGCTGCGAAGAAGCGGAAGAGGGAGGATATCAAGATCGAGGCGGAGGAAGAAGGGACAGTTTAATGGTGTTTTTTGGGAGGGGAATCTAGACATGTATATCTATTTTTGATACAAACCACCATCTCTAAAATCTCCAAGTAGTGAATAATTATAATTTACGAACGCCAGAGCGTCTCCTAGATCCAAGGACTCGTACATTCCCATATCAAACTGCTGGTTAAAAAAAACCCCAGTTCCAACCTCGCGAAACACAGTGGTACCATCCCGGCAACCAGCATCAAACTACGGCTTCCCATTTGGCTTAACCCGGAACGCATGAATCCCGGCCTTCGGCCCACCCATCCTGTCCCTTCTTTCTTCCCATTTTCTATCTCCACTTCCATTAGGAATTGTACCGGGATCGATAGGAGCCTTGTCTTTTCGCTTTCCGGAGACGCCTTGTCGCGGGGGTTCGGGTTCTACCTTCGCCTTAGGAGGTTCTACCAACTGTAAGCCAGGGTTGGTAACGATATGTCGAAGTGAAACTACGCATACTTGATTCGGGAGGTGCGGACTGAGGAGGGGTCGAAATTCCGATTCCAAGGTCTTTGACGCCAGTATCGCCCGGGCCGAAATTGTGGAACATTGTCGCTGACGACGGCTGAAAGGGTGCGGGTCTGTCGCTTTTACCTTTGTCGGAATTTTCTAACGAACCGATTAATATTTAGTGGAAGCAATGGGTGATTAGGGCAACATACTTGAGCTGCCTACTGTTGGAGGGTCGTGGTGGATTAGACGGCTAATATCCATATCTATAGATGTGTGAATAAAGAAAGACTAACCCGAGGACGTAAGGTGTACCGGTATTCGAGGAGATTTGATACAGAACTGGTACGATCGATTGATTGCTGCTTGAGAATTTTGCGGGTCCCCGCAGGTTCGCTGTGGGTGTATCCGTGGCCTTGAAGAACCGCGAATCCAACTAGACGGTCCCTATTAGTAGATCTATTAGTATTAATTAAAAATGTACGTTTCTTGTTTCTTGTGTAAATGCGTAATAGGTCGTACAGTACAAAATAGCAGAAGCATAATTAACCCGGGTATATATATGAGACGAAGGAAGCACGGGAAGAGGAACTAAAATATCAATGACTTCTACATACCACAACTTGGGCCTTTAGGTTGCGACTAGGTATTGGATTAAGTTGAAATGAGGTCGGTGAAGGTTCGAATATGATTTATGTCGTATGTATTTAGGGAGTAGAATTTGAGGATGTAAAGCTGTGAGTAAAGAGTCCAAAACTCACAATGGCTATCGGATAGTTGATCATTCTTATATCCTCTGGAAAAGATACTAAACAATGTAAGATTACTAGAATAAAGATCGAGAGTGGACGGATTTGGCGAATAGAGCAAAAACCATGGCCACTGTTTGCCTGCGTTTCCGCCGGGGCTGCTATATTTATAATTATAAGGCAAACCAACGCACAATCTGTAAGCTACGACTATTCGAAGACTGCAAGTAAGGCATGATTGTTCGAGAGCACTTCCGAGGGCAACCATGGTGCAGCGTCTGCGGTACGAGTTGACTGGCCAAGAGAAATTTGCTTGCTTGCGTGGTTTGATCTTTCAGGTCGATGTACTTCGATATACGGGAGCTGGTTTTCTGCCAAAGATTGGTGGTTCAGGACACAGTTTGCGGTCCGACCGTCTTGCAAGACATCCACCGTCCTCAGTAGTCCACTTTGGAAACTGTCAAGGAATGTTTCAGATTGCTTGGTAGAAACCACGTGTAACGTCTTCCCGGGCGCTATAGGGACGTTATCCGAAGTTCAAGGGTAAATCATCATCTGGAAATCAAAGTTTGTGGCAGCTTGCAGTCCTCGATATCTAGGCATTCAATCTGGATGTGGTCATGGTCTGTGTTGAAGCCGCTTGTGGATGAATACCATGTTAACATGATCGGATCCCCGATCAAGAGTTGGCATTCGACATCCGTGTCAAGCCACGGGTGGAATATCTGTTCTCGTAACACTGCAAAGTCGGATCCCGAAGCGGTTGTTGTTGTGCACGCAGAAGGTCTGTGGTTAGGGTTAACTGCACTTCCTCCATCATCAGCTCCTGCATATACATCTTGATCAAACCCGAGAGCTTGCATATGAGCTGTACGATCCCTGCGTAGATTGGCCTAGAGGAGTTACAATCCCAGCTTGTAAGTGCTCAGTATGAGGAAAGCAATTAAATTAATCGATCTTGTATCATCATATGGTCCTGATATCATGATCAGAAGGTATTTAAAACAATATACTGTCGCATTTGCCCCACGCCGGGTAGCTGATGGCCGGAGATGGGTACCGGTATTATGCGGTCAAAGTTAAAATCTTGGCGTATATTCGATACGGTCTTTAAGATGCAAGCCATGAGCACCACTACCCGGAGTCGAGAGTATTCTTCTAGGAATGTAAATTGAGAAGGAAGTTGGGACATACTCGCTTTTTAATGTAAGTGCAGTTGTAGATGAAGAACGATGCTGAGCGCTGAAATGACCAAGATAGCAAACGCAAGATTCAAGGCAGAAATGTTCTAGCAGGCGAGGTCGTTGCCCAAAAGGGCGAATGGGTTGGCATTGCTTCTACATCGTACATCAGCATGTGGATATCCGAGATGTGCAATAGTGAATTGGCTGATGACGATGAAGCTTTGCTAGAATCAATAGAGATCGATAGAACAGAGTGTGGGCCCTTTGCGTACCACGGAGCAGGTCAATGCCTGGAAAGAGTACTCCTATTATTCGAACAAGGAGAGCCAGACTACTAGCATATGATTCGGCGGTACCTAGCGGATACCGGAGCGTCGCATATTGAAAGAGTATCTTTCTGAGATCAATTTGCCAGACAATCAATAATGGCAAAACAACCAAGCTGACTGGAAGAACAAGTTGCATAGCTGCATATATTGCGTTGGTCTTTACCTAATGCATTAGGAACTTTAAGTAGTTCAAGTTTGTTGATGTCCGTTTCACCGAATAGGTCAACCGTTATGATGTCAACCTCTACGCGCTAAAGAAAGCTCAACATACCACACCACATGTTTGACTTCATTTAAATCCCTTCAAACATTATACTCGAGTAGAAGGATTCGAGAACACATTTTGCGTCTCGGAACCCTTACTACACTCTGAGACTACATACCCTCCACGGTCCAACCCTACTGCTCTCTACAGCTACCCATTTCCGGCCCAGAACATGCCTAAACAGATATTTCCAACGCCCAACCGATATGGGATAAACTGATAAAGAAATATAGTCTGTCAGATAGCTATATTTTCGAGATTTCGCTGGCGCTCAGCTATCGTCTCGAGACGTTCTTACCGACCCTTAGCCCTAATCCACTAGTTACGCTAGCGGATTAAAATGTGTTGCAAGACAAATCGAAGAAATAATTAGAGCGCTTAATTAGAGCGCCATAACTATAAAAATAGAAGACAACCAACGACGTCAAGCTCTGCGCTCGAAATCCAGCCGCTTCTTTTTGCCTCCGGCAAGCTGAGCTTGCGAGCGAAGAGATAATCTGGGAACGAGAGTACTCAAGCTTCAAACTCTGGAAGGAAATATTATAATTAATACACTGGGACGCTTGAGGAGCACAAAACAATCTCCATCGTGGAACAAAGAAAACGAGACCGAGATGTCGACAGTCTGAAAGGTATCAGTTGGGAACTAAAGTACCAAGGCTCTCGATCAGCATTAAGCCCTACATAGATAAATCGTCGCATTTCGACTTACAGAGAGAGTAGAAAATGTTGTCCTCCGGGGCGAGAGATGGGTATGTGCTCCCGTTCTCAAAGGTTGAGAGCAACGGATATGGTGATTCTGTGAGTTCCTGGTCCCACATGTGGTTCGGAATTGGAGAGGGTAAAAGTGTTGTCGGCTCCTGTACTGGTGGCTGAAAGCTTGCAAGCAGACCGGTACTTGGGTAAGCAAACGACGGCCGCGCGGAGTATACAAATGGCCACGCAGGGTAAACAAATGAAGGCCGTGGCTCTTGCTCTTTAGTTGGCGATGGTGTCGCCAAGAGGGGATAAACGTCAAGGCAATGCTCGAAAGAGGGCATTGCAGCTGCAGCCGTGAGGTCGACGAATTGTTGCCTTTCCATTGTTGATTGGCTCGGAGTCTGAGTCTGATTTTGAGTCTGGGTTTGGGACGACTCAGAGCTCGAATACTTCTGCAGAAATTGCTGTGGTTCCGAGTCGTCTTTTCCACTCGGCGACAACCTGCCAACCGATCTGCGACTTGGAATCGGAACAGTACTGGTGGTTGATTTCATTCTCCTCGGCTTGCCGATGGGTGTTCTCGGGGTGGTGCTACTGCTGAGGGTAGTAAAAGATCTGGAACGTTTCCGGGTCGGTTTTTCCGGTGGGCTTGTTTGTCTGGCGTGGCCCGGGTGCATCCTCTTGATATTTTCAATGCGCTCGGTAAGCGACTGAACTGTTGGACGACCGTGACCCTTAGCTACTCTAATCAGCACCGGCACAGGAGGCATGACCTGCAGCTGGTAACATACGCCATGTGTTTACAATCTCTTCTGCATCAATGGAGCCGAATCTATCTGGATGAGCCTCGATTAGCTTTACCAGTAGCTAGGCTGCAAGTCAGTAGATCACCCACACATACATACAGGAACACGTACAGTTTGGTCATTTTTGGCGGTCCAATTCATGGCTATATTGTGGAAGATTAACTGGGAGATTCAGTACAGCGAGCGCGAGGAGGTGTTGATGGGTTAGATACGGGCAAAAGATTACAGGTCGTCACACTCCTTATATCCGAGTCGCAACTCCCACCATCATATGGCCTCTTATATCACTGACAAAAAACAATTTCCCAGCACTATGAAGCCCCGGAAACTATCGGCTACATCCTCACAAACGATTCCGCTAACCTGTTCACTGCTGATCAACCTAGAGCGATGCTAGAACCTGAGCATTCCATATCAAGAAACAAATATGTACATCAGAGACCCAGACCCACCTGCACCGGCTCCGAACTCCGGGTCGTAAACATATCTCTTGAGTTATATAGCCATGAAACGCTTTGGTGACCGTGGTTTCACTTCCCGCCTCCAATAGGTTGTTATGATACAACGCAAGCGCGCACAGACCGCGGGAATAACTTCACAGCGCGCTTACTGCTTGTCTAGCTTCCTAGACTGTTCGAGTGGTACGTTCGATTCTACTGGTCCAAGTACGACTAGCCGTGGTACCAGTAATACCGATGCTAGATAAAATTCTGGTTGGCTGAGTATGAGGTCTAACTCGGAAATTTGTGGAGGGTTGCTTGTCTCAAAGTACTCGCCGGTACCAAATTGGGCAATTCTCTTTCAGGTGAACTTCTGTGGAATCCCAGGCCGAATTCTCTAGTTTGTCCCCCCTACTGCTATCAAGGAGGCGAGAAGTGAAAGCCATCACTTATCGATATATGTTGGAGTCACAAATACAATTGCTTTTTCTCCAGACGTCAACTACCGTTACCAACTACCAAATTCTGGAAATCTCGAAGTTGACGTTTCTGGAAAGATCCCGACTTGGGTTATCCTCCAACTTGGAGTAGAGCCGTATTCCCTTTAACCACAGCCTCTACTATCACCATCCACATAATATCCACATCACCATCCACATCACCATCAACACCAAGATGCCCCCGCAGTGGACAGAGCATGAGCGCCGCCGGCTCCTCCTCGCCATATGCGAGTCTTTCATAGTTCAACCCAGCGGCGCACGAAAGCTACCGAACTGGACTGCAGTCAAGAGTTATCTCGGACCTCAGTACAGCAATTACACGGATGATGGGCTTCGGTATATCCTCTCCAGTTCTCCTTCTCATTTTTTACCAAACTAACCAAGACACTGTACAGGCGGCAATACAACCACATCCGCAACCGCACGTCTGGGTCTGGGACTTGCGTGGATTCCCCACTCAAAACCCCCGGCTCGAGCTCAAAGCGAGGCTACGAGGAAGCCTTCTCCACGGAGCTTGAAGATGATGACGACGGCCGCCTCATAAAGCAGGAGGACGAATGCGAGCGACCACTGATCAAAACGGAGACTGTGGTGGACGGGGTGATCATCTTGGATGACGATGATGATCTCTATAGCGCTCCGAAGTCGATCAAGAAGAAGGTGTTCACATCCAGGCCTGGGTTTATGAAACCGCAGGGACCCAGACCCCCGAGTCCTCCGCCGCCGCCGCCGAGAGCACTCGATGCGTTCGAGTTTGTGAGGTATATGCCGGTGCCCGCTAGACCACAGTTTACGAGACCGACATCACAAGGGAACAGACCGCCGAGTCCTCCGCCGCCGCCGAAGGGCTTATACCAGGTTGAGGGGGAGCAGGAGTTGACGGCGCCAGCCAAACCACCGCAGCGGCGGTCTACGAGACCGGCGCCGCATGTGTACAGACCACCAAGTCCTCCTCCACCGCCAGAGGGAGGGCTAGGCTTTAGGAGGGGACTACCGTAGAGGGGGATTTTGGGGATTGAAGTCACATAGTATGGATGTTGTTATCGGGATGGAGCCTGTTATTGCCTGACCTTAAGTGTTGGTTGCGATATATTATTGGTAGAGAGTTTGTGTAGCATTATTACTGTGTATTTTGTCTGCTCTTTAAAAGCTATTAGTATCAGCCATACCTTGACCCAAGCCCATAAGTAGTACCCAGCGCTTTTGTGTAGGTTATTTGGTGATAATATATATTCCTCACGAACCTTGAACCAGAGACTTCGCGGAGTCCATTCAATCACATCAGAGGGTCGGTCGCCCGCATCAGATATCACTCAAACCGATGAGAATCAGTAAATACTAATCCAATATGAATACCCATAGCGTACTTCCTGCCCATAACACATCGCTCTCAGCTAAATATATCCCTTAAACCCCGCGGCCCCTTCCCACTCCCAAACCTCAGGTTCATTTTTAATCTCTTTCTTCACTGCCTTCTCGCCTTTCTCACCCTTCTCCTTCTCCTTCTCCTTCTCCTTTTCCTGTTCCTCTTCCTTCTCGTTTCCATCAAGATCTAGTGTCACCGTTTCCCCGGTAAAATAGAAGCCTCTGCGCTCCCCTCCCAGCGTAGCACCAGAAGACGAGGTCCCACTGCTTGAACCCTCGCCCACATTTCCCAAGCTTTTGCTCTCTCCTCCTCTCTGTGTAGCACCGGCAGAGGAGCCCTTCCCCACATTCTTCTCTTCCCCGCTACTCTTGAAATTAAACCCCTGCCCAGGGCTCTCTTTCACCACCTCGTCCTCCTCACACCTTGCAGGCATATCCGGATCCTCTCCGAGCTCTCTAAGCTTCTTTCTAAACTTCTCTGCGGCACGGCCCTGGCGATTACCGTAGTTTGTATCTCCGCGAAGCTTAGCGCGAAAGCGATAGTAGCTGTCTTCTGCGACTCGCTCGTTTTTGTATCCGAGGCGGCTGGCAAGGCGTTTGAAATCGATCTGTGGGGTGTTAACTGTGGTTTCTTGAGGGAGGTAGGAAGGGAGGGAGGGACCTTGGGCTCCGTGGTCTGGCATTCTAGCACTGCTCGACACATGTCTTGAATGCGCTGTTGCTGAGTAGAGGCGGAGGCAGAGGCCCTTTTTGGTGGCATGATGGGTGGTAGATACGTTTATGTAAGGAGAGGGTGGTTTATAGTGAGGAATCCCGGGAAGAGGGGTAGAAGAGAAGTGGTTTATGTAGGTGGATGACTGGTTTGCTTTTTCTTGTGGGTTCTGGGTAGGTTGTGGTATAGCTACACTGAGTTATGTGCGGGTTCGGGATGAATGCTCTATAGCTCTACGTCATACATTCTCCCCTCCCGTCTCACCTAACACTAGTATACGTAGCAATAGAACACATAAATAGATAGTAGTAACGAATTACAATAATATTCCGATATCAACCCAGCAACACGTTAACCATAAGCACTTCACTCACCCTCTCTATCAACAATAAAAATAATTCACGGGTCCAAACACTCCCTCTTGTGGGAGCACCTCTTTCTTTACCTTCACCACCCTATCCTCATTCTCATCCCCATTCTCCTCTTCCTCCATTTGTTCCTGCTTCACAATCGTACTCATTTCCGCGGCCTTCCTCTTCGGCGGTCTACTCGGGCTTGGACTTGCCGACTTTGCAACCCTCAACTTCTTATTGGTAGTAGGGGTGGCAGTAGATTTTAGTTTCCGTGGCGTACTGGGTCCGCCGTCCGGGTGATATTTCTTCTTGAAGTCCCAGAGTTTCTTGTAGGCAGCAGTGGAAGTGATTCCGAATTCCTCGCCGACTTTATCGAGATTGGGCTAGGGATGAGTGTTAGCAAGAGAGAAGAAAGGTCGGTAGGAGGAGAAGAATACTCTGGTACTGCTATGGATTGCACAGGATGTTAGGAAGCGGATTATGGTCTCATCTGTCCAAGCTATGGTGCCAGGGGCCATTGTGATGTTGGTGTGAAGAGGGAATCAAGTCAGAGAGGACAGATTGATATAGAGATGGAATAGGATTCTGATGTGGGTGGGATGGAAGAATCCAGTGGAGGGTTTTTGAGCTATCAGCTCAGCTCCTTCCTTCCTTCCTCCTTGCATATCCCGCTTCTGAAACATTCGTTGGATTCTAGCGCAGGGAAATTCCAACATCAAACTTCCATGCCGCCCGCTTTTCTCTACAGAGGAAAAAAAGAAAACATAGATGATGGGAGTACGAGTGACGTCACACAAAGGTCAAAGCGTATGGTATCCGGAATACCCTCTGATCTCGTCCGTTCTAGGAAGTGTGTTTGTACACACGCATGTCTCAGCCTTCTTCCTCGAAAACCCCAACCGATCCAGCACCTTCTAGGATGGAGCACGCACACAGGATTCTCGTATAACAGTTAGGTACCTTCCTAGGCCCTATCATCACCAGAAATTTCTCCATCACACCTCCAAACCCACCTCCCAAAACCCCCATTCTCTCATTCTCACGCCATACACATGCCCCTCAGTGGTAGCAATGATGACAAAGACTTCAGACTCCTCCTCTCCATCATCGCCAACCAAAGCAATGGTGGAGCAGTAAGCCCTTCTCCAGTCCTTCTTCCCTCCTTCTCACGGCTAACCGCTATTACAGGTCAATTGGGTTGCTGTCGCTCAAGAATGTGGGTACAACAACCCACAGTCGTGTCGGAACCGAATGAACGCTCTCAAGAAACTGCGTGCACCAGCTGCCAGCAGCAGTGGCACCTGCGTTACAGAGTCTCCGAAAACGTCACCCAAGAAGTCGGCGGGCGTTAAGAAAGCCTCTGGGACAGGGAAGAGAGGGCGACCAAAGAAGGTTGTGGAAAAGGATGATAATGGCGATGCACCGATGGAAGTAAAGAAGGAAGCCGTTTGAGTGAATGGTGAGATAGTTGTGGGTTAGCTTTTTATTGGGATATGGCTTATTGGGAGGATATTATAGATATAATTATTTTAAATCCACAGATGCTTCCTTTGTTCACATATTGCTGTTGATTGATATCCGCTGAATGTTTATTCACGCATGCGCACTACCGCTGCTTCCCGCCTTCTATCCACCTTCTAGAAACCCCAGCAAGCATCACGCCTTTGTTTCCTCAAAACCCACCATTCTAGGCCATCTCTTTATAACACCACCTCACTCAACGGCTATTCACCCCGCTTCCTCCAAACAATACGTATAAGAACTCCACTCTACCTGCCCCCTCACTCTTGTCCACTAACCCCAGTTCAGCCCTCACTCTTCTACCATCACCATCACCACCATCACCACCATCACGCAGACAAGATGCCAATGCAGTGGAACGACCAGGCCGACGCTCGGGTACCTCTTGCTCCTCCCCCACTCCTCCTCCCTCCGGCTAATAAACTTATCCAGCTCTTCGCCAACGTTCTCAAGCTCCACGTCGTCAAGCTCGACTACCTCGCTCTTGCCAAAGCCATGGGCAATGGTACTGCCTCATTCCCCCCTCTGCTCCCAGCTCTCTGACCCTCCAGGCGTAACCCCCAAAGCCATCTCCCATCGCATCGCCAAGATCAAAGAAAAAGCGAACGCCTACAAGCGGAATAACCCATACGCCTTCGATCCGGAGCCCACTGACGGTTCTCCATCCAAGCGCAAGAAGTCAAAGGCCGGAAAGGGAAGGTTGCATGGAAAGGGAGAAGAGGAGTTGGAGGATGATGAGGTAGAACTCAAGAGCGAGATGGGCGTTAAGGTTGAGCCCGGTTTGCAGACTTTCTACGGGTATGAGAATATGCAGCAGCAGCAAGAGCATGTCGGAATGGGGGATGCAGCGATGGCTATGGGTGGTGGTGGTGTTGGTGGTGAGGGATATGGACAGGGAATGGGCGTTGACCCCGCGGCAGAGATGTTTGCGGCCCGTATTGGGTTAAGTAAAGGAATTGGAGAGAAGTCGTTGTTGAAACAGGTGCAGGAGCAGCAGAGTGGATATGCTGAACAGCAAGTCTAACAGCAGGAGCAGCAGGAGCTGTAAACTTTTGCTCGACGGAAACATCGGAGTTTGGGGGACTTGTTTTGTGGTTTTAACCTTTGGGATTTTATGAGAATTACTTGATTTCTAGTTATTTACTGCTGCACAAACTTACTTGCGAGGAAATTCCATCGTGATTTATGCCAACCCTAAAAACGGTATTCATAACACCTGTACGTATAGCAACTTGGCTTAACCGTAATAGCGATCTATTCCGCCCCCTCCGAGGTATCTATCAATACCGTTATGGAGGCAACTAAAAACATATCTTGCCAAGGGCGGTTCACCAAAAATCAATCGGACCGTCACCGTTACGGTGCTCTTATGGCCCTTACCGATCCACTCAACCCTATCAGCCCAGCCCAGTTCGGGGCCGACTCATCTCCAGTCTAACTACAGCATGCCATTTCCTGAGGTGGTACCCGATAACCACGAACATATTAAAAGAAAGGCATCAACCTTTTAATTCTATCTCGGACTCGAAGCGACCACTTTGGAACTGGAACCAAGCAAGTAAACCCGCAAGAGAATCTCCAAAAGCAGCACAAACCCTCTATTCATTCTTTTCATCAAGAGTCGGTGTACGCCACGTCGTGCGAAACTTATGCGAAGCCCTGACACGGAACCTCCTTTTTCCTGACGACTTGAAGGCTTCTAGCTACAACGCGCAGATCCAACTGAGTTTGGATACGCCAATGCGTTTGAAAGCCGGTACACCAGACCACTCGTTGTCGCGGGCTCTATTGATGTATGCCACCAGGGACACATTCACAATGCATTCTTGGGCTCCGATCATCACTAAAAAGTCCCACCATTTTTCTCGTGTTTTCAAAGACATGCGCGGGAGTGACGGTGCAGGTGTGTACATGTTTCTTATGCGTTTCCTCAACCAGAGACGCCCATCTGCCTTTGCTCTCAGGCTAGGCAGGAGATGGAGCCTTGGGAGATGTGGGAGGGACCGAAGAGATAATCAACTCCATCCAAACGCGCGCCAAAAACGAGGGGAGTGTGTAAACCCGAGCATATCGGAGAGAAGGTAATCTAAGCTAAAGATTTTCTTCAGGGCGTAGTGAAGATCCAGAGTACATGCAGCTGCCCGGAGTGAATATCAGAAGTTGTTACAAAATCTTGTCATGAGGTAAATTACGATTAGATCCATCAATACTCCGCACCTACTTATTATACAAGCCAGAGGCCTTAATATCCCAAGCACTGAGCCTAACGATTGCCATACATATCACAACTCTACTCCAGTCTTCCTCCGACATCGCCCACGCAGTTGCGCTGTTCTGTGGATCCACCATCATTTTCATAAACACGCTCGATATGACGGAAGAGAATGATAAGTCTCAATTTACAACGCATAATGATTCTCAACGCATGCTCGGTAGTGAAAGTCAAAAGAAGCTTTAAGGTTTTAAATTGATTGTAGATATATTAATACTTTATACTAACTGATTACGTTTGTTTACTACTTATTTTGGAGGATTGAAAGTTTTGTTGAGCTCTTTGATAAAGAGGCCTTTTGCGGGTCCGGAGCTCGATATATATATATTCTCAATTGCTCGCCCTCACAATCTGTAGCGCGATTTTCCCCGGTACACCTAGGAGTTTTTTATGCCATCGTCCGGAAACTCCTCTTATTAGTATTACCTAGACTTACTCTTCGACGACTGCAGGTTACCGTCTTCCCTCAATAACTTAGCACATTAGCCAAAAGAACATCTCTTCAGCAGCTTCATTATCTGCTTAAGAATCGGGGATAGTACTATCGATCCCGTTCCGAGGCGCTAAGGTCTAGACAATGGACTATATTAATTATTGGCAAAAGCATGGCGGGCCGGCGACATAGCCACGGAGGTTTAGCCTCAAACTTTAACCCTATACCACCAGTATTCGTTTGTCTGACACAACTAAACTACAAACTAGTCACCCTCCCGAGCACCAGACGTCACCTCAAAGTTGGCAATTAAAGATTCAACCGACAGACGTGACAACAACTTAATAATTGTAGCACAATGGGGAAGAGTGGCGGGTACAGAACGAATCCGTTTCCATCACAACTAGCAATACTTCGCCTACCCAGGCTGCTCCAACCGCCGGAGGAGACATACTATGATATCATCACACCACCAGGCAGTTGGTTACCTATACATGCCAGCTTATTCAGATCTAGCGAAATACCTTATACAATCCTCCCCATCCCTGCTGCCTCGCAAGTGATCGAGGAACAAAAGCTGTTGCTCGTCCGCAAACTTCATGAGAACGGAATTTCGACGCATAGTAGCTTTATTAAAGACGAAGATATCGAATATGAGGTTTAGTTCTCCTTGATCGCCGCAAGATACTTGGCTAAACTCGGTAGAATTTGGAATTGCCTTTGCTTTGAGTCGCTAGATACTATGGACGAGACCCAGCCAGGGTCCCCAATCTCCTTCATATCAGGAGTGCTTTCTTGTACGTGGCAACAGGAAATGTGTTGTATGGTTGGGGCGAAGATCTAGAGGGGGAGGAACGGTTTGGTGACTTCTTGAAATCGAATACGATTCGCAAAGCTGTGAAGTGGGCGAAGAACGTGCTCTCGTAAACCAAACTTAAAAGTGAAAGTCTGGGCATGAGAGCACGAAGAACGAGTATGTTGACGCTTGTTGGTTAGAGACACTACCTAGTGATGTTGATCATGAGAGTTAACAAGGGTTCAATATCGATAGATGATTCTCGGCTATCGTGAATTTACCTTATAGTCTTTTGGGCCTTTACAATATATGAATAGTACTCTGTTAATTCTCGTATACTCATCCCCTCATCTTTTCAGCAGTTCAAGATACATATATACCCCGAGCCTTCCCTTCTTCTCCAAGCCGAGTCCCGAACGCCGTCAACGAAAACGCCGTCGCCGTTGCCAACCACTTCCTAGCATTCAGTGCTCTGATATAAGCACTCTGTGAAGCACGACCTCAACTCCCAAGCCTCGCAAACAATAGACTAGCAAGTGGGCTTTTGGGACTACCCTACACCGGGGTTTGACTGCATCTCTACATAGGAGGTTCTTTGAAAGTCACCTTTTAAGGGCCTACTTTCTCAGGTTCGTCCAAATAGCAAGATTTGGTACTTGGGAAGGTATGAAGTTTGTAAATGGCCGCAGCGGCAACCCGGAGGGAGTTGTAACTAAATATAAGCTATTACTTATTACTATCATTCGCGGATATTTTCTCCGCGGTGTTAAGTCCGCCAAGAGATGGAATCAATGCATTATGCCATGCATGCGCATGCTTGATGCATATTCCAGCGCAGAGGATGCCACACGGAAGCTAGAAGCTTGAAACAAGCTTTTGTAGCACATCCCGCTTTGGTTAGTGACTCACAACGCGAGGTCGCCAAGATAGTACCTACAACCCAAGTACCATTGCAACGGACTTCATCTTCACGACATTCACAGACAGCTACACAATAAATCGATTCTCAAATCCGCATCAAATATCTTTCTTTCAACAATACCATTGCTGGCGAGGCTATTAGGGGCAAGTATATTAACTAACTTTAACTTTAGCTCTGTTTCCGCTAGTCTAGATCTCAGATATTGAAGAATGAGCTTCCCAGGTATTCCTCCTCCCTTTCGTCGCTATGAACATGACTAACACATACGATGAGTAGGATTTATTATGCCATTCTAGCCCATTAATCACATCTCTTAGCACTGCCGTCGTTGGGAATTTGGGAATCTTGTTTACATGGATTGTCACATTTTACACCTCTCTCACTGACTAAAGAATCTAAAACTTCGATTAGAAAGCTGAGGAAGTGTGCTACACTCTAATAAATGACTGATAGTCTATTGCAAGCCACCTTGGAAACACTAGGCCAGCTAAACAAGTGACCTGGATCTACATGGAATGGCGAGAAGGGAGCAAGAACTCCAAGAGTTGTTAAGGTAACTGCTTGGGTGCTTAGGTTTGTTTCCTAACTTGACGTATTTCGCTGGAAAAGGTCTGGAAGGATAGCAATCAATGATAATAATCATGGCCAATGTCTTGGGTTCACTGGTTGTTTTCTGGGCTAGAGATGTGACAACGGTGCTGATGGACGAGTAATTGTCAAAATACGGGTTTCTTGTCTTTGCGCCTCCGTGGCTGTTTCTGATGTGCAACCGCACATGGAGATTTTACATGATTGTTTTTCTCTTCGTGTGCTGATGATATTTCTGGGCAGTTCTTCGAGATGAAAGCCTTCGACCCTCGCGTGTACTTTCTGTTTTACAAAATTCAACAAGCCTTCCTGTGCCATTGAGACTTTAGATTCTCTTCTAGGCACGCAAAATTCCGTCATTTTCGTCAAAGGCTAGGTATCGGAGTGGAGATAATAGATAATGATTGAAAATAGAACTAATAGAATCATTCCGATAGTGGTGTGTTCGGCGCCAAAACCATGCACGCCTAAAGTGGGGGGGTCAAGATTCTGGCGGCTATCATCTGCCGGACGTCAGGCGAACATGCTCGTACTGGTGCATATCTCAATGCTCATCTGCACCCCTCATTGCGTGTATCTTAGCGATCAGTAGCCGAATAAGGGTTCTCGCGAGCCAGGTTCTCAGCTGCATTGTGGCGCCTTCGTATATATGCAAGCCAGTGAGTGGGGGGTATAACATACGACCGTTTTTGTTAAACCCCGCACCGATCTTCAAAGGTATATAGTCACTGTTAACCCCTCTAGCCCGTCCAGGATTTAACAGTTCTCGACTACCGTTTATCGATTCTCCAAAAAAGTGTTCTCAAATACACAAGCAACATGTCGGCTCCTGGAGTAGAAATCATTGATGTCGACCCAGCCGTGGTACGGCTACCCGTACATTGTATGGATTCGGGTGCTGAACATCGCTCATTAGCTAGAAAACGAGGACACGGACGGGTACGATTCCACCGGCTACGATACGAGCACTGCGAGCTTGACTTCATCCGTCAACAATTACATATTCCAGAATGGTCTGTGTGGTACTCTCCCACCGTAATGATCCCAGTGGATAACGGGTATAGGTCGACGTTACCATACTTATTTTGGAGAAGACAAGAACTTGATGCCGACGGATGAGATGGAGCAAGACCGGTATCCATTCCGGCACCGGCAAACAAAGCAGTGTCACTGACTAGCACTCGAATAAAGCTTGGATCTGCATCATGAAATCTTCCTACAGTTATTAGACGGCAAGCTGCACCTTGCGCCGATAAAGGATCCACATCGGATCCTTGATGTTGGCACCGGAACGGGAATTTGGGCTATTGATATGGCGGATAACCATCCACAAGCAAAGGTTATCGGGACTGATCTGAGGTATAATCGATGGTATATATGCTGGGCGAATGCTGATATACTGGTTTCCAAGTCCAATCCAACCAGTGTGGACCCCACCGAACCTGGAGTTTCAGGTCGACGACGCAGAGAAAACGTGGACGTTCAAGCCGGTACGTGGAGTGTGTCTGGGAGATTCAAGGGACTTACAAAGCCCCACAGGATTCCTTCGACTTCATCCATGTCCGAAACTTATACCAGGCAATTGGAAGCTGGCCGGAGTTGTTGTCCGAGATATATCGGTACCTCCCCCCTCCCTCTCGCCCTCACTGGGCTAACTTTCCCAGCTGCACCACCCCCGGCGGCTATGTTGAGCTTGCGGAGCTAGGCGGAAAGCTCATGAGCGACGACGGAACCATGGGGGAGGACAATCCAATGAAAAAAGCATACGACCTATGCCACTACGAGGCTATGGCTAGTATTGGTCGTCCCCCAGCCACCGCTGAAGACCTGAGAACAAAGCTAGAGAATGCGGGGTTTGTGGACGTAAAGGTGCACACGTACAAGCAGGTGTATGGACCATGGCCTAAGGACCCACGGATGAAGCGGATTGGCGCGATGGCGCTGCTGATGTGCGAGACGGGCAAGTTCTCCGACAATATGATCTGCTGCGGGCTAGCTAATATTTGATGAAACAGGAATTGAGGCGTATGCGATGCTTGCGTTGATAAGGATTCTTAATATGGATCCGGTGGAGGCGAAACAGATATGCGAAAATGCAGTGGCCGCGGCAAAGAATAAAAATATGCATATGTACAGCCTTTTGTAAGTCCTTCATTGATTCTTGTATGGATTTAGGGAGCTGACTAGAGTGTAGCTTCGTTGCATACGGCCGGAAACAAACCGCAGATGAAAGGTAATAAGTATGGTATCATGCTCCGTGCTAAGGCGTTGGTTTGTTTGTCGGTCAGGAAGATGTTGCGGTTTCATTTACTCCTGAGTGTTTTGCTTCTATATGTATGAAAAACCCTAACCCCACACCACATCTCAAACATCATATGCACCTCCCACATGGTACATACATGACGTAGAGCCGTAAGCCATCCAGTAGACCGGGCTTAAAGGTGTAATTCCGAGGCTCGTTATAGAGGACAATGAAGAGGAATCGGGTGCAGCCGCCATAGTTCCTTCGTTCATTTTAGCCTACAGATAGAAGCGCATGTACTTACACTAGCTCTGCAGCTTGTGAAGTTCGCGGAGCAGAAGAGGACCCTGCATGGCCTCAAATTGAGTAATGAGCCTACTTGTCTTGCAACCGCAATAACTCACATAGCCCTAAAAGAGACTGCTGCATCGAAAATCATTCGCCACAATGGCACCTGTTGCGGCTCCATATCCGTCCAAGAAATTGTCGCGCGGGTGATGAAGGAAGAGAAACTACAAGCGCTAATTTATGTAACACGACTTACCTTCAAATTCACTATATTCTTTCTGATCATTTATTAGCCATATGTGTGCGTGCAATGATTTAACAAAGATAAAGGGGTTAGCCTTTTCCTCCCTCACTATGCCATCCACCCGTACCCACTCCGAGTGCTGTCTACGAGGTGAGATTGCCAGGACCTATCCCAGAACTTGAGCACCATAACGACGGACTTCTGCAACTGCGGGTTAACATATCCCGGGACTTGATAACGTTACTGCTGGGACTTCGTTAGAGGTTCTGTGACGACGCAACCAAAAGCATAGCGAGACAAGGGGGCCTTGGATATATTGATATCTCGTCCTAACTCGACTCGTGGTCAACCTATTCCTGATGTCAATGTCTCTATCTCTCAGGCAACTGCAGAGATGGTAGGTAGATCTTGCGAAATATCACATAGATCTCCTTTCTCTATAGTGTAGAGAGTCAAGAAAGAAGCCATCGGCTATAGTTGTGCAAATCACTTGATTCCCTTCTATGCACAGAAGATAAGCATCTAATTTCTCCGCCCTCATAGTGTTTAGTAGTGGTTTCTGCCCTCTCCCCAAGTTAACGCTTGACCTCGGCAAAAAGTCTTAGATAGATATGAGACGGATACTCCGAAGGGGCGCCGGCCTGTTATATTTGCTTGCTTTTCATCTAGATCATGATGAATAGCTATAAATATAGTATAGGCCCTGAAACGTCCCAGGAAAATAAACGGTTCAGATCACTGACAACTACATCAGTGATAAGATATGAGGCGCCTCCCATGCCTCCGAGTTGAGCGTTCTACACGCGTTCATATATACTAGAGATGCTAATAGTTGACTTGCATCACTTTTTAGAGTTCGAGTGTGCAATTAGGTATCGGTGTGGATATTGACTCGAAAGCTGGTTGAGTCGTATTGAACAGTACTGTACGCACATGCCTCAAATACGTCCCTAGATACGGGATATCGTAGGTATTCTCTATTATATATTCCATTGCCATTCATACGACCCAAGGATCCTTCCTTGTAACCAAGATCCGCAGCCCTCCATCTGAACAGCCATATCCATCATAGTGACCCTTGTATCTCGCCCACTTCTCCTGGTCCCCAACCGCCCTCCGCGAGCTCCATATGCACCAATTCACCGCTTACTGTCCCTTTCCGATGGGCTACTTCACACATACACGCTACTTCACACATATACTCCCACCTAGAATACACCAACTACCAACTGACAACCGCTCTGAATAGGAGTGACTTCGCTCACTTACCTCTTCCGGAACAGCTACTTGTTTTCACGTTAGGTCCCCTTCTCGAGGTATACTAACATCAGCTGCGGAATTGATAAGCGCATACGGAAAGGAGCGGGAGCGGGTTCAGCAATATTCAGTGCGTATACGGAACCGGTGGATTCCAAGGCCGGAAGCAGATAGTCCAGAGATACTTATCTGCTCGTCTTCTTTCAGATGGCCTTCTTGTAGTTACTTCGCACACCAGCGTCCGAAGCTATATTTACTGCAGCATTGATGTAAGCAGCACGGGTTACTGAGGGATTAATTAAATAACACTTCCCCTGCTTACCCCAGATCTTCCATCTACATGAGTTTCCCCGAATTTTTCCCCCCAATTGCGGAGATTTTCCAATTGGGCCCGACCGATATAGAACTGTAGTGTAAACTAGGCTATACCCGGTACTGTACAACGTATATGCACTCGAGCTCAGGAAGTTTGAAACCAAAGGGATCTATATTGCACCGGATGAACTGCACCGGTGTAAACACTCATGAGAATTGAAATCTCTGGTTGGATCTATATTAGACCAGACTACACCAGCCTCGCCTAAAACACCCGCTCATACCAATACCAGCCGGCCAGCTGCTCAGAGAACAGATAAACAGATAGACGTGCATTCATACTTGACGGCTAGGAGAGAGAAGAGAGAGGTTCATAGGTCTGCACTCGCACATGTATAACTATCTCGTCCACACCCTCTCCTGCCTCACTGAAAAGCTCTTAGGCCAGGTTCTCCTCTCAATGGCGCAGGCGGGAACCCGCACAATTACCGTCTCCTTACCCCGTTACCCAAATTAAGTCTAGAAAACATACACACCGTGCTCAACGTCCATCCGCCAGTCACCATCCAGTGACAGTATCCTCCTTTCCCATCTGTCCACGTCGCTGACGCCACCTCCGGAGTATCCATACAACTCCCCGCCCACCCGGATTCGCCGCCGCAACCCCGCACCGCCCATGCACGCCGCACGTTTCTGGCTGCAGCCACTCACTACCCATCAATGTAGATCCATTCGCCTACTTTCTGCCTTGCACCCGCCTCTCTTCCCTTGCCACATCACACGCTACCCAACCACCGGTTCTCTACGGGCACGTTTTGCCCCAAGTCCCACTCGCCTTTGTGGGTAAATGGTCCCCAAGACACGTGCGTCCTCCGCGCACGTTCATTCGCTCCATCACCATCCATCACTTGCTGCATATTGTGTCCCATCTATCCGGCCCCGATATAGTAACATGTAAGGGATGGTGGGGTAGGGGAAGAAGCTAAGCACGCAAGGCGTACTATATTTTATATGGTGTCGTGTGCCATGGCGGAGCAATGAATGGGTGGGTGTCTGGTGAGCCAGCCAGCCATCCCCATTGATTCGCCAATGAGTGATATGACATGACGATGATAACGGAATGTTCATTACAACTACAATCAACAAAGTTACTAATATGTAGATATGCCTTATACTGCCCCGCGTATATGCTCATTCACACCCCAGTATGCGTACGCCCATAGATAAATACAGAATACACGTCCCAAGAATGTATTAATCCTCCCCCCCCAAGTTGTGTCATAATCTTCCTTCAAAATAAAACAATACCGGGTTCGTAGCGCAGCCCAAGAGAAAGCTCAAGTTGCTCTCGTGTCCGGATTTTTTTCGCCTCGCTCGCAAGCTCGCTCGGCGAAAGGCTCAAGTCAAGTTATAGCGTTGTTCTTCTATAATCCAATCACCCCGCATCCCCGCCGACCTTTGCCTTTCCCCCTCTTCCTCCCCCGCCGCTTCCCTCCGGTGCGGTCAGCCCCATATCATCATCCTCCACCCTATACCGTCCACGCATCCTTTGAACAAGACTCCTATAATACTCCTCGAGCACTTCCGCCTTGGGAACAATTCTCCAACCGACCCTTACCAAAAACTCCAACTCCAGCATGTTAAGTTCCATCAGACTCAACCCACCCACCCTCGCATATAGGCTATTTGTCAGAAACGTATCACACAGGCCCTTACTCGCCACCGTCGCCGCCGTAATCAAGAACCGATGTACCGTGAGTGAAGAAACCACAAACGGCGGGTAATGTGTAGAAAGTATATCAATGTAGTATACCATTGATAGCAGAATACTCGGCTGTAGCGATGCGTGCACCGAGAGACGGTTGAGGTAATCGGCGATGCTGATTGTCGGCGGTGCCCTATCCACACCACCCCTGTTAGTGCCAAATATGGGGAAGAGGGAAAGAAAAGGTGGTGCAAACCGAGAATGGAATCGTGTCAACCCCGCTCCTGATAACGGGATACAATCATTCAGCCCCACAAGCTCTCCCAGCATGTCCGAGATCAGAACCACCAGATCTGCTGTGTGGGTGCTTTGATACAGCTTTGGCAGAGTTTTCATGCCAAGCTCAGGCTTGCGTTGGCGCTTCGGTGAGGAGATAGCCATGTTGTCTGTTTGCTGCTGCGGCAGGGGTGAAGTTTGTGGAGATGCGGATAGGGTGGGTTTCCGTGATCCTGTGCTTGAGCTTGAAGCCGGTCGTCGTTGCTGAAATGGCGGTGGTGGTGCTGGTGGCGGCAGCGGTGAGATCTGGCTCTTGCGGTCATCGTCCCCATCCTTCTTCTTGAGGGCGGACGGGGAACAGTACGGGCTCCCTCGTTTCCGGAAATTGAGCGTTGGGCTGGCTCGAATCAATGCAGGGGCTGCTGCTGAAGAAGAAGAGGAGGAGGGTCCTTCCCCCCCGCCGCTGTATGGTTGTATATATCCGCGCGGTCTATTCACCGATGCGGAGCCGTTGAACGTTGGTGAAAGCGCTGTGATGTGGACAGCAGAGGCGGATGGGGAACAGGAAGACGAGGAGGATGACATCCGATTCCGTGCCGGGCTAGGTCCACGGTGTATGGACGTTAATGTGTGGTGGTGGCGGGCGGATCGGAATATGGATAGGGTCAGGGAGGTCGAGATCGGTGGGCGGCGGCTGCAAAGCGAGACATACGACGATATAAGGTGCTATCGGAGCCGGGCGGTCAGCAATCGCAGTGAGATGGGTGACGTTGACAGTGTGGGTGGTTGATAGGCTGAGAGATTGAGAGTTCGGTGGCGGCAGCGGCGATGATATAGCGTTCGTAGTTCGTGGTGGCAGTAGTGCTGTGACGGTGATCATGTGCAGCCTACCCGCTCTCGATTCTCTAAAGAGCGATCTGAGCAATTCGATCGCATTTGAGGTTGCGAGGCATGGTGAGAGAGAAGGCAGCACTTGCTTGGAGGTGGCAGAGGGAACTGTATATACGTCTAGGCTGTCCCCCGAGAAGAGGGGGAGCCAAGGAATATTTTAACCATCGGACCAAATCTAAGTCAATTCTGCTCGTCTCCAGCTGGCTGCCATGCATGCTGAAAAGGATTCCTGATTGCCAGTATTAACATACACGTACTCGAGTATCTCAGTTTATATCTACGTATTGTCGGGGTGTTCACATACAAGATAACAAGTCAAGGAAGATGGGTATGAGATACTTGGGACCCGTTCGGTTGCCAGGGGTGTTATGGAGATACCACAAATCCGAGACACTGGAGAGATCTCGGAGTTTCAAGATTGGGCACGCGTTCGCGGTTCGGTGGGCTCGAGTGTTCGGCTGTGGAAGTGTGGAAGTCCCGGAATGCAATTTGGAAGAACACCTAATACCCCTTGAGGTGTATTTTCCAAAATATCGCTCAGATAAACGGCAAACCAGCTGCCTGATTCCCCCTGACAGTAGTTTTCTAGTCAACCGAACGTTCCCATGGCTTTGTCACCACCGTGTTCTTTGCATCTCCGATCTTTCCCGACGGGGAGAAATATATTTCTCAAGATGCAGACAGCACAAACGAACGGGCTCATAAGTATCCAACTTTCCTGACGATTCTGCGGTAGCATTGAGACGTTGGGCGAGGCTCAAATTCCCGCGAGCGTCTAGCTCTTGCCAAGAGGCAGAACGATAGTTACGTCACTGCAAAACTTCACCCTTGACATGACAACGGGCACAAGGTATATGAATTTCTGCAAGGCAAAGGCTGCAATTGCAAACAAGTCTTGAATACACGTGTAAAGTACGATACGGACGTCCATAGTGCAAAGCAAATTTTCAAGTCAGTCTGGCCCCCAATCCCAATAACCACACATCATCATCCAGAACCACACATCCCTGCCACACATCCAATGCCAGCACTCCTGTCCACTCATTCATTATAACTCCAGCTGCTCCATCAACCTTCTCGGCTCGTCTCCAACAGTCGAGTTACCTGGGCTCCCTCCTTCCATGGCGCCACGATACTACGTTGCCAATCGTCAGCAAAAACGCCACCAGAGCAAACGAACAACTCGAATAATCACCTTGAAAATAAAATTGACCACTAGTGCCACCGCAAGCGCAATGCACACCACAACAGGCCCAAAGACACTGTCGAAATCTCTGCCACTCCGTTGCCGTATGAGAGTGCTCCTCCACATGTAGATGGCCCAGCCCCAGACACCGGCAAAGATCGCAATTCCGGTGTAGGCCAGCGATATCGCCTTGGCAGTAGAATTGCCCGCCGGTGCGGCATTGTACAGGGCAACTCCGAGAGAGGCCAACAGCACAACCATGTGCATCCACTTGATGAAGGTTCTCTGGTTTGCTAGCCATACCTTCGCCTCCACCTTGACCTCTCCCGAATACATAATCAACTGCTTGGGCTTCTGTACTCCGGCGGGAAGAGCAACGGGTCGACGCCCTGAGTGGGCACGCCCATAGCGAGTTGACGAGAAGGATGGAAACAATTGACGAAGGCCGTCAAGTGTGCTGCTGTTGGCTCCCTTGGGAGGCACCTTATCCGGCTCCTGATCCGATTCATCTTCCACTTCGGCTAAATCTTCCCTCGTCAACATCTTTGTATCTGACGAACCCTGTGGCGCGACCTTTGGAAATCCACTTTCGCTCTCTAGGCCTGAGGGACCTGGCGGCGTTCCCCTATAACTGAAGCCAGGACCGGCGAAGCCAGGACCTGGAGGTGTACCTCTACCGCCAAAGTCGCGTACAGAAGGACGAAAGCTTCCTACTGCAGTCTCATCCTCGATCTGTTTCTTCTTACGCTCCTGTTCCACGTCCCAAGCCTTTCTAGGGTCTTTGCGGATGTCTTCCTCCAGATCGCTAAGCCAGAACGGAAAGCTGTTGACATAGTCATCAAACAAGACTGCAACGCCGTGCACAAACTTGGAAAATCTTGGAGCTCCATGAACAAGATGTGACGACATAAGCTCGTGATACCACTCTTTGGTGCGTGAGTGCAGTTCATTCTCACGGACCTTGATCTCCAACAATGCGTAAGGAAACTTCGAGATCTCGCCTTTCCGCACGTCATCAAACGGATACTCCATATTTACATCGTCAATGTCGTGGCGGTGCCAGTCTTCCGGCTCCCTGCAGGGGCGGTCGCTATCCAAGGAATCTTCTCGGATCAACGCCAGGTCTGTATCCAAGCTGATTCTAATCCGGTCGTCGCCAGGGATTTGGAAGGCCGTTCGGGTGTAGGAGGCTCTGACAACAGGCTGTAGGTCGTTATCCTGGATGAATTTCTGAAATCTAGCCACCAACTTTTGGTACTTCTCCACCTCCTCGTTTGACTTCCTATCCTGCATCTTCTGTACCGTCCTTTCCATCGAGTATTTCCCGTTGATGAAGTCATTGACATACTTTTGCTTCAGCGCAATTCTCTCCTCCATGGCACCCTCGGAATCGTCAGGGCCACTAATGGTCTTGCGTTCCAAAAAGATTTCCGAAGCCTGAGACAATTGTCCATACCAGCGTAGCCGCAGAGACGAAGCATCCTTCGCTTTCAAAACCTTGTCGGTGTAGAGCTGAAACTTAGGATTGTCGAAGTAGAGCGAGGTGATGCTAGGATCCAATCCTGTAGAATCGAGTTCCTTCGCGGGCCGGGCATTATAAACCAGAACTGGTAGACGCCTCAAAATGAAAGTCTTGACCTCGATGATATTATCGGGATGCACCCAAAACTTTTGCGAAGTGTACTTCTTATTGGTGGGATTGCTTCCAGGACTCGTAGACGTATTCTGTTCCATCCCCTCCGCTGGTTGATCCTCGTTAAGGGTACGTCGGACAAAATCATACATAGTCGACAACCTGTAAAGGGAATCATTAACCCCCATCAAACAGAAGGTATCATAACTCACCTGTAAAGCAGAGGGCTATAATCTTCCTTATTAAACTCCAAATGACTCAAGCGAACCTGTAACAACGGCTTCACCTTCGGATCCGCAACCTGAGTTCCCTTCCCCTTCGAAGACGTCTTCCCTCTCGATCTCCTGTCATGTTTCTTGGCCGCTTTCAAAAACCCCGTGAAATTGATTCTCGAGAACCTCTCGAGCTCATTAATATCTTTTGTAATGTCATCAAGGTCCTTCAGCGTCCTTTTCAACAGGTCTTCCTTCTCCGGAACTTCTTCACCGGCAGCAACAAGCTTTTCTAGGCGTTGCTCGCAACGCTCAGTCCGCTCGTTGAGTGCTGTGTTCATCTCTAGTTGAAACTTATGTACCTTCTCCAGCTGGACGTTGATGAGCTCGTCGACGAAGCGAGACTCGTCGTGTTCCGTCCACTCTTGTTGATCCTCGCTGCTTCCGGAACCCCGACGGTCGCTCTCGTCACCATCGGAACCCTCGCGCAAGAGCTGCTTGAGCTTGCTGTAGTCGATGTAGTGGTCGCGCCATGGTGGGTACATTGACGACTGGAGGGTTTTGCCGAAACGCATGATTGAGGTTGGATCACTATATGAGGGAGGAGATAAAATAGATTAACAGCGAGTGAGTACACTATTGCTTCGGATGAATGATAGATGCCGGCTCGATTGTGTCGTGCACGTGAGGAGGGGTGTGGTGGAGTTGTGCAATTGGCGGAGTTGGCTGCGTGCAAGGTGGAGAATGTCGGGGCTATTTGTTGTGAATCGATGATGGCACGTTCCGCCCAGATTATACCCGATTGGCTTGGTCTGACCATGTCATGTGACTCCTAACGTCTGTTACACTGTTCGGAGTGAGCAGAAAGTTGAGAGGGAGTAGTGGAGAATGAACAATTGTTACAAGAGAGGAGAAGCATAAATGAAGCAGATACCCACGGGCTGGGCACAAGAGCAATGCCACTGAAGTACACGAGTGATACTATGTGATTGTGGATGATCTCTTCGCTTCAGCTTGCATGAAGTGATGAGAACCTGTGGCCGTAACCAGCTGTCGACATATCGTCTCACCAAGCATTGGGGGATAAGCACTCCAGAGACGAGGACAACTATATGACGTTCGTACGTTATGCACTAGCTCTTTTAATATGCAACACAGAAGCGACTCTCGAGGTACGATCATCTTTCCAACAAGCACTAAAAGCAAAATATCAAGGATCTGTTTGGATTCACTGATTTCAGGGCCAAAATGACCATTTTGCACCAGAAAAAGCGGCAAAATGCCACACCTGACTTGAAATGCTTGAATCCAAACTAAGCCTTAGCACTTTTTCTGCTAACTCACACTTGCTACAGCCGGTTCTCAAGTAGTTCCCGTCCGCTACTCTAGTCTTACCAAGTCTAAGCTTGGAGGGCTACCAGTACGGTGCCGTTTTCTTCTCCTTCTTCATCATATCTCAAACTTCCATAAGTTCCTGCCAATTGCAAATATAACTCGTCTGCGTTGGATTTATGCTCGCAAGGCTTACCATAGGGCTTGTGCTTAAAGAAAACCGGCCTTCATCTACGAATACAGTAGCTATGGTTTTCACATACGAAGTACATAATGAAGAAGGCCACCTCTATCCGAAATCGCTCATCCTCCTTAGATTTGACCGATACTCTCTTTCTCTAGATAACTTCTTACCCTCATAGTAATACTACCAGAGTAAGTACCCTTCTGTTTCCTACAACTTCTCCCTTGCTAATCCTCTCTAATTTCTCGTAGCGGGCAATCTACCTGTCTTTATTAGCGCTATTACCTACACAACTACTCTGAAATAATGTGTGGGAATTGCTGGAAGCAGGAATCTGCAGTGAACACAACTAAAGCCCTCAGGTCAATTAAAACTCCCCAAACCTCGTGCTGCATCATCCAAGGGCACTCGCTGTCAGTGTCAGTCCTTATCTTATCAGCAAGAAAAAGCAACTAGTTATATTGTAGCTGTGGGATTTCTAGGTTACAACACGAGGGAAGAAAAGAAGCTCTCGATGAAGAGTGTTTGCTGGTCTTCCTTGCAACAAACCACACACGAAAGAAAAGAGAAGTAAAGAGCTCCAGGCCCGTGCACAGCACTAGGAATCATCCTACTCTTACTCAACATGGATAGAACAGAAACAAGGCAACGGGTCCATGGTAGAATTGTGGAAAGGTAGAATTGTGGAAAGGTAGAATTGTGGAAAGGTAGAATTGTGGAAAGGTAGAATTGTGGAAAGGTAGGATCCAGGAAGTGGCTCGGTGCTCTGCAAAAACATCATTCTCTTCTTGCGAAGAAAGGAGAGTGATGACGAGGAATTTCCCTAGCACAAACCTAGGGGATGAGGGGAAGAAGGGTGGAAGGAGGGGAGCTCCCCCACCTAGCCGGCTATCCGGAGGGGGAGGGGAAGCGGGCACTGCCATACTCCAGTTAGAGTGAATGCAGTATGATTAACAAAATAAAACCTAGGGGATGCTCTCGGGTCCCTCTGATATTATAACCTACCAGACTTCGACAATTTAGCAGATCTGTCGTTTCCTGGTCGTATGTCTGGTGTAGGCTCTCTTCTCGAAGTCGGTATTCCAGGACTCTTGGGGAAGACAGCCATACGTCATTCCATTAATCCTTCTCCCAGCAAGAGCTTCCTTTGAGATAGGCATCCAGCAACATCAAGTCTAGTTCCCGGCTATCCAGAGAGGCTGGGGATGAGAGACCAAACAACATCGATCATACTTCAGTCAAATATATATACCACCACGCACCTGTCCTCTTCGCTGTCCTCTTCGCTGTCCTTCCATCCACATCTAAATCCTCCTCTTCCTCCTTAACAGTCTACCATCCGAACAAACATTACCAATTTAAGTTCATCTACCCTACCATGTCTGTCAACAAGCTCTCAGATTCCGGCAATCTCGCCTTCCTTGTTTCCTGCTGGCAAAGCGCAGAAGCGAAAGTACGTTATCTCCACCCCCTGACATCAACTCACATGATTGACAATGTACAAGCCCACGTCAGTAAACTGGAGCAAGATCTGTGCAGACTATGAGCTCAAGAACGACGCAGCGTATGTGTCCATATATCCCATCCCTCCAAGACAAAGCTGACTCGTTCGACAGGAAAGAGCGCCTTACCCGACTACTTGCAAAGTATGAAGACGGTAAACTTAAGGCTACTTCTACCGTCGAGAATCCGGCCGGACCAAATACCCCGCCTGCGTCTCCGGGGCCTGAGAAGAAGGAGAAGAAGGCACCTGCAAAGCGCGGAAGGGCTAAGGCTACTGTCGCCAAGAAGACTGCGACAAGGAAGACTACGGGAGCTGGGAATGGAAGGGGAAAGAAGAGAAAGATTGAACAAGTAGAAGTCGAAGAGGAGAACGATGAAGGAGGAAGCGAGAATAAAGAGAATGAGGGGGAAGCGAGGACATGAATGGAAAGGACAATGCAATAGCATAGAAAATACGCTGGATGCGGCGCTATCCGCTGGAGAAGAGGGCGAGGTTTGAATAAGGTGCTGGTTGGTCGTCTCTTGACTGTATTTGTATGGATTATTCTAGACGAAGTTAATTGATCTCGTTGTCTCGAACTTGGGATTGGAGATGCTATACGTCATTCACCATTGGTCGCTGTACTGAAGCATATAGCAATGCATACTAAGGGTACCCATTCGCTGCGGAGACCGTCGGAGGATGTATCAGCGGCGGCGCCTGCATTGCTACTTATGCTTTGCTCATGTGCAGCTGAAGACTGGCCAAAGAAGAATGCAGGAAGGCTATCGCTTACGCTGACAGATTTTAGAAGTGCGTACTTGCGCCCACCACATGTGACTTACATTGTACTATTTATCTCCACCTATAGTCAAGGAGACATTGATTGAGGATTGTGGTTTTTAGGCATCACCGTATTATTATTAGTTCTCGGTCGTGAAGTGGGAGAGCCAGTTAGGGTTGCGTAAATCGACAGCGGTGTTCTAGGACATGAGAGGTGAGGTCTGTTGGGTTCTCCGCCTGCTCGTCCTTCGCCGAATCAACCGAGACGCACACACAAGATTTCGTACATACCCCATACTCCCCCATCGCCACCACCATTCCACAACTATCATCCCATCATCCCATCCCGGCGCCAATATCCTCTCTGTCTTGCTTGCTTACACTAGTCTCTCCGTTCAAACTAATCCCATTTCCATTTGTTTCTCCCCTCTCCGCATCGATAATCGCCCGACTGTTGCCGGGTCAACGTCGAACAACAATCGTCGGCGTCCTCGCCTCCACACCTTCAAGCGGGCTGACTCGTTCGGCACGCCCACCTCACACCTCTCATCATGAGCGAACAACAAGATAGCTTATCTGAGACCGGTACTGAGCTCCCCAACTCCTTTGTCTACAGCCGAACCTGTTTCTGGGCAGGGACTATGGAATGGGGCTGATAGATAGTTGACAAACTGTCGTCGTTCAGGAGGATCCGGCCACCACAACATCGTCTTAACACCTGAAGAAAAAAGAGTATTTGGACAGCTCTTTTCGGCGGCAGACACCGAAAACATTGGCGTTGTTACGGGAGAGCTTGCAGTAAAGTTCTTTGAGAAATCAGGGCTGAGTCCCCGGATTTTAGGAGAGGTACGTCACGCTGCACAAACATCATCGACACCCTCATTTACTTTTTGGGACTGTGAATTTGGCCCTGCTTGACTGACATTGCTTCTTTGTCGGGATATAGATATGGGGAATTGCAGATACCGAGAATCGAGGATTATTGACAAAAGTTGGATTCAGCGTCGCCTTGCGATTGATCGGACAGGCGCAAAATGGACAGCATCCACGACCAGAACTGTCTCAGCAACGTGCGCAAATCTTCCCATTCTAGGTGCATCCTGCTAATGGTGTATAGCTGGCCCATTACCTCGATTCGAAGGTGTCAATATACCCTATGTGCCGCCTCCTACTGTATCCTCTCCTCCACCACCGCCTGTTCTCCCCACTCAGCCTACCGGACCTGGCGGCATGATACGAGTGCCTCCTCTGATGCCTCAAGATGTTGAGAGATTCACTGCGTTATTCGAAAAATCGGGGGCCGTTGATGGAGTATTGCAAGGTGTGTATTCTTCCAAGGACTCGAAAGGTTTAGATTTGATTGTCATTAGGAACCATAGCCAGGGATATTTTCCAGCGCACGAGACTCCCGACCCCAACCCTTATTCAGATCTGGAACCTTGCCGATCGACAAGGGCGTGGAGCTCTTGGTTGCGTAGAATTCGTTGTTGCAATGCATCTCATCACATGCTGCAAGAATGGTAGCCTACCTGCTCTACCTCAGATACTCCCTCCGGGCTTGTACGATGCTGCTTCTGGTCGACCTCCAACCCGTAATGGCCCAGATCGACGTCAACCAGGCCGTGCGATGCCACCTGTACCACCAATTCCAAAGCAGTTTAGTGGGCCACAGGCTCAGCGCGCGCAATCGCCGTTGTCTCGGAATTTTACACCACCAGTTCCTCAGAATGCCAATGCTATCCAGCGCGACATTACGGGAGGAGGATGGGCGGTATCCGCTGCGGATAAGGAACGGTTTGATCAAGTATTCATGACTGTCGACAAGGCAAACAGAGGGGTAATCACCGGTATGTCTTCACGATGCTCCATTATAAGCAAATATACTAAATAAAGCTAGGTGAGGAGGCCGTTCCATTCTTTGGAAACTCGGGTCTTCCCGAAGATGTACTTGCTCAGATCTGGGATCTGGCAGATATCAATAAGGCTGGACAGCTCAATCGTGATGAGTTCGCGATAGCTATGTACCTCATCGTACAGCAACGTAGCAATCCGGGAGTCTCATTGCCCGAGAGCCTGCCTCCAAATTTGATACCTCCAAGCATGCGTCAACAGCGCCAATTGACTGGTCCGCCGCGTAAGTTAAACATAGCTGGTTGGCCCATCGCCGTTTGCTAACGCGTGTCCCCAAGCTGTTGCACAACCACCCAGCCCATTCGATCCAACTCCTCAGCCACCACCACCGCCCAAGTCGGCAGCCGATGATCTGTTCGGTTTGGACTCATTTACTTCAGTTGCACAACCGCAAGCTGGACCTGGACCAAACCCGACCGCTGGACCATTTGATGGTGATGTTTTCGGAAACTCAAAGGAAGCTTCACCAACTGTTTCTGCTGCACATTCGCCCATTCCTTCCCAGGGCTCTGGTTTGTTTGGAAGATCCCCGCCTGCATTTGTACCCACGTCTAGCTTTGGCCAATCTATCATGCCTGTTTCCACTGGTGGTTCTAATCACTCAGGTCCAAGCCGCGGTTTCCCTCAGCAACCAAAACCACAGGAGATGGATGATTTGCTCGGCGACGCCGACCCGGAAGTGAGCAATAAGCTCACCAATGAATCTACGGAACTTGCCAATTTATCCAATCAAATCGGCACATTGACTAAACAGACTCAAGAACTGAACAACAAACGGCTGTCAGCTGAGACCGACTTGTCATCCCTTGCAACTAAGAAGCAGCATATTGAGGCCCAGCTTGTCCAGCTTCGAGCGGCCTATCAAAAGGAAGCTGCCGCAGTGAAGCGGGTTGAAGACGAGCTTGCGCACTCACGCAACGACACGAACAAGGCCACTCAGGAGTACCAGCGGATTGAAGCGGAGTATAATCAACTACAATACAAGCGACAAGAGATTTCATCGCAACTGGAAGCCGATAAGAGAGAAAACGAAAATCTGAAGGAAAGGATGAATCTCATTAACGCGGAGAACCGATCCCTGAGAGAAGAGTTAGAACGGTTAGAACTGCAAGCAAGAAGGGAGAGGGGAATGGTGGCTATAAATAGAAAGCAAGTTGAGAAGAGCGAGCAGGAGAGGGAGAAGCTGAAGAATGGGATGGAGGAGGCAACGCGATCTAATGCTACCAGCCCTATACCGCCTGCCAGTCCAACCCTTTCGCAAGGAAGCGTCAACAACAAAAATCCATTCCAACAATTCAACCGGAAGTCGCCTCCTGTTACAGATAGCAACTTTGGGTCAAATTCTCCGTTTGGGCCAACCAGGCAAGCACCCACCTCTATGGACGACGTATTCGGACCAGCATTCTCGTCAACACCACCACCGCAAACATTCACTTCAAGGCCCCTACCGGACTCTAGCTCTTATACTCCATCTGTCCCAGAGAGTGGCCACGGAGGCCGGTCAACTCCTCCGACTTCACCACCAACGTCATCTTATCATAATTCCCCTCAGCTCTCAGAGGCCCCTCCACCAGCCGTCGGATCTCAAATCACATCAGCATATCTGCCTTTGCCGATTAGTCGAGCAGATTCCGTAACGTCGTCCGTTCAAGTCAATCCATCTGCAAGCGTTAGGGACTCCCAATTCTCTCGCCCGGATACCCCGACAAATATGTTTGGAAGTGCGATTGCAGATTCGCCTGTACGAGAAAGGGATTCCTATGTGAAAGCTGAGGATAGAAGGAGTAGCTTCAGCGTAAAGAGCGATGCCGGCACTGAAGCTTCAGGAAGAGCCGCTTTCTCACCATTCGATCGACGTAATGATTCTCCATTTGCTCCAGTTGAGAAGAATACGACTGGGACAACATCGGGAGGCGACGAGAACAAACCAAAACTAGAGAAAACTGACTCAACCCGGGACTTTTCTTCACTCCCTGGTGCGTTCCCAACATTTTCGGACAGCGGCACGCCAATCAAGCCTATGCCAACTGGTGAAAGTACAATGAGCAACAGAAGTAGGATCAGCAACGCAAGCCGTTCCGCTTTCAATACCTCCGATCCCTTTAGCCTCGGCGAGGGGACCCGCAGTGCTTCCAGCAAAGATCTCGATGATGCCTTCGGTAAATTCCCCAAGGTAGACCCGCATCACACTGGAGGCTCTGGAAGCATTGGTGCCTCTAAGTTTCACGACGAATTCCCGCCGATCAAAGAGATTCAACCGGATAGTGATAGTGACAGTGATGGTGGTTTTGACAATAACTTTACCTCTCAGAGCCCTGCCAAGAGTCATGCTAAGCTGTCCTCCACCACGTCTACTAATGCAAACCAGGGTCCGAAGTTTGGTGATGCTCCCACAGAAAGTCAACCGCCGCCAATCACTGCCCAGCAGTCACCTCCAGGGTACAGCCAAGTTCCTGGCGGTCAGGACAAGTCGCCATATTCTGCAGAGTTTGGCGGTCTTCTACCATCCCGCACTGACCCCATGAAGCACGATGCTCCTACCCCGGGTGGCAGCACCAATGCTGTCGCTTTCCCATCAACTACAGCCACTGATGATGACTTTGACGATGCCGCTTTTGGCGATCTTGCGGATGCCAAAGAAGCTGATGATAAGACTGATAATGAGTTTAACACTCCATCAGTGTTTGATGACACCTTCAACCCCATTTTCCCCCCCACCGCGAAGAATGCCAACCCAACACCCGGCATGGCTATCAGTGACGACGATGACTTTGCAGGGTTCACTTTCAACGACGGCTCTTCGCAGCCAGCCCAAGCTCTCGGGGATTCACCGGCGAAGCCACTGAGTCCCGCAGACTGGGACGACATCTTTGTAAACTTCGATGGCCAGCCAAGCACTGCATCTGCCAATGCACAGGCTCCGCAGCCAGGGAAGGAGAATTTGCCGACGAAGGGGGCAAATGGGACATCAGACCAGAGTGGTACGGATCCCGGTGAGGGCGGTGTTTCTCTATCATCTTCTTCTGATCCTGCTCCTGCTCCTACCCCTACCTCTGCTGCTGCGGCTGCACCGGTTGGAACCGCAACTACCATCACCACAGCGGAAGGTGGCAGTGGCGGCATCAAAGTTGCAAGTGACGATGACAAAGTTACGAAGTTGACGGGAATGGGCTTTGACAGAGAGAGTTCGGTGAAAGCGCTAGAAAACAACGGATGGAACATCGACCGAGTAAGCAGCCCTTAATTCGGACGCCCGGTCTCCCTTTGGTTTTATTGTCACTGGTTTGATGAGAACACTTTTTCTGACGACGGGGCGACCCCGTGGGTTTTTTCGAGCAATAGGCTGCGAACTCTCTCATTTCTGAATTTTGATTGTGCGCATTTTCTTCCGGATAGGATGGGATATGGGACGGGTTATGGGTAGGTGCCGGGGTGGAGGCGATAGTGGTACTGACTGTACGGAATGTTTTTGTTTTTGGTTGGTTTGCGAAAGTGGGCTTTTTATTTTCCAGTTAGCTCTTGTGTCCCTCCTTTTGTAGTGATTTCCTTATTCTTGTCACCTATCAGGCCGTCAAAAAGTTTTGGCGCTTTCGGGTGGAATTGGCATACAAATCCAACCCAAAAGCGCCAAAATTTTTCATCCGCCTACGTACTTATGTCTGAATGTGTCTAGGCGAGGTTGGGGTGTTTTTGACGAAATTCATGGGGGGAGGGGTTTAACAAAGTTACTGTGATGCCGGTTTATACCTTTCTTTTGTATGTATGTGTCTCTTTTGCCCGTTTCAGCTTTTTCTTTTTCTTTTGCATTCTTGCGTTCTTCATACCTTCGTTATATCTAGTAATTGCATCGAACCTACACTTCGTTCGATAAACAGAATGTCTGGTTTTATGTAGTCAAGTGCCTATAGCAAAAGGTCGTTCACGGCGTTCTTTTTGAGTGGAAGGAATCTAAATGTGACTTTGAGATGCACCCCAAAAGATCGGTTTCACATTTGTACCAAGCCAGAAGACCACCCGCTTGGATGAGATACAATGAAGCACCAATATTATACAACAGGTAGCCAACTTAAAGCAAAGCAAAGCCGAACCGTTAAACGTCTATACAGAAAGGCAAAAATATGCACATTTAAACGCCAGCTCTACCCAAAGAAATTTAAACCGCAATGCAAACACCCAAACAATGCAGCCCATGAACCTCAAATGGATTACCTCCTCACAAACCTCCCCTTATCCCCCTTCTCCGCTTCCTTCCTCCTCGTCTCTACTTTCTTCCTCTCAATCCTATCCGCCTCCTGATGCTGTCTTGCAAGCGCCTGTGTATCCGGCATATCACTCTCCCAAAAACCCGGCGGGGAAACTCTTCTCGGAAACGCCTCTCTATGGCGTCCATATCGATGCACAAACTCCTCCTGCTCCTCCGGCTGCTGCGATGGCGTAGGACTACTACTCCTCCACTTCGGTCCACGCCTCTGCACCAACGGCAATCCCGCTGCCTTAATAAACTTTCCAAGATCCCTACAGCACACCCTAGTACACCCCGGCAGACACCTACGCTCCTCCCTATCCCTAACTGTTTCGTGATACGCGTAATCGAGCCCCTGGTTCGCGGCTGGGTTGATTTTGAAGGCGGTTACATCGTCAACCGCGGTGGTTTGCTGGGGTCGCTTGACCACCTGCTGTTGTTTTTGCTGCCGCGGAACGTCAGCGGAATGCTTGCTTGGGAAAGGATCGGTATTTGCCTGCCTTTTCGACGTGTTGGGGTTGGTTGGTGTGGCAAAGACATCTCCGCCGTCTGAGTGAGGACGTTTGTTTGATGGAGCACTGCGGACGTTGATGGATTCCTTGCCTAATGACCGGAGACTAGGAGATCGAGGATTTGGTGTAGAGAGGAGGTTGTCAAGTCGCGTGTTAGACCGGGTTTCGGAGACCTCCATCGCGCGGTCTTCGACTGGGTAGCTGCTTCCATCGGTTCCGTCTTCAAGAACGTGGGTCAAGGCAGCCCTGTGCGAGCGGGAACCCTTTTTAGAGGAGACTGGAGTCGAAGTAGTGATGGGATCTCGACGGCCAGGGCGGGGCGATTTTTGTTGCGCTCGGATAGTTTCCGAAGGCTTAGGGTTGTTTCGAAGACCTGCAGTTGGTGTAGTTTCTGGAGTGTTGGGTCGTCCTAGTCGAACTCCTCGTAAAGCTGGGGCGTCATCCCCCACCTCCATATCTTCGTCGTGCCTTTCGTGATATTGCACTTCCTTGTCCTTTGAATTCTCTTTGGCTATAATATCCGTCTTCCTCCTCTTCCTTGGCATCTCCTTTAGACCAACGTCGTCCAAATCCAAGCTCTCTTGTTCATACAAGTGATATCCAGTGTCACTCTGACTAGATTGTGGCTCACTTTTGATATGCAATGGCTTTGTCCAACTTTCTCCCTCCCTCGTAGATCTTGATGTCCTCTGTTGATTCGAAATCCGTGGGGGTGGAGGAAGCATAGGTTCTTGTCCAGGTTCTACCTTCATGTTGGTCGCTTTCGGGGTAATGGCATCATCTCCAGTATCACTGGTGGTGGCGTCGCTAGCAGGATTTGAGAGACCGCCGAGTGTTTGGCTACCATCACCGTGAGACGCAATCGGTGGAGGTAGTTGCGGTTGATCCTGTTCCATGGTCTCCGGGATCGAAGAGATATCTGAAGAAATCAAGTCCACGGCAGGTGTTTTCCTGGCCGTGTCCGGCGCATTGCTCAACTTCTGCTGGAAATTAACTGTTTTCGAAGGTTGAAGTCCCGAAAACAATCCGCCCCTCTTCACTGGCTCCATGTCCAACACGAGTCCACCCCCAGCTCTCGATCTTACAGGGGTGGAATCCGGTGACAGCTGGGGGGGTCTAGGTGGTGAAGAGCCCAAATTTGATATTGCAGGAGTTTCGTAAGGTTTTCGGCTTTCCACTTCTTCTTTCCGACGTTGCTTATTAAGATCCCTTCGTGCCGTGTCATGAGCGGTCCACAGCTTCCATTTTTTCTTTTCTTCTCTGTAATGCTCCGCAAGAATATCGTACGCCTTCTTATAGCTCTCGCATTGCCGTAGCACCAGGTCGTACTTATCGCTTAGCTCATTATAGGTCTGCTGAAGGGCTTGCTCTTCGTCTTCAGGAAGTGGCGGCGACGAATGTAGCTCGAACGGTTCTGTCTGCACAGCGGAGTGACTGCGTGATGTTTCCCCGGTCTGAGCGTCTGAACTAGCAGTAGTAGGTCTCGGAATCCCTAACGGCGAGTTGGGAGGTGGTGTGACTTCTCTCGACAACGTCTTGAGCACTAAGGGGTCAATGTTCTCCTTATTCTTTCCCGAGCGATCGTTGGAATACTGGAGTCTGTTTCGAAATTAGTGCTGCCCCTCGCGTTCTGCAGACAACTTACGCCATCTCCCGCCTTGTCTCTTCCACAGCATTCAACCTGAAAGCTTCCTCTCTCACCTCCTGGAGCTCCTGTCGCAACTCCATAATGTATGCATTCTTGTCGTCCAGGATGCGTTCGAGCTGTGCATTCCGTGCTTCAGATTTCTTCGTTTCCTCCTCCACATTCTTGAAGTGATCGTATACCAACTCCTGAAAAGCGGCGCGATCACGCTTCATTAACTGCTCCATCTCTACCATGAATTGACGAGCAGAGTATGGGTGGGAGCAGGAACACGATAATATGTCACCGGTATTGCTGATGCGGAGACGCGTTCATAATCTAGTAACGTGAAGGTGCCACTCGCGTTATGAAGACGAACACGAAGTCGCGAAATGTCAACATGAGTGAGAGCGCCAAGGCCGTCCATCGCGAAACGACGCTAACCGAGGCCTCACAACCCCTAACCCTCGCATCACGATTGTGCCAACTCATCTTGCGTCTACGCAATTACAATTACAGCAAAGCAGCATCAACATCCCCCCCCTTTCCATTCTTAACCACACCATTGGCCTATTCATCTACCTACATATACCACCCCTCATGTCCTCCACAAAGCGCTGCCGCCGCCCCTCATCCTCATCACCGGAACCGTTCGAATCTGCTCCAAAACGTCACCGTCCAAACCGCACAACACCGATCCTGCGTCTTAGCGACGAGCTTTTCCTCCGCATCTGTTTCAACCTCCCTATATGCGACCTTGCTTCCTTCCAGCTAGTATCCCACCGATGCTCCCGTATCGCGGTCGACGGTCAGATATGGAAGGCCTTGTACTATCAACAATTTGTGCTGCCTCGTGCGTTGCGGATTCGAGGGCTAGTGCGTGGGCAGCTAGGCGATTATTCATCAAGGCGGTCGCGGTGGTTGGGAGAAGAAGGGATAGCACGGGAGGTGGGAACAAACTGGAAAGCGCTCTACAAATTGAGACATAATTGGGCAAGAGGGAGCTGCGGGGTACGGGGGATTGACGTGGCCGGTGAGGTTGGGAAAGTCGGAGAGAGTGATGAAGAGGGGCTGTTGGTGAAGCTGTTTGATGTATGTCATCGTTGTCTGTGGATTGGTTGGATGATCAGCTATGAGGGTTGGGTGCGAGGGAGAAGAGCTTACAGCTTGTTAGGGAATCGTATTCACCGCGTCATCGGCACGTGGTCTTCAAGCCTGGCAGCTTTACAACACCGACAAGTTTATTGCGCAGACACAACTCTACTCCAATTTAGTACCGTTCTCATGCGCCGGAGCACCAACCGCGCTGGCAGTCGATGAAGAAAGTGGTGGAAATAATGGAGTGGTGAATGTGACAATTGGATTCGGCAACGGCGGCTTCACTATGTATCAGCTGGACATGACGGAAGAAATATCCATTTTTCGGATTAGATATGTTTACGCATTACGACAACGCACTAGAGACTCGACAAAGATCACCGCAATGGCTGCCCTTGGACCTTACTTAGCCACAATGACCGGACAAACCTGGGACATATACGATTTCTCCTGCCCATCAGAACCTTTGAGCGAAAGTGAAAGAAGGGAAATTGGTGTTCTGGGTGCAGATGGCGGGAGTGCATCAGGGGATTCTGTGGATACTGATGATAACCCTTCACGATCGCGAAACTCCCCTGGCTGCTCGACATCCCGCATGACGCCAACCTGGCGTCTTCACGCGCCCATTGTGCTTGCATCTCTTCGCTCGTCGACCGCATGGCCCCCAATAGTGCTATCACTGCGCCGATCAGTCAATGAAACTCTCCTAGCCTCAATTGTCTATTCATGTCCGCTGTTCTCCGGCTGGTCGGTGTCATGTCAGGAGCTGCGATTCAGAATTGGGGCTTTTGAGAACACTACCACCGGAAGAAGAAAGCACCAGACCGTTCTTCAGGAATCGCGAATTGCAACGGCTGTACCATCTGGGTTCAAACCACTTTCTCCATTTGGGAATTCTTCGCCGAGTGTACTTCGAGGACTTACAGGGTTCACAGGTCACAGTCACAATGGGTCACACTTATATGATCCGCCATTAGCGCAGCCTACGAGTGTGTCCTATCATCATCCGTAAGAACCCACAACATCCCTTTCCCCCACTACGCATTCACCTGAAGGAGGGCTGCTAAGCTTACTGCGCCTCCGCTGGAGAGGCTGTGAGCCACAAAGGCATTCGTATCCCTCTCGCTAATCTTTCCCGTCTTTCTGGAATCCCGCAGTTGATTCGTAACACCTTCAATTGTGGTTTTTCTGTCATTCATGTATACTCCGCATGTCTGCAACTAACCTAATCTTCCTCGCTTCCAGCTGTCTCACGATGGTCGCATTCTGGAATAGCACGAGCTAACATTGACCAGTTACCTCATCACATCCCATGCCGATAACACATTAACACTCTATCTGGTGCGTTCGGCATCAACCTTGACCATCAATCCAGGGCAGAGGCTCTGGGGCCACACTGCAGGGGTGTCAAGTGTCATGGTTGACGGACGAGGGAAGGCGATATCCATCAACCGTTTTGGCTCCGAGATCCGAGTGTGGGAATTGGAGGGAGGGGTGAGTGAACAGAGGAGAGTGAACGCCAGCGTGAGGATTGAACCCGTGGTTCGGCGTGATGACGTTGTCGATTCGTTGGATGACAATTATCCATCATTTGGTAACACCGGCACCTCCTCCACCACCACCACATCAAAGGGACACTTGGGCGGTTTCGATGACGAAAAAGTTGTGTTGTTGAAAGAAGAAATAGCACCTACCGCAGCCGGAGCAGAAGCAATGACACAGGCACTGGTGGTGTACGATTTTACCCGGTGAATCCTTTTAGCGATGTTTCTGCCTCGTTGCTTTTTCCAGGATTTTCGGTGGCTTGCCAGAACTGGGGAACTGCATGGTGGTGGCACCCATGGTGTTTGTGGAGGAGTCAGACGTGCTCTTTTCCTTTCTTCATTGATTTTTCCTTTTGCAAACTATTTCCATCTTTATTTTGCGCTGGAGTTTCTTGCAACCTCACGACCACTTACCCAGAGTAGGTACCTCGAAGGTGGCAGGATGGGACGGGACTCTCTTTGTTTTTTCGCGAAGTGACGTGAATGATCCTCCAGGCACTGCATTGCATGATGCAGCTGCCAGCTGAAGAGCAGTTGGATTGCTCTGCGCAAGATCTGACGATAAGGGCAAGGCCGGTTCCTCTATTATGCGGGGCACGCGGATGCTGTGCATACGGATTATCCTGTGGAAAAGCATATCTTGCATATAGAAATACATTTCAAATCCGGCTTTTCTCTTGTTTGCTGGGTGTTGCATGTCTCAGTTGAAGTTGACCCGGTGAGTGTTGGTTCGCAGCTCAATTCACTCTATTTTGGGCTGTGCATTCACTTGCGTTTACACATCTGGAGGAGGGGAAGCATCCCTTTTGGGAACCATGTCAAGCCCAACACTACCGATATCGGGCGGGAATGTTGCAGCACCAATGTCTCGTACCTCCATCCTATTTCTTATCGCGCAACAAAAAACCACCTACTCCATTCGAGACTCCCGGCACGTGGACGAGAAGGATGCAGATGATCATTGTCAGCGCTTTTTTATTTTCTTTCTTTCCTTTGCTTTTTGGGCGTCGATCGTGTTTGGTTGGTACCTTTTAGGAATTTTTTATATTGGCCCTGCACTTTTGGAGGCTTTTTTTCTTTTGAAAATATATTACCACGATAAAGAACAATGGGAATCGTTAGTAGACTAGAAGTAGAAATGATAAAGGGGATAATAAAGAAACCACAATAACTGCACGAACGATTGGTCCAGATTTGCTTGCCAGCGCCAGTCCATAAATCTGCGGAAGCATCGGATGACCGACCATCAGGGCCTGGAATGGCCATGGGGTGTCATTGGACAGGTAGCCTCTCGAAATCTTCAATGAACGGGCTGGATTTCTATCTACTATCGTGACTGTTTTGAGAATTCGGAACTGCCGAGACATTGATAACCCCCACTGCTTTTCTGGTTTTTGTGGAATCCGGATGGCTGGCCTTGCGATCTTATGATTATGGATTTTTTCTTGATTTTCGATTGGTCAAACGTGGCCTTGATTTTGGACGCGCAGCGCAGTAATTCAGGGCTGTCATTTGTTCACATGAAACCCGCGGCCGCAAACTAGGGCGTAGGTACTTGTGACCACGAAATCTAATTACATACATGCAACCCTTGAGCTCTCTCAAGGCGGAACTAGGGAGTAGGAAATAATGAATGGGAAGAGGCTAACTTTGGGCACCGGACCTTCTCAGGAATTTGTATATGCTGTTGGAAGCGGGTTCTGAAACCTTAGTGATTGATATGTTGTTTGGTTTCAGTAAGAGGGACGGGATGGCGTAGCTGTCATGGCCTGAACGAGATAATAGAAGATTTACACTCAAATCGCAGTGGTGATGATTCAAGGCTACACGAGGCTTGGGGTCACACATTAGCACTCGATCAGATCCTTGGGCCTCAACTAGAGTGACCTGAGGAAGTGAGTCCTAAGAGAAGGAGGTGTGACGGGGAGATGTGAACTCCTCAACTCCAAATGCTGGTGCCTAATCCTCTCTCCTTAGGTTTATTCAGCCATTTCGGCTTGCAAGTAGTCCAGTGCTGGCTGACGGCACAACGCGTAGTCATATCACAACGTGCAGAACCCGATCCTCAATGTGGGCACATATCGTTTCTACTTGTTAGGCTACTATCACTAGTGTTGCGTAGCTGTGATTCTAGACTTTTCTCCACTATGTCACAATGGATGTCGATGTCAATCCTCACTCTACCTCCGAAGTGGGTCTTGCTCAATAACCAGCATTGCTGCAGTAGATCTCTTCTGTGCCAATTGCAGCGTCTTAGATCTAATATGTTGCGCCTCAACGATCTTCGAGCCATCCCCCAACCCTTTCTCTTCCCTTTTCTTCCCCTCTCTCGCCCCTCCAGTGGCGATGTTATACGTCACATTGCCAGTAGTGAAGCTAGGAGAGTTGAATCTCAGCTGATGCACGTCGTCTCCGGTGCAGGTGCATGATAGGTATGTGGTAATTATACAATGGCAAACGGAAAGCGAAGAGCCACAAATAGCCCATTTGCAATATCCATCTGGATATGAATCTTGTGTGTAAACAGCGGCGGGTGGGTCCTGCCATGAAAGCGCATGAAAAGTAATCCAGCAATTTGTGGATTTTTTGTGAAGTGGGGCCTTCGGTTGTGGCGGGGAGAAGCAGATATCAGTGAAGAAATACACCAGAACATAAGCATTCCTAATGCATGCATACACGGACCGGTGCGTGTGATGGCTCTTGAGATGATGCTGCTCATAGCATTTGATAGCGTCCATGTTATCAGATAGAGGTCAAGATTAATCCTTGAAAGTATGTACGACAGAACGCGTGCTGCCGTCTCGGCGGTAACAATGGCTAACCCCGGAAATTCTCCTCTCCTTTCCAGTTGGTTCAAGGTCACCCCATGCTCTGGTTGATTGGACACTCCAACGGGTCGGTATCTGCCATCCGATGGCGAATACATACGACACCGTGGGCAAAGCCGTAGTCAAGAATGTAGCCGCCCGGCAACAAGCAGCAGCAGTCAAAATTGCTAGATTTGTCACCGGATGGATGGTATTCGCTGCAGGCGTCACTGATTAAGTATATATGCGGCATAGCAGTAATTCAAAGGTTCCCTTTGTGTTGTTACTTCAAAGCCCAGTAGCGAGTATAGGAGGTGAAGTTGAGCTTCATGGGAAATGCTCCCGTTATTGCGTAAACAAAGATCTTGGGTTTGGTTGTCTCATCGAGTCGGTTAACTGATCATGATCATACCCACACGGGCATGTGCATGCAGCAGCATTACTGCGGCACGACCGAATGTCTTTGTCGATCAGACATGAGGGGTTATGAGGAATTCGTTTGATGTAAGTAATAGTCGAAAACTGGAGATAAAGGCTGTTGCTGATACCTTCTCAGCCTTGGGAAATTGCGAAGGATTGCACTAGAATAGAGATTGTCATAAGATCAGTCCTGGCGATACTGCGCTCTGCAGAAGGGTGGTGGTGGTTGATTGCATATTGGGTGTCAAATGCACCAGCCTGACGGCTGTAATGAACCCACCACCACGTTATATTGGACCTTGAGCCGACTTATGCTGTGACGGACAAAAGGAGTAATCCGAGTCCTAACTGGTATTGCATGCATCCTACTCGAAACCAGGAACTGCAGTTCTATGGCTCAATCGCGGAGTGGCAGAAGCATGGACATGGGCCGTAGCTAAGTTGCAGCGCTGTCCGTACCTGTGCTGTGCTGTACTGCACTATGCTCAGAGTAGTCAGTAACTTAGAATGTATAGAGCGTAGAAGGTGAAGTGGAGGAGCAAAAAGCTTACAACCCAAAAGGGCTTCATCCAAAGGCAGCATCATCCAGCCAAAGGCCCCGCGCTCCAAGCCAGCAGAGGAAGCTAACCCCGCCTGTGCGCACATTTCAGCTCCGCCAACCCATTGGTTGGTTAGTGCTGTGACTAAGCCTCGCTGCCAAGGCCGGCGGTTCCCGAAAGAGCGTAGAGAGAAAGACGCTCTGACTGCTTGTGCGAAGTTTAAGTTTTGATTTTTTTTCCTCTTACTTTCTCTTCCTCCTCTTTCTTCCTTTCTACACAACGACTTTCGACTCCCCTTACACCTGCCTCTTCCATTTCCATCCTCAATTCCATCAAGCTCTATTAATCAACTCTTCACAACTAAATCAAACAGTCGCAATGGATTCTTACGGTCAACAAGGAAGTTACCAGGGTGGCGCTGCCAGGGCCTGCTACAATTGTAAGTTGGCTCAATGATCTTTGTTTGGCGACACAAAACCCGGCCGTTCGGCTCGTGTAGCCTTTCTTCCGGCTTTTGTTTGTTGGATCCTCCTGTTTCGTCAGAGATAGCGGCTTTCGCTGGCAACGCTGCGTTGTTCTCTTGGTGGCGTGTGTTTTCGCTTTGGGGTGTGGGGCGGGGCTGATATTTTACGGTGCAGGCGGCGAGGCTGGACATCAGGTTTGAGAGAAACATAACTGTCCGGCAGTTTTGAATGCTAACACATCCTGTTTTCTCCAGGCTCGTGACTGCCCCAAGCGTGGAACCCCTGTTTGGTATGTCCTCGCCTGTACTCTCTCGATCGGTTGAAAGGTATACGTACTAACAATTACATTGTATGCAGCTACAACTGTGGACGTACGTATCAATAAATTGACGAATCGAATGACACACACTCGGGACAATAGCTAACCGCTATCTAGAGGATGGCCATATGAGCCGTGAATGTACAGGTCCTCAGAAGGAGAAGTCTTGCTACAGATGTGGCCAAGTTGGTTCGTACCCCCACATTTCTGATTGTCTTGGGTGTACTGTGTCTGATAAAGGTGTTCGTTAGGTCACCTTTCTCGCGAATGCACCGACTCATCGGCCCAGAACCAGGGATACCAGGGTGGTAGCGGAGGCGGCGCCGAATGCTACAAGTGTGGAAAGGTCGGCCATATCGCTCGCCAGTGCCCCTCAAACGGTGGTGGTGGTTCATACGGTGGTGGAGCCGTCGGTGGTGCCTACGGTGGTGGTGGTGGTGGTGGTGCCGGTAGTCGTCAGCAGACTTGCTACTCTTGCGGTGGCTACGGTTAGTTCTCTTGCACTTGACAACCAATTAGCCCTTACTGATTGATATTCACCCTCCAGGTCACTTGTCTCGTGACTGCACTCAAGGTCAGAAGTGCTACAACTGCGGTCAGATTGGCCACCTGTCCCGTGAATGCCCAAGTGAACAGGACCGCGTCTGCTACAAGTGGGGTTTTCCGCCGTACCGATTATCAACAGTCATGCTAATTATCATGTGTAGGTGCAAGCAACCTGGCCACGTGATGGCTTCCTGCCCTTCTGAGCAGGCCTAAATCCTTTCTTTCCAGGCGAGGGGATGACAGTGTCTGTCTGATTGCAGATGTTTTTGGAACCGGAGATTCCACTCATTTCCTCACAACGATTTCCTTTCTCCTTATAATCAAAACTCAGGAACTTCAGGCACGGGTATAAGGGAAAAAAGTTTGCGCTACGTACGGGTGTTTTTTTGTCGTTCAGTTTTTTCATTTCTTATGTTTGCACACCTTTGATGATCATAAGGAATTATGAATTATGGTGATATCGGGATCCGGTATACCATAGTTTTCCTTCTGTTCAACTTTGCATTTGTCGCGATTTCCTACTCCTAGTTCAGTGGTTGGTTTCGGGTACGCAGAGGGGGTTCATGTCTCCGAGTACTGGCGTCTTCTGTACGTTTCGGTTTTGGGCAGCATATGGCCGTGGGAAAGCATCATACATCTGGGTTTCATGATCATGTACAACTACTTTACTCTTAACGCACGCAATGGTCTGGTCTGGTCTGGGGCACAAAGAATACTATTAAGGCGTTCTGCGGATCTCACACAATATGGGCATTACAAATTATCTTGATGTGTTTTCGCATCCACCTCCTTTCTTGCCGGGTCTGCTTTGGGCTCGTCCTTCCCAAGTGGCACTGGTTTGTTGCACAGCATGCTGTCGGTGTTCCCCTTAGGTAGGTTCCAACCGGACCTTCATTATAAGCTTCACCATCAGCACCATATCTTCACCGCTGCACGGGAAAGGGATCTTGTTTGGTGTGGCCGTGTAGATTGTTGGGTTCAGATAGTTTTTGCCGCCGCCATTGTTGGTTGGGGAGTGGAAGCGCCCCTCCTTCTCTATCGATAACGATAAGCGGGGGGTACAAGGTTATTGCATAAAGTTATTTTTCGTCCGAAGTTTTGCGGGGTAGTAGAAGTCTATATACGACGGAGCTTTTAATACGAGGAATTGAGCTTTACAGCAGCAAGGCAAGGTTGTACCTACTAATGTACTGTACATACTGTATATATTCATGTCGCTGACGATATGTGGCTTTATTATGAATGGCAAAGTGACTTCGCCGCTTCATCACATCATTATCTAAACCTGAAACTTGGACTCAGCGTCAACCACAACGGTTAACCCCACGACAATGGGTAGGTTCTCCAGCCTCCTTGCTTTTGATTCCTTCTGACAGACTCCCAGATGAAACTCCGACATACCTGAGCATTACTCAACATGAATCAGAACCTCGGCGAGCCCTCCGAAATACTATTGCAGAGCTATAGTCAATAATCAAAGACATTTTTGCGACGTCTAGACTTGAACCAAACCTTAGGATACGCTTTAACTCGAGAAACAACCGGTCAGAATGCGATTGATCAGCAAGATTTCTCCACGATAGGATCACCGCATTGATGTACGGGAGGAGGAGGTTGTTATAGTCAATTCGAAAGCATATGATATGACGACCGGGTATATCATTGGCACGATGGTTAGCGAGGGCGAATAAGTCACTATAGATCTTGCCTGCCACCACGGCGTTGAACTGGGCCAGAATCCGCTTCTGAAGGGATGCAAAACTGGGCATTGCGGTTGCTACAGGTTTATTGGGACGCAGTATTCCAGAAATACCTGACGGAGTCGGAGTGGCGGTTTCGGGCTGCTGACGGCGTACTCTGCAATCCGAGACCCGGTATAGTACCAAAGCTCTAATCGTCTTTACTTCAAGGCTAGAGGCACAGTGAGATTTGATTGCCGCCAGAGCCGAATTATTAGTGTATCAAGCCTGTCTACTCTATAGGGTATGGAAGGATTGCCGGCTGGACGATTAGTTACAAGAAATGTTTGATGAGTATATGTGGCCGCTTCCTGACAGATATTGACGAATGCTGTTTACCGATACTTAGACCCGCGCCAGCGTTTAGACCCACTCTGTACGGTGACAAAAGAATGCTGCTGGGATCTCGAAGACAGGGCCGTTCGTAACAGGGGTTAACCTTTCCATTGTTCGTCGTACAACATCTTCGTTCTTGGATAAAATGCCAACCACGAATCTGAGTACAAGCATCATCACCATTGGGCTTTACAAACATCTTACTAGCGTGGGTTGTGACAAAGGATTGGGGGGCTGTTGAGTGGAATTTTTGGCGCCCTTTTGTTCTCGTCGACGCGCCCTACCCCACACCGTTATCGATAAGCGGAAGCGGAAGGTTTTTTTGGTCCCAAAGTTTTGCGGGGCTGGGGAAGAGGAGGGCTCTCAGAATGGCTGATACCGCGATTCTGTTTCCTTCCGTTTTTTAATTGATAAAATAGTAAGTCAGACAAAGTAAAGGAACCCAATCAATCCATCGATCACTCAATATTCATTCAATTCAGTCACATAGGCGTTTATTACTCCATATTTCATGCGCGGCGAGCGTGGGTAATGGTGGAGTGATATCGTCATTGTGCATGGAAAATATTGAGGGTGGAATGCTGCATGTATAGTACATATGCAAAAGCGGGGAAGGCTTCTTTTTTCTCCCTGGAGACGAGGCGCTGTGATACTGCTCTGCCCTACCCTTATGTATAACGAGCTGGCAATGTATGTATTATTTTTTTTGCGGGGAAGGGGGGCATTTTGTGCAGAAGGTCCAGCTGAAACAAACACCCAGACCTCACACGTACTCTAGGATGGATGATGACGAGGGTGAAGATGATGTGATGATGTATTGTATACTAGCTAGATCCCGCCCTTCGCGCCTACTATAATGCAACTCGACAGATCAGTGCATCACACGACTTCTGGGGTAGCAAATATAAGTTTCCTCCTGTGACTCAAACAAAGAGCTAGAGTTGAGAAATGGACTATTCTTCAAAGTAGGAGACGAGGAGTGGGTAGAAGGGTAGAAGGGTAGAAGGGGGTGGAAGGGGGAATTGTGGGGGGAAGGAGAGGGGAGTCATTAGGACTACCCTAGTGCACATTACTACCCGTTGTTTGCCATCCATGCCAATAATTTCTCAGGTATGAATTATACCTAATGCGTGTATGTCGAAAAAAGTCTGGATGGATGTAATGGGGACCCTGCATAGCACGTGGACTGTACACCTGCCTGTCTGTACGAAATCGATTGAAGATGTGGCTTCTCTTGGTTCCTCGCAGGTTCCACAACGGTCCTCCTGCTAGGTGGTGATGTAGTAAGTAATCATATGTAGTTTGCAGCCTTGTGGGCTTGTGGGTAAGGTTGGTGGTGGAAGCTGGGGGTGCGCATTTTTTGTGTCCTTCTTTACTTTTGTTCTCTCAAGGCTGGCTGGCCTGGATCAGCCATTATTCCAGCCATTCCATCCTTTCGCGCGTTTGTAAGGCATCCATTCGTCCTCCATCTAAGGGATAGACTTTGAGAAAGGGGGTAGGAGGATGGTTTGACAATCAATTGCGTCGGGACTCCGAAGCAAGTGGCAACGGCAGATGGGGTAGGAGGATATCTATCACTGAGTCTGTTGTAGGAAGCGAGAGAAACACACTATTTGGGAACTATTTGGGAGGGGGGTCAGCTGTGAGTATCTTCTATGGGAAAAAAGGATAAAATAATTATCATATTTTTATAAAACAATTGGGAATTTTGATTCCGTCTGGTCTCGACGTTCTTTATTTGTATTTTTGGCAATTGTCCACTTATGCAGTTAGGGGTAAAGTTGGCGGTCAGTCAGTCGAGTCTGCCTGGATGGATGATATTCATCGTCATCGCCACATTTGTTTTCGCATGCACACCACTCACCGCGCACACCACACCATTGAGAGGAAAGGAGGGAGGGGGATGGGATAGTTTGTTGCGTCGGCACACGCGTAATGACTTGAATGCCAATGCCCGCCCGCCTTGTGACAATGCTCTATCTCAGAAGACATACTTTCTCGCACGCAAAGCGCGCCTGCTTGGTGGGACGAACAATTGAGACAGGAGGAGGAGAAGGAGGATCTAGGAAGGAGGATGAGGGGTCAATTCAATACCCCGCCTCGTTACTCTATCTAACTAACGACTTGCTGCAACTTGGCCCCGACCGACAGACCCGACGCTGAGGTGTGTGGTTGTTTCACGCCGGATTTACTTGCGCTGTTGTGTGTTGTGTGCTGGCGGGCGTCTCGATCTCGCTTCTGACGTTGGCAATCAAGAATGAAGGAAGTAACGAAGGAATTGAGTTTGCTGGGTTACGATATTAAGGCGGGTGCATTACAGTAGTATAGAATAGTATACTGTAGCAGCCTTGCGTGAGTTCTGTTTCGTCCCGTAGTGGCCTGGGTATTTGTTTGGCTTGGCTGGAGATGAGTCGGTTGACGTTTTCTTTGACGTGCTTCCAATCGTGATGAAGTGGTGCTTCTATGCAACCTGGATGGACAGATATTGGTAGCCAAGTACGTAGTTGTGCGTTTTGATTTCTGCAGGGTCGTCGTCGTCGGCGGAAGGTATGAGCAACAGCAGCAAGGGACCAGATAGAGTTTGTTGCTTTGGGGCAGTCCCGAACGACGACTACACTGATAATTGAGAGGATGAGCAATTGCTCCCTGCCAATGTACTCATACCGACTGGTAGGTAACTCGTGCTCGCACAGTATTACACATTGTCCATGATGTTTCTGCTGCCTAAGTACCATGTAGCTGTGCGCCCATACCTACTTTAATCGCAATCGCAATCGCTCAATCTCTCAGCTCTGTCTTCAATATTTCGTCTCGATCTCTGGAGATAATTGTATATAGTGATGCTCTATCATACGTATGTTTATGCGGTGCACATACCCGTCTGAGGCGCTGGTGTGCACTCGCTCATCGAGAATGGCGGAGGTGTGTGTTCGTCGAGGCTTAGCCTTCACCGCGCCTGTCATCCGCCCCCCATCGCTCTCACTCAAGTTCACGTCGTCCAGTCATGCAGACTCGTACCTTGCTCCCACCCTCCCACACTTTACTTTCCGCCGCGCAACCCTCTGCTCAAAATAAAATCACAGTCAGTCGGTCAGTCAGCCAGTCACAACATTTCGGTCACACCTTTATTCGCTAGGCACCTCATGGAATGTGGTCGGCGCCAGGCGATCAATTTGAAGGGCAGCTCTCTTACTGAACGGCCCCGCAGATCCATTCAAGGGGCTCGCTTTCCTTTGGCGCAACGATTGATAGACTGATTATTTGGGAATGGATGGAGAGAGGCCAAAGGAATTGGTGGAGCAGTCTGAAAAGCCTTTATTCTTTCAGCGCCCCGCAACAGAAGATGAGAAGGGAAGGGAGCTAGTGGGATAGCTTTGGGTGGTGAGCGAACTGTGAGCTACGCTGCCCACCCCCTCCTTCCTTGGCCCTTTGCTTTGTCCTTGTCCTTGTCCTGTGCCTCATGCGTCCTGCGCGCCTGTGTCAGAGTACTTAACATGCCGCCCCCCTTTGCCTCATCCCTCTCTTCGCTTGATTTATCTCTCCATAGCTTCCACCACTATCACCATCACCATCACCATCACCTTCAAGCTTCACCTATCGCCAATTACTGATCCAGCTTCAACAATAGTGTCTGCCAGTCGCCGTTTGGACTTACGACTATTCAATCACCTCGCATTGTCCAACCCCAAGGCTGTGGTGCGTGGCAGCCCCTATGATTCACCTGGCCCACCTTTGAATACAGACCGGAACCTGGATTTTGTTCGACTCATACCGCACATTCACCTTAAATACCTGAGCTGCAGCTCTATTTTACCTTGCAGCTTCTCAATTACTTCACACACCTCAATATCGCCATGGATCGCACCCCTCAAAGCTATCATAAGAGCTCCACAACCTCACTCTATTTAGCTTCACCTCCAGAGCTTCGGCCAATCGACCGATTCCTTTCACCGTCGCCTTCCAATCGAGGTCCATCTACAGAACCGCTTCCTCCGATGCAGCTTCGTCCGCAAGACAAGATGTCGATTGCAGCTGCCACAAATCCAGCTCCATCTTCGAGCTTACTTTCACCTCCAGAATCGCCAGAAACATCGCACGTTACTCTACGAAGATCATCGCCTCATGACCACCACCACCATCATACAGATGATATTCTCATGGCAGATGAACCTTTGCTACCTGAGGACGGCGCCTCTATCTCCCTTGAAACACCTTTGTTTAGTGTCAACGAGAAACACGAGCCCCTTATCCAGAGGGCTGCAGCTCAGCGATCACATCGGTTGCCTCCTAATGTCCGACCTTCACCCGAGGACTATGGTCTGTTTGTTTCGTCTGCTTGGAGGCTGTGCCAGAGCAACCCCAGAGAATGGCTGCGGAGGGAGCAACATTACCAGTCGATGTACCGCAACGCCAGCGCCACGGTTGGTGTCCACAAGTCACCTTTACTAAAATCAATGGGCCCAAACAAACGATCAATGGGAACTCCGCGGCCACGTCCCATGGGGTCCAGCACACCTCACCAGCGACAAATTCAGCGACCAGCGAGGGCTCCCCGAGCCACTCCAAAGCTTCTTTCTTTGGATGGTTTCGAACGACAGTTGTACACACCACCTCGGTCATCTGCTGACGGTACCCCTGCTCCACGTCAGAGGCTTACAGCACCAACACGAGAAGACAGCAATTTCGAGGCTCTGCCCGACCTTACCCCTCCGCTCTCGAGCTTGCCACCACACAACCGAGCGCTCCAGACGGATTGGAGGGGTAACCCTCTGTCTATCGAAAACGAGGCACACTTTGACAAGCTCCATCCAGCCGAAGCCAAGCTTGCATCCACGCTTCGCCTCACTCCTGCAATCTACCTTAGCTCAAAGCGGAGGGTTTTCATCGAGAAGGTTCGAAGGACAAGGATTGGCAAGGAGTTTAGAAAGACAGATTCGCAGAAGGCGTGCAAGATTGATGTCAACAAGGCGTCGAAGCTCTGGACCGCCTTTGACAAAGTTGGTTGGTTCGATCGCAGGTACATCGAGCCGCATCTGAACAAAGACATCAACATCGAACCATAGAGGAGGAGGCGGAGTAGCAGGAGATGGCGCAGGTCGCATGAACACTGGGGGGATAGATAGGCATATTCTCTTATTTCTAGTTTCCTCATTTCACTTCTTTACATTCTTTTCTTCTTTCCTTTGTTACGACTCTACGACTGCATTGGCTTTACACGTGGGCTTGGGTATTGGGCGGACAGATACTTTTGTTTCTTTTGGCTTCGGAGTTTTTGTTCTATAGTATGGGTATCGGTTTATCCTGGCGGCGCACATCATCTTTCTTCTGTTCGGTCAACATCATTATCATGTAAGTGTTGGTTCATTATGGCTTTTTTGGTGTTTTCTTTTTACTATGTATATGGGACAACTGGGTCGGTCGGCGGGGTTTGGTTTTCTGTTTTCTGTTTTGCATGGCACAGAGAAGAGCCCCCCTTTGTGTTTTGGTTTTGGTTTTGGTTATACTCTGGCGTTTCTTGTGGGGTTTTTTTGGGATGATGGATTGATGGACAATGTAAACTCACTCCACTTTGTTCTTGGGTTGTGTGATACCACCCTTTATGTAATACGAATGCATCGTCATCAACACCATCTTTGTGGCAATTGAAGCGAAGTGAAGTGTGAGCCTTTGTTGCCTATCTCGCCAGCTAATGGACGAAAGTGAAGTTGGAGGGTAGCTCTGGCATATGGTGGGTGGGACAGTGGAAGTGTTACAATTTCGCGTAAGGTTGAAACATGGGAGTAGCTGAACCACGCCCGTACCTATAGAAGTTTGGTGCCTGATCCATTCATTCGGAGAATTGACTTCCCCCACATCTCGAACGGACGGATTACCCAGCAAGATTGACGGCCGAGATACATATCGATCTCCCTATGGGTTATGTACCGGTACTCTACCAACTAACTCAGCGCTGCCAGCGGCGTTTCAGTGCGCTTACTCTACAGAGGCAGGGGATGTTTGGTGTCGACAAAATAGCATGAGCTCTTGATGGTCGCACTCGATAACTATTTTACTTACAATATATTCTCGTCTCAAGTTCAGCTTCGCTTTGCTTTTTAAACATCTTTCTCCGAGCTTTTTTTTTGCAAGCGCGCGCGCTGAAGGATTCATCATGATTCACAGCCCATTGCCAAAAAGAAGCAATATCTCCCACGCCCTCCTTCCTACCTATTGCAGTATCCGGATGAAGATGTGTATGGGGGTTACCGTCGTTATCTGATTGCTGATTCTTCCAGAATATCCGCTCGCGCTGCGCTGCAAGGGCGGTGGCTTTATGTGTGTGAGCCATATGTACATAATTCCGTATTTTCTTTTTTTTCAGTGTGCGCAGGAATGGAAGCAGCAGGGCTGTGCAAATGGATGGATGGATGCCTAGTTGAGCTCGCCACGTTCGGGCGCGAGGCGAACAGCGGGGCGGCGCGGATTGGGTGGGTAACTACGCGTGCCTGGTACTACCATTGACAGAATGAAGGAATTGAGTAAGAAGAGGAGAGGAGCAAAGGAATGCGCTGGCTGGGCTTAACGAACGAAAATATGCGGATCTTGATATGGCGTGTATGTATGGTGACGACAACCTGCTTAGTCGTAGGAGTGATTAATATACGAGAAAGAGCGACAGAGTCAGAGACACAGAAGAAACGGCATTCTAATCCGCCCGAGCACCCGCCGCGCCGTAGTAGTTTCTGGAATTATATATAATGGATGATGATGATGATGATGATGATGATTATCGGAAGGGAGGGATAGAGATAGAGGTATTTACGGATCTATCGGTGGTGATGGTGGTGGGAGTGCTGGCAATTGCGGCCAGCGAAACAATCAGGATTGATGGATGGAACACAAGGCAGGCGGGAGGCAAAAAAGTCAATTCGTGTTCCGATCCCACTCCATTCCGAAGCACACCACACACTTCGCGCAGTCCAGTTATTCCAAAAGAGGCGGAGTTTGGGGAGCGATGGATACATATAGTAGCAATTGGATAGTGGATGGGCGATGTAGGATCCCAGCAATTGGGCGGTGGGGTTGTGACCACTGTGACCCTTCTGAGTGGGCACGCATCTGGACAGGAAAAGAAGGCTGTCGTTTGGTGGTGCACTTGTTGTTTGTTGGAGGTGTTCAATTGATTGAAATGTAGCGTGAGAACACCGTCCTCTTGTCAATTGACCTGCATCCCGAGCTTTTTATTGCTTTGCTTTGCTTTTGTGATGTGCTGTTGTGTTTTGCTCGCAGAGCAGGAATTTTGATTAACCGCGCGCACTCGGTGCAATGGATGGTAGCGACGGGGGAGCGCTTCGATTTGCGATTCGATGGCTGCTTCTGTTGCACGAGAAGGAAGGGGGCAGGGAGAGGAGACATTCCAATAATAGTCGCCAAGAACCGGGGAATAAGCTTCCGCTGGCTCTGCTTGGTTCCACAGAGGAACTCTGAAACGGACGACGAAACGCCTCCCACCCACCCCGCACGACATCCTCGCCTCCCAATTGATCGGTTCCAGTTCCTGCAGCGAATACCCCCCCGTAGCTGATTCAAAACTGCATTGCATCCAGCCCATTAATTCATCCGTCTATCCATCCATCCCATCATGTCGTCCTGGGGGGTGCTTTTACCGGCCGTGAGCTCCGCGTTGGAGGACCTGCAGCTGTATCCTTCTCCCACACTCCCCTCCCCACCAGATGTTCCAAAGAGGGCGTCGGTGGCCCTGATCCTGCGAGTCGGTCTGCCCCTGCTATGCTTGCTATGCTACTGCCGGGACTGAGCTAATCGTATTGGCTCACAGGTCCAACCTAATCCTGCGCACCTCCCTACCGGCAATGAGAGGCGGCCTTCAAGCATAGCGGAGTTTTTTGAGCTGCCGTGGGCTAAGGAGGGCGAGGTAGAAGTTCTCTTCATCAAGAGAGCTGCCAGGACTGGAGATCGGTGGACAGCACATGTGGCGTTTCCTGGTGGGAAGAGGGATAAAGAGGATGACGATGATCTAGAAGCTGCGATGCGAGAAACACTTGAAGAGGTTGGATTGGATCTTGAAAAGGAGGAGGGGTTCCCCTGTGGACATCTGCCGGATCGTGTGGTTACCACCGGCTGGGGGGCTGTTCCGTATGTGTGCTTTCTTCAATGGTTGGGTTTGTTTGGAATGTTGACAACTCGCAAGGCTGATGGTTCTCTGCCCTTTCATGTTCCTACTCACTTCACCCAACCCTCCAACGCTTCATCTGCAACCTACCGAAGTCGCATCCGCCCATTGGGTTCCCCTTCGACTTCTCCTCACTCCGGCATTCCGCACCGTGGAAACGTGCGACGTGGCGGATCGCCTTGCCCTCCGTGGTCGTAGATCTAGCGTTCTAGACCAGCTAGTTCGGTACGTGTTAAGACTTTCCGTTGGCGAGATGGAGTTTACTGCTATAAGGCTGTGGCCTAGCATATCCGTGTTCTCCACGTTTGGGAAGGATTTCCTTGCACCAGCAGAAGCCGGGAAGTTTGAGAGTCCTTTGGTGCTCTGGGGTTTGACACTGGGAGTAGTCGAGGATTTTATTGATATGTTGCCGCCCATTGGAGGTGCACTCGGGTTGTGGAACTGGCCCACGTTCACGGCTTGGGATGTGAGGTTTGTCGTGAAACTCATGACCAGAAACCTTCGTAGACGGAACTTAGAGATCGCTAAGAAGGAGAGCATGGCGGTTGCTATGCTTAAGGACGACCTGCGTGAAAGGAAAGTCATGGAGGAATCGGTTGTGGACGTACAAAACATTTATGAAGACGAGAGTGTGGATGTGGGCGCATCTGCAGTCCTGATTAGGCCTAGGGCTATGTCGGAGCCGAGGAAGCTTGAGGTCAAGATCAGAGGCGAGAGGGAGAGGATTAGCAGCTTCAATACCTTGATAGATGGCTACTATGATATCGTAAGGACGGCAGTGTGGGTTACCCTTGTGGGGAGGGCCGTCGTTGGCACAGCTATTGTTGGAGCGTTGATTTGGAGGGCTAGGAACTAGGAAGGAGAGTGTTAGGGTAGAGGAGGGCACATCTTATAGAGTTCGGGTGGGCATATGATATAGCGGGATGATTTTATGAACTTTGTAATACCCCTTTGTATACCCGCCATCTATGGCGAGTGCTCATGGATGAATAGAGGCTTATCTGCACCACGACGTCATCGGGGCCCAACTCCGCTCTCGCTCTCCACAACCTTTAAAACACAATGAAACCAGACCCAGCCATCCTCACAGCCCTCAATCTCCCAGACGGGGCCACAGCCACCATTGCCCCACATGGCAGCAGCGGATTCACCTCTACCTTCAAAGTCACCACCAGTAATGGCGACAGCTACTTCCTAAAAACCGGCAAAGGTACCCCCGCAAGCATAATGTTTGAAGGTCCCTCTCCCTCTCCCTCTCCCCTCTGCCCCTCACTAACACCATCAACAAGGCGAATACACCTCCCTCCACCACCTATACACCGCCAATCCCGCCATAACATCCAAACCTATCTCCCACGGCCCCCTCTCCTCCAGCAGCAGCAGCTATTACCTCCTCACCGAATTCCTCGACCTCTCTCACCGTGGTTCCCAAAAGCAGCTCGCACAGAACCTGGCAGCCGTGCACCTCGCCCCCGTGTCGGAGGACTTGCAACACCTCGGCTTCGGCTTCCCAGTGACCACCTGCTGCGGCAGCACAGAGCAGGACAACACCTGGACTTCTACCTGGCCTGAATTCTTTTCCACCCGCCGCATCCTCCCTATCCTCCCCGCGCATGACCCCGAGCTCCGCAAACTCGCTGCAACCATAACTGACCGCGTTATCCCTCGTCTGCTGTCATCCCCCGATATCAAGCCAGCGCTAGTACACGGAGATCTGTGGAGTGGCAACGCCGCCGGGGGGAAGGTGTTTGATCCCAGCGCTTGCTATGCACATAGTGAGTATGAGCTTGGAATGATGAAGTTGTTTGGTGGGTTTGGGGACGGGTTTTGGGGTGAGTATTGTCGGCTGGTGCCAAAGACTGAGCCTGTGGAGGAGTGGGAGGATAGACTTGAGTTGTATGCGCTTTTTCATCGATTGAATCATTATAAGCTGTTTGGAGGTGCGTATAGAGATAGTGCAGTAGGGGTTATGAAGAGGTTGATTAGGAAGTATGCGAGTGAGTGAGTGATAGGTGCCAAGGGCTTGTAGAAATGGGTAGCATTTCTTGTGATCTAGATACGATCAATGCTCTGCATGATATATATACTGTACCAAAAAAGCCCCGTTTATTGATGCCGAGTTTATGCTGTATTAATGTTGAATTCTTTATAAATGTATACATTGGCTGAACTTGTTGGGTATTTCAGAATTTGCAACAATATCAATTGTTTTGAATGTGGGATCAATTTCACAATAATGTAGCACAGAAGACCATTAGATGGTATATTGATGCCATGTTGATGCTGGATTGCTGTCATATTCAAAATGATGTGCATTGAGTTAAATAGTAGAGTTACACTACATTACTTCCACATGTGTATATTTTGCAAATGCCTGCACACGCCCGCACACGCCTGCGCATGCCCGCGCATGCCCACACATGCCTCTGGCCCGATGCTGCCAGCTGACTGATGTATGGTAAAAAAATCTCTGGCATGATTCAAACCTGTTTCAGTGGGTATTGTACACACCCACTAACCACTACACTATGTATGTAGTTTGCTGAACATAACATCATGTTAGGGCTATTTGTAGGTATACTGGTTTATTACTGTCACATCATTGTGACAAGAATGTGGAATGCCTGCCACATCTATGCAAATGCTCAATGCTGCTCAATTG
>Ga0307515_10000744_pt1 | contig 75412 bp, 67 predicted proteins | sample 17_EM_MG_FD_194513 | JGI IMG/M metagenome (GOLD analysis project Ga0307515, IMG submission 194513) | Populus trichocarpa ectomycorrhiza microbial communities from riparian zone in the Pacific Northwest, United States - 17_EM | ecosystem: Host-associated > Plants > Roots > Unclassified | place...
CAGAAACGATTGCTCCCTGATGCACATTGATCATACCGATCTGGCCATCGAAAGGGGCAGTAATGCGTGTCTTGCTGATCGTTACTTCAACTTCCTGTATTTGTGCCTGCAATACTTTCAAATTGGTAGATGCTTCATCATAATCCTGCTGGGCGATGGCATCATGAGCGATCAGGTCTTTAAGGCGTTCTTCATTAAGCTGTGCCAGTTTTTCCTGCTGACGGAAGCGTTGCAGCTGCGCCTGCAGGTCGGCATCATCCAGTTGGAATAAAAGAACACCTTGCTTTACTTTCGTTCCTTCTTTTACATTGACGCGCACTACTCTGCGTGTGAGTTCACTGACGATATCCACTTGCTGATTAGCGACCAATGTTCCGGTCACCTCCAGCTCATCACTGACAATACCAGGTTTAATAACAAGGCCATCTACAGGAATTCCGGGAAGGGTAACCGCAGCAGGAGTTTTTTCATGTTTGCTCAGGTCATCAGCACGGGAAGTGCAGGCTGCGATAATAACAGTAAGTAGTACATATCCGCTTATCTGTTTAAACAGGCTGCTCAAACGAGGGTTGTTTAGAGTGTTCATTTTCATTTTTATTTATTGATCTATTTAAGATTATCGATATGTCAGCAAATGTAAAGCACGGAGATTGTAGCGGTCAAGCATTTATAGAAATATTTAAATTATTCGATAAATGAACTAAAAAATTATTCTTTCTTCAGCTCTTCCAGGAATCGGATGTATTCGTCAAGAACTTCATTATTCAGCTTGTATTTCACGTTCCGTCCCTCTTTTTCTGACGTTATAATTTCATTATCGGTAAGTAATTTCAAGTGATGTGCGATGGATGGCTGCGCCAGATCGATGATCTGGTTGATGTCAACACAGTACAAACATTCCTTCTGTTTCTTGATCTCCTTCAAAATCAAAAGCCGGTTGGGGTCTGCCAGCGCCTTTGAAATCTTACCCGCCTTCTTCGCATTCATACCCGTCATTATTTCATGCAAACCTAACCATTTATTTATTGAAATAATTCGATAGGTTCAAAAATAAATCGATATTCCTTTCTCCATCAGTCTATTAGGCTTGTATGATACCCATTCGTTAAAGCGATCCTTTCTGTTTTCTTTCGCTATTCTGTTTTCAGCCCATCTACGGGATTCGATTTCGATACTTTCCTGATCTGGGTGGAAATGACAGCCAGCAAAACAACGATCAGAATCAAGATAGCCATGACGACCCCGGAATACCCCATAGGCATCGGATAAGCAAAAAGCATATCTAAATAAGCCTTCGTAAATAAATAGCTAACCGGGCCTCCGATAATCAGCGCGACAACCGTCAGTAGTACATACTGCTTGATAATGACAGCCGCTATGCTTTTAATTCCGGCACCGAGCGTTTTTCGGATACTAAATTCTCTCACCCGCCCGGACACATTAAGTGTAACCAAACCATATAAGCCTAAGCTTGCCAGCAACACAGCCACAGTCGCGATGACTTTATTGAATTTTTCTGATCGGTCAACGCTAAAAAAGTACCTGCTCCATACCTCTTCCTGATGACCACCCTGAAATGGAATTTCCGGATACAATTTTGCCCATTGTGCCTGCAATGCCTTGTTGGTCTCTGCTTCAAACCCATTTTTAATTCGAAGGGTCATATAACGGTACTCTTCCTCCGCAGCTACCTTAAAAAAAGTAGGTTGCACTTTACTGAAGAAATCTTTGTTGTGAAAATCCTTCACTACACCCACCACTTCATACCGGATGCTGTCAATCGTGAATTGTTGTCCAAGGGGTTCATTCCAATTCAGATTCTTAACAAGAAGCTCATTCACTACCACTGCTTGCTTATCACTTTCAGCATGCTTTTTGAACCCACGGCCTGCTACCAACTGAAGTCCCATGGTTTCGAAATAATCAGCATCTACTGATAGTTGGTTGACTTCATAATGATGATCAGGGGGCATTCGCACAACTGCTGTAGCAATCGTTTTACCCAGATGGTCCGCAGATCCTGATACCGACAGGACATTCGGATTCTGAATCATGACTGCATTTAGTTTATCGAAAGCAGCATGATCGGGTACATTTACATAGAGCACTTCTTTTTGATTATATCCCCAGCTCAGGTTATTCTGATAGCTGTTATTCTGAGTAAACACAACGCCAGCTGTAATTGTCATACAAGCCAAAATCAATTGAATGCCCAGGAATAGTTTAGTCATGGGATTCTTCCTTCCAAATTGCAGCGAACCTTTAAATATCTTCACGGCATCAAATCGGGAGATATAAAAGGCGGGGTAAATACCAGAGGCGATGCCGGTAAAAAGCAAGAGCACACCAAGGAACATCCAGAGATTTCCATTCAGTAATTTGACTTCAAGATTCCACCCGGAAAATTGAACAAACCAGGGAATGAAAATGGTGATGCCCAGAATAACTCCTATGGCAAGCGCAAAAAACGTGATCACAATATTCTCGGTCAAAAATTGAATAATCACACGAAGCCGGTTAGCTCCGATCACTTTCCGCACACCAATTTCTTTAATCCGTTTTGCCGCAGATACAATAGCGATGTTAATGTAATTGAAGCACGCCAGCGCCAGCATAAAAATAGCAATGATGGGCATTCCTATTCGTCCTTCCACATTGTAATCATGCACGATGGCATTTTTTATATTTCCGGATTTTGCATGCAAGGTGGCCAATGGTTCCAAAGCAAAAGAAGAAATGGCCCAATCCGGTTGGGCTTCATTCTGTAAGATCCGATATTTTTCCATTCCATGTTCAATGGACTTCAGATCGGATGGATTTTCAACCTGGATGAGTGTAGCATTCAAAAATTGGCTCCAGTCACTCAAGTCGTAGTGCGCGTCCGCTACGCGGGTGTTTTTAAAATTGATGAGGAAATTGAAATCAATGTCGCGCGATTTCGGAAATGGGGCTGCCACACCGGTGATTGTAAACTCCTTCTTTGTTTTGTCATTGAAGATGATCAGCATATCCCGGCCAACCGGATTATCTTCACCAAAATATTTAATGGACATTTCTTCGCTGAGTATGATACTGTTCAGATCGGACAAAGAACTGGCTGTTCCCCATTTCAACGGAAAAGAGAAGAGTTCCAGGAACTCGGCATCCGCATACCGTACACTCTCATGAAATACATTATCATCGCGTTTTACGACTACGCTTCTGTCTTCCACACGGCATACTTTTTTGATCTGAGCAAAATCTTCCCTGAGCAGATCACCCAGTGGCCGCGGTGTAAGTCCATATTGCTGCACAGCACCATCTCTGTTCGCAAAAAAGGTGGTGAGATAAACTTCGTTCTTGTTTTTATGAAACTGGTCAATGTTGGAATCGTATTCCATAAACGCGTATACCACCAGACAAATACCAATGGCAACCGCTAATACAAAGACATTGATGAATGAAGTCAATGGGTTTTTCAACAATGTTCTGAATGAAGTTTTAAAGTAGTTTTTAAACATCGGGTACGGATTTAAATTTTCAACTCCTTTTAAATTTTTTACTAAGACAGGGCGCAAAAGCCTGAGCATTTCCAATGTGTACATCCGCTTCGCCTGCTGAAGAGGAAACTGTTCCAGGTGGTCATGAAAAAGTTCCTCCATGTCACCTTCAATCTCTTCGAGGTATTCTTTCTTCAGGAAGAACCTTAAAAGCCTGAGCGGCCACCCGGGTGGATGAATTGGATTGGATTGGCTCATATCAGCTTAAAATCATGAGCAAGTTTTGGTATCGAGTCCCAAAGTCCGGCCCGGATGTCTTTCATTTCTGCCAGTACCTTGTGCGCATAAGACGTGGTATAATAAATGCGTTTGCGCTTCCCTCCTCTTTTTTGAGTGGCTTCTCCAAATTGAGAAGTCAAGAATCCCTTTTCTTCCATGCGCTTCAAGGCGGACTGTATGGAGCCTACGCTCAGCTTTTCATCTATTCTTCCCTCCAGTTCTCGTTTGATTTCAACACCATATGCTTCTTCCTGCAATGCCGCAACAGTCAGGAGCACCAGCTCTTCAAACTCACCCAGCTTTGTTTTCTTCATGGATATTATACGTAATTGCAGTAAATATAGATAAACTTATATTATTCGCAATTGCAGTTAATATAATTTTTAAAATCAAATAATTATCCTTCTCGGATTTAAACCCCTAAAAACAATTCAGTTGTATAATAAGGGTATGTTTCTGTTTTTAGCGTCTGATCAGTAGCTTTGATTACGAACCACTCTATGATGAACAAACAATTAACCTCCTCACTCCTTTCTATTTTGCTTCTGGTTTCCATCGCGGTAAACGGTCAGAAAAAAAATCAGGACGACCTGTACTCCAAACCGTTTATAATCAGCTCCATGAAGAAAGTCTGCGACTGGCAGCTCAGTAATCCGGTAACGATTAATGAAAAGAACGAGAACGACTGGGCACGCGCTGCTTTTTATACCGGGGTGATGGCGACCTACAGAACCACTAAGGACGAGAAATACCTGAACCAGGCCATCGCCTGGTCTTCTTCGTTCGACTGGAAGCTGGCTAAACGTTTTCGCCATGCCGATGATCACGCCAAAGGACAAACCTATCTGGAGATCTATGAGATAAAGAAAGATCCTAAGATGATTGAAGACATTAAGATCACATTCGATTCATTGATCCTGACACAGAAACCAGGTCGTGAAGACTGGTGGTGGTGCGATGCCTTATTCATGGCCCCTCCCGTATTATCACGACTTTCAGTCGCTACCGGAGACGCGAAGTACCTTGATTTCCTCAATACTATGTTCTGGGACACCTACGAATTTCTTTATGATAAGGAAGCACATTTATTCTATCGCGATAAATCGTACTTCAATAAAAAAACTCCTAATGGCAGTAAGACCTTCTGGGCACGCGGCAATGGATGGGTGATGGCGGGAACAGTGCGTGTATTGCAATACCTTCCCAAAAACAATCCATCTTATCCTAAGTATGTCGCATTGTTGAAAGAGATGGCTGCTTCGGTTAAAGCCATACAGAGTAAAGATGGATTATGGAGACCAAGCTTGCTGGATCCTGAAGAAGTGCCGCATCCTGAAACCAGCGGAACAGCTTTCTTCTGCTATGCCATACTATGGGGAGTGAACAATGGGTATTTAGATAAAAAAGAATATCTACCTGTCGCCAAAAAAGCATGGGAAGGATTAAACTCTTATGTTACACCTGAAGGCAAGCTGCAATGGGTACAACCCATCGGTGCTTCGCCTGACAAAGTAACGATTGACAACTTTCAGGAGTATGCTTCCGGTGCCTACCTGCTGGCAGCAAGTGAATGGTATAAAATGAAATAAGATTATCTGTTCTAAAACAATAAAGGAAGGCTTGATTGGAAGCCTTCCTTTATAATGTAAGGATCAAGTGCTAAAACAGTAGCAGATCAACTTCAACTTTTATCTGATCCGAACCCATTTACCTTGAATCTCATTCGTACCTCGTCATTCCGAATTTGTAATTCAAAAAGCTATTTCTGCTTTGTCACTACTCCACCCTTCCGGCTATCGACTTTAATGCTGTATTTCCCTCCGGAGATAATCCAGCGAACTGTTACTGATCCAAGTCCCGGAACATTATCCACTTCTATGGTGGACGGATTATTCTTCTGCTCACGTGTAAGGTTAAGATCGCGGTTATCGACCACTACACCTGCTACTACCTTTGCTCCCTGAATGCTGATATAATCGGGACGTTCGATTTTGAATTTCAGATCCTGGCTCGCGTGTGTGGGCATCATGCGCTTGTTGGTGATCACGGCTGTAACTTCGGTCAGTCCACCACCCAGACTCTTCTCAGCGATCTCTTCGATCTCCAGCTTCGGCATGTTATAAGCATGATAAATACAGAACGACATATTCCGATGTGCATCGCTTTCCAGTAAGAAGCCCGGGTCAGCTCTGGTAAAATTTTTCTTCGCTCCTCCCACTTCAATCTTGCCGTACTGGGGATGATTGAATTCTTTCCAGGTTACTACCGCATCTCCAAACAATAACGATTTATCGAACTCGTACGCTTCACCCTGCCCAAAGCCATCTTCATCACGATCCTTATGAAAATATTGATAGGAGTTGAAGAGTTCATTGGAGAACGTATACACACCACGACTTCCGTAAAACCAATCCAGCTCTCCACCCCACACCGTGTACATATCTTTATACACCACGAGGTATTTATATCCGGGCACAAGCTGCTCGCCTTTCTTGCCAATCGCATCATAAATACGAACATCATCGGCATTGTAGGTGCCCGCATCTTCTTCGGCACCGGGACCACGCAACATCATACCACCGGAGTTGTGAAAGCTTTGCGCGCCCGCAATATTGGGATGAGCATACACGAAGTCGCGCACATTCCTGTTTTCAGGAATGCTGAACGGATATTTATACGCACCACCTTGTATATAGTTAGGTTGCCATTTCCATGCCCAGTCGCGGTTGGGATCATAGAAGCCTGTTCCATCTTCCCCCACACGTCCGTCACCATCTTTATCGATGGCTTCGAATCCCAGCAATTCATATTCACCCAATTCATCTACTTTGGCAGGAACTACTCTGCGCGGATCGTTGGGATCTTTCTTAAAGCGACCTGTCGGGCTCCTGCGAATCATCTGCGTAATGTTGCCATCGCCATCAAAGTCATAGAAGCCATCTTCATTGATTAGTCCATCACGATCATTATCCACAGGCATTACTCCCGAGCGCGGACTGTGTGGAGAGTTGGGCTCTTTCATAAAATGATCGCGTGCATCCGGATTGATCGTGGGCACAATGTAAAACACTTTATCACCCAACAGCTCTTTAATGAAATTAATGCTGCTGTAGGTTTCAGCTAAGTACCAGGCGGTGTACAATGCCATCTCCGAACCTTGTATTTCATTGGAGTGAATATTCCCATCCAGGTAGTAGGCAGGCTTCTCTTCCGGCTTTCCTTTTTTGAAATCAGTCACGGTAAGCACCCACATCTCTTTGCCCTGAAAGCTTTTGCCGATAGAAGATACTTTAACGAGATCGGGATGAGCGGCAGCCAGTTTTTTACAAAGGTCAGTGATGCCTGCATAGTTGTAATAACGATTCCAGGAGATCTGTACTTTCGGATTCTCCGGACTTCCTGCTGCGCGGAAAACACCATTGGCATCCTGGGCTACTGATAATGTAGCCATCAGAATAAAGAAAGAAAGTGATACTATATTTCTCATGATCATTTCCGGGTTAAAGGGTAACATCCAGTTTTTTGATACCTGTTTGAGGTGCACCTGCTTCAATGGTAACGGTTCCTTTACCTTTGATCAGCCAGCTCATCTCTTTTGTTTCGCCAGCATCGAGGTTGGGAACAAGTGTGATTTTATTTCCGCTTACGATGCTTTGATCTTTGGCAGCAACCAGATTCACTTTCACCAGTTTGATCCAGTAATTACTTTTTGCAATATCCGCTATGGCGGGAAACAGGCCCTTGTTCTGAATAGTCAGGGTGATACGAGCTACTCCGTTATCCAATGCCTCGGTCTTCAGGTTCACGATATCGATCTCCGGCTTCTTTGCAGCCAGTGAAAGGATGAATTTGGTATGCTCATCCGCCAGTTTATCCACCATCTTGTAAGGAGGGTTGATTTTTACAAAAGGGTTGAACCCTCCTACCTCTGCATTCTTGCCTGTATAATCCGGATGACTAATCTTTGTCCAGTTAACAAATGCATCGATACCTTCTTTGTCCGTCCAGCGTAAGAAATCAACATCGGTATTTTTATCTTCATTGGCTTTGTATTTCTTAGCCTGTGTAGTGTCTTTCGGAATCTCAAACTTGGGTGCCCACCATCCCGGAGTGCTGTAGCTGAAACGACCATAATGAAAATAAACCCACTGAACAAAATCGCCTTTTTGTGTTCCTGCGGAAGGAGCATCTTTCAGTGTAACATATTTCTTATAAAGATCACCGGCCAGCTTACCTGGCTTCGCATCATTCTCCAGAATTCCCTGCGGCACACGACCTGCATTTTTGCTGCGATCAAACTTCCATGGCTCCGACAAATTGTTGGTTGGTCCAAAGGTAACTACCGTAAATACATTGAATCGTTCAAAAAGGAAATCGAGTATAGCACGATTTTCCGGTTCAGTTACCGGACCTTCACCCGCACCCGGTGCGAAGTAAGGAAAGTCAAACGTCAGGCTTTTGTTAAACTGAATGCCGCCTTCACCATCTTCATTGAATTTACCGTCCTTATCATTATCAATACCTTCGCTGATCAACAGATACTTTCCCTTCTCTCCCTTTTCAGCGTTAGCAAGGATCATGATACGGGAATCTGCAGGATGAGTTTTCCATTTTCCGGTTGCATCTTCCACGCGCACCGAGGTGATCAGTCCATCGTTATTCAGATCATCCTGCGGGTCTTCATTTAGTTTACCATCGCGGTCGTCATCAGTAGCGGTGGCATTGCTGCTGCGTTCGTAGCGGAGCTTCTCAAAATATTGCTCCGCTGCATCCGGACTTACACTTGGGAAAATATAGAACGTAGTGCCTGCCAGCAGATTCTTTATACTATCTGTCTTCGCACTGGTTAACAGTTTTTCTGCAAATCCAAGCGCCAGTTCCTGACCAAGAAGATGCGTTCCTTCTACTCCTCCCACCACCGCCACTGCGGGATGGTTGGCACGATCTCCGGAGCCGATTTCCATTACCCAGATATCTTTGCCCCCGGTGGTTTTTGCTAATGATTGAAGCTTCACCAGGCCGGAGTTGGAGCTCTCCAGGGCTTTCAGGCGCTGTGAGAGCTGCACGTGGTTGCTGTAGTTCTGGCTTTGTCCCTGCAGCAAAACCGCCAGAAAAGCCAGCAATAATAAGTACCTCTTGTTCATAGATTAGGATTTGAGCTTAAAGTTTGGCAAGTCCTTTCAAATAATAATCAACAGTCTTACCAGCGGTTGAATAGTGCTTTGAAGAATAGCGGTAAGCAATTCCTCCTTTGTCCCCTTTGATTGCATTATTCGTCACTTCCTTGCTCCTGTTGATCCCATTCACTCATTTTGCTCGCTTTTATAGTGCTGTTTTGGGAAACCATCAATGCGAAGAACAATGAATCTCAAAATAATCCGTATTTCTGTTTTGCTCTTTTCCATATTTATTGCTTATCTGGCCTATGCTACATTTTACAGTCATGCCATTATCAGCGATAAGCAAACCGGCAAGATCATTTTTGGCTACGATCATACGGTGGGTAAATTTTATATCAATGAATACCCACTGACGTTGAAATGTTCGGATGGGCCTTATGTACTTTATAAAGATAATAGCGCCATCATTACAAGAGCACTATCCAAAAATGAAAATGACTTTCGTGTAGAAAGTAACACCCTAACGCTTTCAGATCTGTATGAAAAAGGATTGAATGTACTTGCCGATTCTGCCAGTTCATTTTATGTGAGCATTCAAAGAGAAATAAAGAGTACAGAGAGTACCTATCCGATGCCTGAAAAGCTACTCGCCTTTTCGGATATAGAAGGCAATTTTTATGCACTAAAACAATTACTGCTTTGTCATAAAGTGATGGACGAACAATTTAACTGGACCTTTGGAAGAGGCCACCTTGTTTTAGTGGGCGATTTCATGGATCGCGGGGAAGAAGTACTCTCCTACCTGTGGTTAGTCCATCGGCTTGAGCAACTGGCCAAAATTCACCAGGGCCGGGTACATTTTATATTGGGAAATCATGAGCAAATGAATCTCGTGGGAGATCACCGGTACACTGCAACAAAATATAAAAGACTAAGTGACGCATTGAAATTATCGTATCAGGACTTCTTTGGCGATCAGACCGAACTGGGCCGATGGCTTCGTTCAAAAAATGTAATCGAGAAAATAGGAACTACGCTATTTGTACATGGCGGCATCAGCAAAGAAGTAGCGGCATTGAATCTTGATCTTGACCAGATCAATACACTGGCACGTGATCATCTCACAAGGAACGAATCGGAACTGCCGGATGACACTGCCCAACTGCTTGACCACCAAACCGGATTGCTATGGTATCGCGGTTGGGTTCAGCCATACAAGAAAGAAGGCAAACTTGCACAGGAGGAAGCAAACGCTATTCTTCGAAAGATGAATGCAGATCGCCTTGTCGTAGCACACACACTGGTGCCATCGGTCTCAGCCGATTACAATAACAAATTAATACGACTGGATGTAAAACAGCCAACGGAAAAGAACATGGGCATGACACAGGCATTACTGGTGGAAAAAGAAAAATGGTATGCGGTGAATGACAATAATACGAAAACACTTTTATTTACTGAACGATAATATGAACGCCTTAAAAGAAAATAAATACATCAGCAGCCTTTTCACCTACGAATTCCTGATCCTTCTGCTGATCTGGATAAGTTTGAATATTCTCAACCATAGCCCTTACAGTATTACGCTTTACTGGGCAGTCTTTGGCCTGATCATACTGATTTTCTCCTATCACAATGTTAATTATTTCATACCGGAGTATTTTCAGAAGAAAAAACTGGGTCCTTATCTCGCATTTGTCATGCTGGAAGGGCTGGCTGTAATACTCGTGTTGATAGTCATGGAGACCAGGATTCGTGGCAGTTACCACAATAACGGAACCGCGGTGATGATTACTTTACTGTTTTATGGTATCTCTGTTGTCTATGCCTTGCTTCGTTATGCCATTACCAACCGCTACTTCAAAGTAGTTGCTCATGAAGCCCAGCTACAGGCCGAGCTCAGCTCATTGCAAAACCAGATCAACCCGCATTTTTATTTCAATGCATTGAATCACTTATATGGCACTGCCCTGGAAGAAGGAAGTCAGCGCACCGCGCACGTGATACAACAGTTCTCCGCTATTATGCGGCACATTACCGAAGAAGGAAGCAAAGAACTCATCCCTGTAGAAAAGGAGTTGCAGTTTCTCCGGCAATACATGGATTTTCAGCGTGAGAAGATTGCGGTGGAAAAACAATCGAATATCAAATCCGTGATCGAATGGGATGAGCAACCCGCTGCCGTGCTTCCGCTCCTGGTGGTTAACTTTATAGAGAATGCCTTTAAGCACGGAGTAAGCCAGCATCACGATTTCTTCATTCATGTTTACCTGTATTGCAGGCAGGGGAAACTCGAACTATTTGTTGACAACAGTAAACATAACGACCTGCAAAAGCCGGACACCACCAGCATCGGAATGGCTAATGTAAAAAAACGCCTTGCGCTTTACTATCCTGATCATCATCAGTTAGAAATCTCTGACTTGCCGGACGTCTATAAAATAGCATTGCATATCGATTTACATAAAGGAATTCGCAAGCAAAATCCCGATATTGCATCGGAATGAAACCTTTGACCTGTATTGCAGTAGATGATGAGGCGAAGGCACTCGAAGTGATCAAATCGCATCTGAGTAAAGTATCGTTTATGAATGCGCAGGGGTTCTTTACTGATGCTGTAGCCGCCATCTCCTTTCTTCAGCAGCAACCCGTTGATGTCATTTTTCTCGACATCCAAATGCCCGACATGACGGGGACACAGTTTGCCAGGCTCGTCAGCGATAAAACCCAGATCATCTTTACCACCGCCTATAGCGATTATGCGGTTGAAGGGTTTGAACTAAAAGCGTTGGATTATCTGGTGAAACCGATACCGTTCGGCCGGTTTTTTATATCCTGTCAGCGTGCGCTCGAAAAAGCAAGTTACCCGGCCAACCAGGAAGGAACGTCCTTGACGTATACCTACATCAAAGACGGGTTCGACTGGATTCGCATCGAGATGGCCGATATTCTCTTTCTCAAATCGGACGGGAATTACATCGAGTTTCACCTTGCCGATCGTAAAGTCATCAGCCGCATGACGATGAAGGAAGTAATCGAGCTCCTCCCCGATCATCTTTTTCAGCAAGTACATCGTTCGTATGTGATCGCCATTTCAAAGATACAGCGCATCACGCGCGATGAGATTGTGATTAATAAGCACGTCATTCCCATCGGAAGCAACTTTATGCAGGTGGTTGATGTTCTGATCAAAAAATGATTTCACGATTTCTGATCTTTAAATCATGTACATCCATCCACAAATTATGTAACACCGCATTACGGTGATGTCCGTTAATTTGCAGTGTAAATGATAACCAAATGACACACACCTATAACATAACCGGCATGACCTGCGAGGGTTGCAAAGCCAAAGTTCAATACCTTCTTTCACCTGTTGACGGAGTAAAAAAAGTGGATATCGATCTGGCTAAAGGACAGGCAGAGATTACCATGGATAAACACGTTGCCACTCCCGCCTTGCAGACTGCGCTGAAAGAGTATCCCAAATATCAGTTAACCGAAGCTACACATTCGCATAACGCACCGGCATCTGGCACAGCCGACATAGAAACCAGATCGTGGATAGCGACCTACAAACCTATCCTGATCATCTTTGCCTACATCTCCGCCATTACACTAATTAGCGCTACTTCATCGCAAGGCTTCAACACCATGCTGGCAATGCGTGTATTTATGAGTGGATTTTTCCTGGTCTTTTCTTTCTTTAAAATGCTGGACTTAAATGGTTTTGCAGATAGTTACTCTATGTATGACGTGGTCGCCAGGCGATTCAAGGTATGGGGCTACGCATATGCATTTATTGAACTTGCACTGGGCATTTCGTTTGCGCTTAATTTTCAGCCTGTATTAACCAATGCGGTTACTTTCATCGTAATGACGATCAGTATTATCGGAGTGCTTCAGAGCGTGCTCAATAAAAAGAAAATACAATGTGCTTGCCTCGGAGCCGTATTCAACCTGCCCATGAGTACCGTCACCATTATTGAAGATGGACTGATGATCATCATGAGTGCTGTCATGCTGATCTGGATGTGGTGAAGACCATGACTGATGGAAATCAGCTGGGTTTCTGGTAAATTACATTACCAACCCCCATTACAATGAAAGAGTACTTCAAAAACAATTGTGCTAAAGTGTATTACGATGAATCACTTGACGCACTATTTCTGGAATACACCAGCAAAGTAGCCAATGACGAGCAGTTCATTTTAGTTAACAAGGCAGTATTGGAGGCCTTCACTAAATTGAAAACACAAAAATTTATTGCTGATATCCGTAAGATGGGCATCATCAGCCTTCAATCCCAGGAATGGATTGTAAAGAATTTACTGCCGGGTATGTTCAGGCACCTCAACGGCAAAACACTCTTCCATGCACAGCTGCTGGATGCCAAAGAGATCCTGTCTAAAGTTTCGGCCTCCAACATTAAAAACAAATCATCGCAGGTGGCAGAGGGTTTCGAGGTAAGACAGTTTACGAACGAAGCCGAACTAATTATTTACCTGAAAGAAAGGACCACTACATAACTACATAATCTTCTTTCGTTAATTTGTCTTTCCTCTTTTATCTAAAGATCTAAATGAAGCAATCCATTACTCAAATCGCGCTTGTAGTCAACGATTATGACGAAGCCATTCAATTCTATACACAAAAATTAAATTTTATACTCGTTGAAGATACTGTGCTCAGCGAAACCAAGCGATGGGTCGTGGTAGCACCTCCGGGTTCGTCCGGCTGTTCTTTATTACTTGCCAAAGCGGCTAATGAAGAGCAGCAATCACGGACAGGTAATCAAACAGGGGGAAGAATATTCCTGTTTCTCCACACCGATGATTTCTGGAGAGACTATCATTCAATGAAAGAAAAAGGAATTGAATTTAACGGAGAGCCCAGGAATGAAAAGTACGGAACCGTAGTGGTTTTCAAGGATCTGTATGGCAACCTGTGGGATATGATTGGACCAGGCACAGTTTAATAAGTTAATGGTTAACTGCCCACCAGCTTTTCCAGATAGTGATACTCGATCTGGTACTCCTTCTTAATGGAGGAGATCTTATGATCCAGGGAATCCTGATCGGTTTTCTTTTCTGTTTTCGTTCCTACCAGCAATACATTTTTACGCGTATGCTCATTGGATACAAACTCAAATATGGAAGTGGCGTATTGTTTCTTTTCTAAAATCAGGGCACGAATAGTATCGGTAACCATTTCAAACTGGCGCTCTTTAAAAATACCGTACTTCATCAATGGGCTCTCCTGCTCCTTCCCTTTTACCTGCTGACGGATTTGCTTATGGCAACAGGGCGCACATACAATCAATGATGCATTGGCTGTAAGGGCTTTGTAAATGGCATCATCCGTAGCAGTATCGCAGGCATGCAATGCGATAACAATGTCTATCTTTTTATCATTGAATTCTTCAATGGATTGTTGAATAAACTTCAGCTGATCAAATCCGCATTGCCTTGCGACATCATTACAGTATTCCACCAGTTCCTTGCGTACTTCAATGCCGGTAACAATTACGTCACGGTTCTTTTTATTCTTTAAAAAGTCATAAAGTGCAAAAGTGAGGTATCCCTTTCCGGAACCCATGTCAACAATGCTTATCGTTTCCGGCAGTTCCGTAGATTGGATCAGGTTCTCCATAATCTCCAGGTACTTATTGATCTGCCTGAATTTGTCGGCCATTTTAGGGATCAATACTCCCTGTGCATCATTAATTCCCAATGCCACCAGGTACTGGTCCTGCTCTTGTGTTCGTTTTACTTTCTGCCGGTTGTGGGCCGGATCTTTCAGTTCGGTGAAAGTAGCAGCTGTTTTGATCAGGCCCGCATTTCCTTTTTTAGAAATACGTAGCGTAAGATCTTCATCGATCGAAAAAAGAGTGGCATGAAAAAAAGAGCTTTTCAGCAACGTATCCAATTCCTCTATTCCTTCCGCCACTTCAAAGTTTTTGACCTTATCATTGTTGGCGAAATGATACGTAAATGAAAGGCTTACTTTATTTTTTATCTCCGCCAGCTTGACATAGACATTCAATAAGTCAGCCGCCTGCCTGGTCGGCTTACTCAGTGTTATTTTTACAAATCGTTCGCCAGCAATACTCTTTGTAGCGCTTTCCAGGAAATCGTTTACTTCATTCACGGCACAAAACTATTCTATTTCTGCGTGATAACAGTAATTATTGAAATATGGTTTGGGTGAATCACTTTACTGCTTCTAATTCCTTCAGTGTCCAATAGGTATTCCGGTCTTTGTATTTTTCGCGTGTCTGCCTTATCCGGCCACGCCATACAGTCCCTGAATGATTCAGATGCTCGCGAACATAGCTGATTACATCCGCAATGTATTCATCACTTTGCGCAGCTACCGGGGCCATCGGGCCATTGTATTCCACTCCATTCACGGGCCCGGTCAATCCGTGTAGTAATATTCTTGTCATTACTTCGCTGTCACCGGTTACTCTGGGGGAACCAATCAGAGAAGGAGCCAGTTGCTTTATTCCTTTTCCATCCGGTCCATGGCAGGTGGAACAATATTCTTTGAATATCTTATATCCATTTACGATCTGTGATGCGGCATCACCGCTTCTCAACCGGTATTGCTGGCGCAGTGATTGAATCTCCGACAGTGCAGGGTTTAAGTTTTCATTCGCAGTTACTTTGATAATTTCGTTATCCGGATGTTGCGCTGAAATGGATTTAACAATCTGCTTTGCTTCTGCATTATTAACCCGAAGAGAAAGAATGAGCTGTTGCAATACTTCAGGGTCAGGATCATTTGCCAATGATTTTAAAGAAGCCAGTGTTTCTGTATCTCCCTGTTTGATATACCGCTCACTGATCCGGATCGCAGCAGCCCGCACTCTTGGATCTTTATCTTTGTATGCTAACTGCAAAATGGATTTATCAATAGCATCCAATCCATCCAATGTCCATAACGAATGCAATCGCTCTATGGCGAAATCAGTATTCGGTGTAAAAAGCCGTGCAAAGAACGTTTCATTTCCTTCCACCGTTTCTTTGAGAAGGGGAATAACCGTGGAGTCATTTTTCAATACAATTAATTTTTGAGCTGTCATTCTCCACCATCCATTGGAATGTGAGAGATAGGTTAAAAGCTCCCGGGCTGATTTATCCAGCAACTGAGGTTTGGTCCCTGGCTTCATGTTGTCATGAACAACCCGGTATATTCTTCCTCTGCTGGTGAATTTGTCATAGCCTTTTTCCTTCACGATACCTCTCAGGTAACTTCCCTCGCCCACCCATTGACCTTCCTGAATAATGCCACGATACATATCGACAATATACAGGCAACCATCCGGCCCTGTTGCTGCCTGTACGGGGCGGAACAACGGATCAGTGGAGGCCAGGAACTCTGCTTTGCTATATGGATTTTCCAAAAGGATCTTTGCATCCTTGTGAATTACTTTGGCTCTTCGCACCAGACGACCTACGGGTTCGGGAATAAACAAATCACCATAAGCAGGAAGCTGATCACCAAGGAAAATCTCCTGACCTGCCACACCTGTGAACCGGTTCAAAGTATTGTCTTCCTTTCGCATTCTGCGAGGGCCTCCCTGCGCATCGGGAGTGCCAACGATCGGCCACGGCTCCATAAAGGATTCCTCCCAGTGATGGCCAATCTCCAGACTTCCGTAAACCGGATGTTGCTGAAAGCCAAGCGCTGGAACCTCAGCTCCGGCACGCGAGAAAAACATGCGGCCTGTTTCATCTTGTGTCAGCCCCCACTGCCCTACTGCTGGTTCCGGCAGCGTATCCATCTGAATGGAATTATTTTTAAAGCGATAACGAAAGACTTTATTGGTCACATACATCCAGTTGTCGATGTTCCAGAGCAGGTTCGCATCCTGGTGTTCCAGATTTCGGTTGTCTCTCACCGTATCTTCCAGCAGAAGTTTTTTCTCATCGGCAATACCATCGCCATTCGTATCGCGGTAAGAATATAAATTGCGTTGATAAGTTTCTCCTACAATAACACGATCATCCAGCGGAAGAATAATCCGTGGCAACGTAAGACTGTCGATGAATACCGTGCTTTTGTCCATCCTCCCGTCTTCATTGGTATCTTCAAGTAACGAGATCCTGCTCCAGGGTTCGTTCTCGTGCGTGGCATCGGCATCCTGCATGTAGGTCATCATCTGGGCTACATACATTTTACCATTTCCATCCCAGGCGATGGATACCGGTTCATTGATCATCGGTTCGCTGGCCACCAATTCAATATGATAGCCTTTCGGTAAATACATGGTAGCCAGACTTTCTTCCGGTGAACGGTTTTTGATCACCGGATCAGGATCAATCCTGGGCTTAATGTAAATCTCTTCCGAATCTTTTACCTCCTCCCGACAGGAGTACACAATCAGCGTGAATATAGCGATGAAGAAGGCCGTCCCTATCAAACGCACCAGGTAGTTGGTCATCCTGTCAATACTTAAATTTCCATGTCGTTTTAAAATCCCTCGTTAATGTCTGACGGGTCAGCAAGGCTCTCACCATTTCCACCGGCATACTATTGTTCTCTAAAATGGCATCATGAAATTCTTTTTCTTTCATCTTACCGGAGGTGACTAATTCTTCGCGCAGCGCATAGAATTGTTTTGCGCCCATCATGTAGGCCAGCTGATAGAGCGGTCCGTAGTTGCCCGTAAAAGATCTTCGTACTTCTGCTGCGGCATTGGCTCTTTCATGCCCTACCTTATCTACCAGCAAATCGATACACTGCTGCGGAGTCCATTTGCCCAAATGATAATTGAGCGAAAAAATAATCCGTGCACAGCGATGCATACGCCAGAACAACATACCTACTCTGTTCTCGGGTGACTTTTGAAAATTCTTATCCCACAAGATCATCTCCCAATACAACGCCCATCCTTCCATCCAGAAAGGCGTACGAAACAATTGTCGTTGTGTCTGATAGCGCTGCATCATAAATTGCTGCAAGTGATGACCCGGTATAAGTTCATGAAATACCGTGGCGCGGGAGAAGTGTTTGTTGTTACCACGAATGCTCATCATTTTATCTTCCTGCTGCATAGTGCTGGTAGGGAATGCAATCTGCACCACTTCACCTCCAAGAAAGAAAGGAGCAAATCGTTGTTGCTCCGGACTCATCATCGTCATGCGCCACGATTCTTTTGCTAACTCCGGCACAGTAACCAGATCATTACTTTCCATGTAGGTAATTGCTTCTTCAGCAAGAAACGCTACCAGCTCCGGCTGCCTGCCGGGTTCTACATGATCGTTCTTTACTTTTTCAAGCGCTGCCTTCCAGTCATTACCAAAACCCATTTCGTTTGCGGCTTTCAGCATTTCCTTTTCACACCAGGCAAATTCTTTATTGCCGATAGCGATCAGTTCTTCCGGGCTGTATGGAATCATTTCAAAGCTTAAATGCTTGATCAGCTCATCGCGCCCTATGGGATTTCCGATAATGCCACTTCCATCGTTACGTGCAGGATCAGTTGTTTTCCATCCTTTAAGAAATTTGGAATACCTGCTCAATGCAGAATCCAGTTCAACAGCGGGCGCACCTACCCACCAGGAGAATTGCGGGTCGTATTCATTATAAAACCTGAATAGATCGGTCAATGCCTTACGGTAACCGGACACTGCTTCCACTGCTCTTGCAGACTGGCGTTCCGAATATTTTGGAAGCTTCTCTAGTTCGGTCTGGTTCGCTTTCACTTCCTTTTTCAAATCATTAAAAGCAGTAGCCGTTAGTTCGGCATTCAATACTTTGCCTCTGCGTCTTTGCTGAACCAAAGCCATCACTTTGTCAGAAAACTTAAGGGAGCCTTTGATCTCCTCGTATTCTTTTTTTGCCTGCTGGAGATCGCTCTGCTCTTCTTCAATGGTATTTCGCAGCAGAATATAATCCACCTTACCCTGCTGCCCGAACGATTCAAATGGAATCGTCTTTAACTTTTTAAGCCAGTCATCATAATGTGTTGCAAAACGATTGAAGTATTCGTCCGATTCATCGATAGTATATTTTCGCGAAAGCGCCCCGTTATCCGCCTGGTAGTGCGCAATGTAATCGCGCATTTCACTTACGTTACTCAACTCCTGAGAGTGCGCAACAATGATAAAGAGTAATACAAAAAGGGATAAAGTGATAAACCTGATTTTTTTCATACCTGGGAATAGATAGGTAAAGATTTCTAATTTTTAGAAATCTCAAGCTCCAAGTAGGATCAACGGTTGAATAGGATTTTAAAAGACGAAATCAGAATGGAGCATCATCATCGCCTGCCGGTGCGGATGGCAATGTGCGAGGGCTTTCCGGGTCGCGGAACGTATTGGCACGGCTTTCTTTGGTGATCATTCCGGAAAATGGATTGCCGTTTCCTTCCGGCCCGTCAAAGTCGGCAAACTTGGTGTACTTGCCAATGAACTTCAGTTTCACATTTTCCAGTGAACCGTTTCGGTGCTTGGCAATGATCACTTCGGCCATACCTTGTGTAGGCATACCTTCTTCATCTACAGTGATCTTATAATATTCGGGACGATACAGGAACATAACGATATCGGCATCCTGCTCGATAGATCCCGATTCACGTAAGTCGGCCAGTTGCGGACGTTTATCGCCACCACGTGTTTCTACACTACGACTTAACTGCGACAGTGCAATTACCGGTACATTCAGTTCCTTAGCGATGCCTTTCAGAGCACGGGAAATGGATGCAATCTCCTGTTCACGGTTACCTCCTGCTTCTCCTTTCATCAGCTGCAGGTAATCGACCACAATCATCTGAATGTTGTGTTCGGCTTTTAATCGTCTGCACTTCGCTCTTAATTCAAGAATAGAAAGTGCAGCCGTATCATCTATAAATATAGGTGCGCTGGAAAGACGGTTCGTTTTATGTACGAGCTGCTGCCATTCAAATTCAGCGAGATTTCCTTTTTTTATTTTTTCTGATTCCAGTTCAGCTTCAGCAGAGATCAGACGATTCACCAGTTGAAGCGAAGCCATTTCCAGGGAGAAGATGGCCACCGGCATATTGAAGTCAATCGCTGCATTACGCAGGGATGAAACCACGAAGGCTGTCTTACCCATACCAGGGCGGGCAGCAATAATAATAAGATCTGATTTCTGCCATCCCGATGTAACCCGGTCAAGGCGAGAGAACCCGCTGGGTACTCCGGTCAATCCATCTTTATGATTTTTCTTTTCCTGCAATTCCTGTATCGCCTGGAACATCAATGACTTCATGGTGTCATAGTTCTTCTTCAGGTTGGAATCGGAGATTTTAAATACCGCCTGCTCCGCTCTGTCCAGCAGATCAAAAACATCGGTAGTATCCTCATACGCATCGTGGTGGATCTGCGAGGCAATCTGGATCAGCTCCCGCTTGATGGCCATCTCAATGATGATCCGCGCATGGTATTCGATGTTTGCGGCAGTGCTTACTTTGGAAGTCAGCTCTGCGATGTAGTACGCTCCTCCCACTACTTCAATCTTTCCGCTCTTGCGAAGCTGCGCCACTACGGTACGCATGTCCACCGGATCGGAGGTCTTGAACAGATCTGTAATGGCCTGATAGATTTCCTTATGCTGTTCGGAGTAAAAATGTTCAGGACGTAAAAACTCAACCACTGCGGTAAGCGCATTCTTCTCCAGCATCAATGCACCGAGTACTGATTCTTCCAGGTCAGGCGCCTGAGGCGGCAACTTGCCCAAACTCTCAGAGAGATCTCTCACTAAAAGTTTTGACCTATTGCCCGCTCCGCTTGCTGCGGAACTTGACCTCAATGACGTTGACCGTTGCTCCATACAGTGTGGTTGTTGTACGTGATTTTTTTAAAGGGTGACAAACGTAGTGCACATACAACTCATATTGATCTCCGTTTTATATTACTTGTCAACATTCAATTAACACTTTTTTTTGTGTATAAATTCTGGCAGACGAATAACTAATAAGTTGAAAAAAATTATTAACGAACGAGGCAATGTAATGTATATTTAATTTTACGCTCTCCGTCTATTCAGCTGACAGTTAAACGGTTTTTTAAGACCAAACATTTTAGTTTACTTTAAGCCTTAATTTAATTGGATGGAGCCAAAGAAAAAGTTTCACTTCATTGGTATTGGTGGTAGCCTGATGCATAACGTGGCGATTGCTTTACAGCAGCTGGGTCACATCATCAGCGGATCAGATGATGAGATAGTTGATCCGTCACGATCTAAGTTATTGACCAGCAATCTGCTGCCCGAAAAGGCAGGATGGTTTCCTGAGCGTATCGACAAATCGATTGATATCGTCATCTTCGGCCGTCATACCATGAAGGATAATCCGGAGCTGGTGAAAGCACAGCAGCTGGGGCTAAAAGTGTACACTGTTCCCGAATACATCTATGAGTTCGCCCTCAACAAGCAGCGTGTAGTAGTTGTTGGATCGGATGGCCGTAATGTGGTGGCTTCCATGATTGTACATGTATTGAAGGCCCTGCACAGACCGGTGGATTATCTGATCTCCCACGGCAACGATTATCTGATGCGCCTCAGTGATGCTCCCGTCATTGTGATTGATGGTAGCGAGAGTCCATCCACTACATTATATCATACCCCCCAATTCATTAAGTATAAACAACATATCGGTGTGTTTACAGATATCGCCTGGAATCCGGAGACCACCAACTTCAATGAAAACGATTTTATCCGGCAATACGATTTGTTTGCCGACACTACACCCAAAGGCGGCATGCTGATCTTCAATGAATCGGATAAGCTCGCTTCGGTGATTTGTAATAAGGAACGTCCCGATGTGCAGTACTTCCCCTACAAGGCTCATGCAAGCACTTCGGAGACAGGCAAGGATTACCTGGTGAACTCGCACAAGGAAAGAGTTCCGGTTCATCTTTCGGGCAAGCAGAACTTTCTGTACTACAATGCCACATTTGAAGCTTTGAAAAAGATTGGTGTTACTCCGGAACAATTCTATCAGACAATTTCCTCATTTAAGGGAGCCCTTGATTAGCAGCGCGCAGCAAACGACAAATTTTGCAAATAACGAAGTACAAATAAATTCCGGTCAAAAACCAAATAGGATTACCTACTCAATTAAGAAAGCGTATTTTCAGATTCCATCCATTTGTACTTCGTCATTCTAAATTCGTACTTTTTAATTTTTACATGAAACTTAACCTGAAGATACCGATCTGTTTTTTTGATCTTGAAACAACCGGGATTAATATTGCCCACGATCGGATTATTGAAATCGCGGTTATTAAAGTAATGCCTAACGGAGAAGAACTTCGCAAAAGGCATGTCGTTAATCCAACCATTTCTATCCTCCCGGAGTCTACAGCTATCCACGGCATCAGCAATGAAGACGTAAAAGATAAGCCTACTTTTAAAGAAGTAGCTAAAGAATATGCGAAGTTCTTTGAGGGAGCCGACATTGCAGGATTCAATGTATTGAAGTTTGACGTGCCCATGCTGGTCGAAGAGTTTCTTCGTGCCGATGTGGAGTTTGATTACAGCCGCAAAAAGATTCTCGATGCGCAAAAGATTTTCCACCTGATGGAGAAGCGTACGCTCTCAGCGGCCTATCAGTTTTATTGCAAAAAAGAACTCACCAATTCGCATACGGCCGAAGCCGATACGCAAGCTACCATGGAAGTACTACTTGCCCAGGTAGAGCGATATGAAAACCAGGAGGTAACGGATGGGTTAGGAAAAAAATTAGGAGTCATTCAAAATGATGTGGAAACATTGAGCAAGCTCACCTCCTCCGACATCATTGACCTTGCCGGCCGTATGGTGCGCAATCAAAAAGGCGAAGCAGCCTTCAACTTTGGAAAACATAAAGGCAAGGCTGTTCTTACGGTATTCAAAGAAGAACCCGCTTATTACGACTGGATGATGAATGGCGATTTTCCGCTGGATACAAAACGAAAGCTCACCGAAATCAAGTTAAGCGCATTCAAGCTGAAATAAGAAGTACACTTCCCGGTGACTTCTGTTTCTGCTGTCGATCTAATTTACAGACCGACACCTTGGGGCTATTTCTGCTGCTTAGTCCAAACGTTAATTAATCCTATTATGAAACAGAAAGCAAGTCTCTTTGCAGGGCTTACCGTCCTGCTATGTTCATCGTGCGCCATTGTCAGACCGGGGGAAGTAGGGATCAAGCAGACCCTTGGTAAAATCCGGAGTGCTTCGCTCCCGCAGGGTCCTTATGTATTCAATCCGTTTGTTACCACCATCAAGAAAATCAACACGCGAACAGTAGAAGCATTCAATGCGTTGGATGTTCCCACCAAAGAAGGTCTTACCGTGAAAGCAGAGATTGCTCTTTTGTATCACATAGAACCCTCACAAGCTTCACAGGTGTATATCAAATATGGAATGAATTACCAGGAAGTGATCGTGGAAAGTAATTTCAGAGCGGTGGTACGCCACGTGAGCGCTTCTTACCTGGCGAAAGAGCTCTTTGCTATTGAACGAAAGAAGTTTGAAAAGGAAATCTTTGATGAGACTGCTGCCGGTATTGCCGACAAAGGTTTCGTAGTGGATGCTGTGCTCCTGAAAAGTATTACCATGCCGCCTCAGATCTTCCAGGCCGTGGAAAACAAACTTAAAGCGGAGCAGGAGTCACTGCAAATGGAATTCATCATTTCAAAACAAAAGAAGGAAGCAGAACGCATGCAGATTGAAGCAGAAGCGATCAAGAACTACAACAGAACAGTTTCTGAAAGTCTCTCCGAAATGCTGGTAAAATGGAGCGGTGTTCAGGTGTTGAAAGATCTGGTCACGTCTCCTAATGCCAAAGTCATTGTAACTGATGGCAAGTCGCCCATCATTATCAGCGACAAGAACAATTAGAGATCACGATCTGATCAATTCAAATAATAAGCATTGGGAAACACCCGATGCTTTATTATTTAAAGGAAAGCGAGGAAGATCAATCGTAAGCTTACCAGCATAACGGTAACTCCTACGATAATCATCATGGTCTTAACGGGAAGCTTTGTAGTAATCGAAGCAGCTATCGGTGCGGCTAACACTCCTCCTACTATCAATCCGAGAATCACCTGGATATGAGTGAGTCCGATTAATGCAAAAAAAGTAATCGAGCTGGAAAGTGCGACAAAGAACTCTGCTGCATTTACAGAACCTACCGTGTAACGGGGACTTCTCCCTCCTGCGATCAGTGTAGAAGAAACAATTGGGCCCCAGCCTCCTCCGCCTATGGAGTCCATCAATCCACCGAAAGATGCCAGCAAAGGAATCCGGCTTGTCTTTAGTTTACCACCTTGTTGACGAATGGCTTTTAAAATGATGATCAATCCCAGGATAAAAGTATAAACCGCCACGATAGGACGAATGATATAATTATATTCTTCAAGACTGGAAAGCAGGTAAGCACCTATTGCTGCGCCAATGATTCCCGGCAGCAGAAGGGTTTGAAATAATTTCTTGTTTACATTTTGAAAACGGAAATGCATCCATCCGGAAACACCGCTGGTGAATATTTCAGAGGTATGGATACTGGCGCTGGCAGCAGCCGGAGGAACTCCCATCGAAAGTAAGAACGTGGATGCGCTTACACCGTAAGCCATTCCAAGGGCGCCATCAATCATCTGTGCGATAAACCCCCCAAGCACAAAAAGGAAGAATTCAGGGCCGATGTATTCGGCTATATGAACTGACCCGTCCAGGATCAATTGATAATTATAAATAAATACCACAGCAACAATAAGTAGAAAGAATGCGAGAAAGTAATACCAAACAGGATTGATCCGGGCCGTAGTGACTTTTGCTGAAGAACGTTGATTTTCCAAAAAAGGCAGTTTTTTATTAGTCTACTAATTTAGTTGGCAAATATGCAAGACAAAATCCAATCAATCAACATAACCTCTATATATTTTATAGAATTAAGTAATTACTTATGTTTGTAGCTTAAAGTAGAAGAGTTTGAGCAGGGATGAATTATCCGGTCTGGAGGACGTATTAAAGGAGCTTAGCGCAGAACAAGGCCTCGCCTGGCTGAGCAAAGCCTATGGCAGCAAAGCACGCTTCTCCTCCGCATTAGGTATTGAAGATCAAATCATTACCCACTTTGTAGGAAAGCAATCGCTGAATATCGAAATCTTTACCCTCGATACGGGAAGGCTCTTTCAGGAAGTGTATGATCTGCTCGCATTAACCAGGCAGAAATACAAGATTCCGGTGAAAGTTTACTTTCCGGATACCACACGGGTGGAGAAATTAATTGGCGGAAAAGGCCCTAACAGCTTTTATGAATCGGTGGAGAACAGAAAAGAATGCTGCTTTATCCGGAAAGTAGAGCCGTTGAAAAGAGCATTGGAGGGAGCCGAAATCTGGATCACTGGTATCCGTGGTGATCAGTCGGGCAACCGCGGGCAAATGCAACTGCTGGAATGGGATGAGCAACATCAGGTGATCAAATACAATCCTTTATTAAACTGGAGCTGGGAGGAAGCCCTGCAATTTGTGGAAGCACAGCATATTCCTGTAAACACCTTGCATAAAAAAGGATACCCGAGTATTGGGTGTGCTCCCTGTACCCGAGCCATTTCTCCGGGCGAAGATTTTAGAGCCGGCCGCTGGTGGTGGGAAAGCTCGGCCAAAGAATGTGGCCTTCATGAAACGAAAAAGAAAGTATTGAACTGATATGGCAATAGACCGAAAGACATTTCCGAGAGAACTGGAAGATGAAGCCATCTATATTCTGAGAGAAGCAGCGGCCCAGTTTGAAAAGCCGGCTATTTTGTTTTCCGGAGGAAAGGATTCTATCACCGTAGTACGCCTGGCGCAAAAAGCATTTTATCCGGGCAAGATTCCCTTTCCACTGGTGCACATCGACACTGGTCACAACTTCCCTGAGACGATTGTGTTCCGCGATCAGCTAGTAAAGGAAACCGGGCTTGATCTATTAGTGGGCTACGTGCAGGACGATATCGATGCCAAACGTGTATCGGAAGAGAAAGGCAAATACGCAAGCCGCAACGGACTACAGACCGCTACCCTGCTGCGCACCATTGAAGAGAATAAGTTTGATGCCTGTATCGGTGGCGCACGAAGAGATGAGGAGAAAGCACGTGCGAAAGAAAGAATATTTTCTGTTCGTGATGAATTTGGCCAGTGGGACGCCAAAAGTCAGCGGCCGGAATTGTTTGATTTCCTGAACGGGAAAATCAAGCCGGGAGAAAACGTAAGGGTCTTCCCTATTTCCAACTGGACCGAGCTCGATGTATGGAACTACATTCGAGAAGAAGAGCTTGCCATTCCTTCAGTATACTTTGCCCATCAGCGCAATATTATCCAGCGGGAAGGTGTACTGTGGCCAGTATCCGATTTTATTTATCGCGATGCACAGGAAAGTATCGAAGAAAAAACGGTTCGCTTCCGCACCGTGGGCGATATGTCGTGCACTGCGGCATTGGCCTCACAGGCTTCAACCATTGATGAGATCATTGAAGAAATTCTGCATGCTACGTTGTCGGAACGAGGAACACGACTTGATGATAAGCGTGCCGAAGCCGCCATGGAGATGCGCAAAGTGAATGGATATTTTTAAGAACAGTCAATAGTTATCCGTTAATGGTTATTAGTCAAAGTGAAATCCGATAATCTGAAATACTATTTAACATCTAACTGACTAACTAATCACCATTAACGGATAACCGATAATTACCAACGGACAACTGAACCAACCATGGAAGTATTACGAATAGCAACAGCAGGAAGCGTAGACGATGGCAAGAGCACACTCATCGGCAGATTGCTGTACGAAACCAATTCAATCACTTCCGATAAACTGGAAGCCATTGAACGGGCGAGCCAGCGTAAAGGCATTGGGTTCCTTGACTTGTCATTGCTTACCGATGGCCTGATTGCCGAACGCGAACAGGGAATTACCATTGATGTAGCACACATTTACTTTCAGACTTCAAAACGCAAATTCATCATAGCCGATTCGCCAGGTCATGTGGAGTACACACGCAACATGATTACGGGCGCGTCAAAAGCAGAAGTGTCCGTGATCCTGGTAGACGTACGTCATGGGATTTCCGAACAAACGCATCGTCATTATTATATTGCCAACCTGCTGCGCATCCCTAAAGTAGTAGTGTGTATCAATAAAATGGATCTTGCTGATTACAATCAGCAACGATTTGATGAACTGGTTAAAGAGTTCAACACTTTTGCAGACCAGATCCGTTTTCCGGAACAGGAAATTGAATTTGTACCTGTCAGCTCATTGCACGGAGAGAACATCACGCGCCTGTCGGAACAAATGCCATGGTACACCGGCAAGCCGCTTCTGGAAATACTGGAGAATATGGAAGTGCATAAGCGACTGCATGAAGCACCTGCACGCTTCCCGGTGCAATACGTCATTCGTCCGCGCAATGAAGAACATCATGACTTCCGAGGCTATGCGGGAAGAGTATCTGGCGGCTTCTTTACTGTAGGTGATGAAATCATTGTTCTTCCTTCTTTACAAAAGACGGTAATTACCGGTATTCAGCAATTTGAAAGCCAGCTCACCACAGCCGATGCACGTCAGTCGGTGGTGTTTACATTAAAAACAGATGTGGACATCAGTCGCGGTGATGTAATTGTTAAAGCAGCCGAGCAATTTGAACCCCGTAAAGAACTGGAATCGGAAATCTGCTGGATGGATAATCAGCCGCTGATAAGTGGAAAGACCTACCTGCTTCAGCATGGCACCGGGGTTTCCAAAGCCAAAGTTACTTCCATTGATTACGTGCAGATCCCTTCTACCTTAGAGAAGAAGCCAACCGATTCCCTGCAGATGAACGACATCGCGCACGTAAAACTGAAAACGGCCAAGCCCATTGCCGCAGATGCATTTGATAAGAACCCGAGCAACGGTGCTTTTATCCTGGTGGATGAATATTCAAATAAGACGGTAGCGGTAGGTTTTGTCAGATAATAAAAAAAGGACTTAGGGATCAGACCTTGGAATATGCATTTCACCAAGTCTCATACCTAAGTCCCAAGCCATTACCATTAGATCCTGATACTATTTCTTATAATACTGCATCGCTTCAGGAATCCATCCCTGCAAGTCTTTGATACGTGTCTGGTCGGAAGGGTGAGTAGATAAAAATTCAGGTGGTTTAGCTCCTCCCGCCTGGCTGCTCATGCGTTCCCAGAATGCCGGTGCCTGGTTTGGATCATATCCTGCCATGGCCATGAAGATCAAGCCAATGTGATCTGCTTCGGATTCATTTCCTCTTGAAAATTTCAGTGTGGTTACATTCACTCCTACACCTACAGCCTGTTGAAAAATCTGTTGTGTCAGCGTAGGATTCTGGCCCAATGCCGAACCTAATGTACCAAGTAATCCATTGGCGATCATCCCTTCACTCATGCGCTCACGACCGTGATTAGCAATAGCGTGGGCTACTTCATGTCCCATAACAATGGCCACACCCGTTTCATCTTTGCATATAGGAAGTATGGCTGTATAAAAAGCTACTTTACCCCCAGGCATACACCACGCGTTCACAGTCTTGTCATCCTGAATAAGATTGAACTCCCAGTTAAAACCAGCTAACTGATCGGAAGCACCTTTGCTTGCCATATATTGCTCTACGGCTTTCTGAATATTGGTGCCTACCCGCTTGATCATTTGCACTTTTTCCTGGTCTGTGGAAAGTTTGCTTTCCGCTAATACTTTTTTGTACTCATCACTCGACATGGCAATGATTTCAGTATTGGAAACCAGGCTTAGTTGCTTGCGACCCGTAACCGGCACCGTAGCACAGGAGTAAATCGCCAAAAGGAGAATCTGGAAGTAAATAAATTTCTTGATCATAGTGTATAAATAAAGTGAACCAAAGGTAAGTAATTGTACCTATAGAATCATTAAAAAGTCGTGCCCGGCAAGCCGGCTTTAAAAGCCCTGAAATCAAATTTATAGCGAATATTACCTTTGAGGTATACAACTCAAAGCAACTGATGATGATCGAATTAAGGAAGGAAGAATGAATTCAGTGTGTACGTCCATCCGTTCATAAAAAGCCCTGGACAGAATGTATTCATAGTGTGGCGTTATTACATCTGTTTTTCGTATTTGAAATCGATTACGCCCACCCACTTCATCTAATCCCACTCTAAAGACATTTTAATGTAAAAAAAAGACCGGGCATTGTTATTGTGCCTAAATTTGTTGGAATAAACATTTATCCCTCCATGAGAATTTTTGCCATCGGCCGTAATTATGCAGAACACATTAAGGAATTAAATAACGAGCGTCCCGATGAGCCGGTGATCTTCACCAAGCCCGACACCGCGCTGCTGCGCAACAATGCCCCTTTTTATCATCCGGAGTTTTCAAAAGATATTCACCATGAAGTGGAGTTGGTGCTCCGTATCAGCAAAGAAGGCAAAAACATAGAACCCCAGTTTGCCCACAAGTATTTCGATTCCATTGGTGTAGGCATCGACTTTACTGCACGCGATCTTCAACAGAAAGCCAAAGAGAAAGGCTTACCCTGGGATATTGCCAAAGGATTCAATGGCTCCGCTCCGATCTCCGACAAGTTTATTCCCGTTGCCGACTTTAAAGATCTGGCCAATATCAATTTCAAGCTGGAAATCGATGGGCAGTTAAAACAACAAGGCAATACCAGCCTGATGCTTTTTCCGTTTGATTATATAATCTCCTACCTGTCCAGATTTTTTACTTTAAAAACCGGTGACCTGATTTTTACCGGCACGCCCAAAGGCGTGAGTGCTGTTGCTGTTGGAAATAAATTATCCGCTTACATTGAAGATGAGAAGTTACTGGAATTTGAAATCAAATAGTGTTTTTCTGTCAGGACTACTTCTGCTGGCGCATGGTACGCTGGCACAGTACAACCTGCAGTCAAAAGATAGTCTTGCTCCTGTAAAGAAAAAAGCGGAAACCTATCTCTTTCCTATTCAGCCAGGCGTGCCTGCCATACTCTCCGGCACTATGGGCGAGCTTAGAAACAATCACTTCCATGCCGGGCTGGACATTGATACGTACGATATTGGTGAGAATGTGTACAGCGCCAATGACGGTTATATATCCCGCGTGTTAGCTAATCCCTTTGGCTATGGTAATGCACTTTATGTAACGCATCCCGATGGGAACACTACCCTGTACGGTCACCTGGAAAAGTTTGAGGGAGCGGTGGGCGAATATGTACGCAGGCAGCGCTATCAACGAAAGGTAAACGATATTGATCTTTTCTTTTCTCCCGGTCAGTTTCCTGTAAAGAAAGGAGATATTATTGCGATCTCGGGAAATACCGGTGGATCCGGAGGACCACATTTACATTTCGAAGTACGCAATAAGAACAATGAAGCGATCAACCCGCTCCTGTATAGTTTTTCGGAAGTGAAGGATAACGTAGCTCCGCTTGTCTATAAAATTGCGATTAAGACACTGGACATCAGCTCGAGGGTAAATGATCAGTTCGGAAGACTCGAATTCTCCATGACCCGCAATGGAAACAGCTTCACCTTTCCCCAGCCTATATTAGCCAGCGGCCGCCTTGGCATTGAAGTGCTGGCCGATGATAAGATGGCCACCACCCGTTTCAAGTATGGAATCAACTACATTGAAATGCTGGTAGACAATGAACTCGTATTTACACAAACCATCGACAAAATTGACTTTGAAGAAACGAGACGCATATTGACGTTGATGGATTTCAAAACGCTGGAGATGACTGGCACCCGATTCAATAAATTATACATTGATGATGGCAACAGCCTGAACTACTACAAACCGGCCACCCGCAGAAAGAGCATTGAAGTAAAAGATAAAGAGCGGGATGTATTGATTCGCCTCAAAGATTTCAATGGGAATGAAAGTACGGTGAGCTTTAAGCTGAAACCTACTCCGGTTGCTCCCAATACTCCTTTCCTGCCAGTCACCACCAGGGTTTCGGAGGTGGACGTGCAGGAGAACACTATGAGGGTAACGATCAAGCAATGTGTAAAGGCAGATAGTGCGATCACAGTTTGGTCGAAAGGAAAGAGTGAGAAGTTCAATCCCTCCTATTCAGGCAAAAACCAGAATGTCTATTTGTTGAATCTCAAAACCCTCCTTCCTGATTCCATACAGACTTGCCAGGAAACACTAAAGCTGAATATTAAAGACCGTATTCCGTCAGAAACCAATTACAAGTATTATGGCGACTGGGTGGAGATCAACTTCCCTAATCAGGCCCTGTATGACACGGCTTATCTGGCGCTTTCGCACGATACCACGGCACACCTGGAAACATTTCGCATAGGCAATCATACCATACCGCTTCATCGTAATGTACAGGTTACCCTGAAGCCAAGCTTCAGCTACCCAAGCTCGAAAGACCTGGGTGTATATCGAAAAGAAGGACGTGGTTACAGCTTTGTGAACAGCGAATGGCAGAACGGAAAAGCACGATTCGGCACGCGCGAATTTGGCGAATATGTTTTCCTGCGCGATACTATTCCTCCGGGTATTGCCAGGATCAGTATTACCAATACCTCGGCACGTTTGAAGATCAGGGATAATCTTTCAGGCATAGCATACTATGAAGCAACAATTAACGGACAGTGGCTGTTAATGATCTACGATTACAAAACAGGCATTGTTAAATCCGAACGACCCGATGACAAGAAATTACTGAAAGGCGACTTCGAGCTGAAGGTGGTAGACAATGCGGGCAACGAATCGATCTTTAAACATAAAATACTATAACCGTGGCACTACAGGCAGGCGATAAAGCTCCCGATTTCAAAACAAATGATCAGGACGGCAACGAAGTGAAATTATCTTCTTTCAAAGGAAAGAAAGTGGTGCTCTACTTCTATCCCAAAGACATGACCCCCGGCTGCACCGCGCAAGCCTGCGACCTTCGCGACAATTATAAAGCCTTACAGAAAGCAGGTTATGAAGTACTGGGCATCAGCTCGGACGATGAAAAGGCACATAAAAAATTCATTGCAAAAGAAAAGCTTCCCTTTACCCTGCTGGCGGATACGGATAAATCCGTACATGCCAAATACGGAACATGGGTTGAGAAATCCATGTATGGAAGAAAATACATGGGCACAGCACGCACTACTTTTATCATCGATGAGCAAGGTGTGATTGAGGAAGTCATTGAAAAAGTAGACACCAAAAATCACACCGGCCAGATCCTGAAAACAGGTGCTCCGAAAGTGGCGGCAAAAGCCAAGGCTCCTGTAAAGCTGGCCGCAAAGAAAGCAGCGAAGAAGAAATAAACATCGGGGCAAGCTTATCCACTGCTTATCCACTGTAGGCAACATATGAAAGGCAAGAATAGGTTGATCTAAGAGAAGTAAAAGACAGTAAGTGCCACAATCCGGGCATGGCCTTGAAATTTAATAAGTACCAGCATGAAATACATCTTCATGCTGGTACTTTTGTTAAATGCCTGCCATCCTCCTGTCAGGCGGCTAGATCAAAGCAGCCACTTATATCATCAGGGCAAATCTTTGGGAAAGATTGATAAAAGGCTGAAGGAAGCTTCGGGCCTGGTGCGAAGTGTGAATAACCCGGGTATGCTTTGGGCCATCAATGACAGTGGCAATAAGAATGAGGTGTTTCTCCTCAATTCCGAAGCGGAAGTAGTGAAGAGTTTCCATCCACCCATTCAGAACAGCGACTGGGAAGAGCTGGTTATCTACACGGATTCATCAACGGAAAAAACGACATTAATTATTGGAGATATAGGCGATAATAACGGACATAAGAAAACGAAGACAATCTACTGGATGGAGGAACCTCATTATGATCAGCAGAAAGACGGGGTACTTTCCGTAGACAGCCTGCGGATTCAACTTTTGGATGGCCCTCGCGATATGGAAGCGATGTTTGTGGATCCGATCTCCCGAAACCTGTACCTTTTTTCAAAGCGGGAAGATTCCATTGGTTTGTATCTGCTTCACGAACCCTTTAATAAAAAGGAAGCATCACTGGAAAAGATTGCCTCGCTTCCCTTTACTTCGATTGTTGCAGCCGATATCTCTTCCTGCGGAAAAGAAATCATCATCAGAGATTACAACAATATTTACTACTGGACCAGAATGCTTCAACAACCTATAGAACAAGTATTACTGTCCTCACCCGTTATTTTACCTTGCGAAAATGAAATGCAGGGAGAATCCGTTTGTTTTGATGCCAATACTAATGGCTACTTTACCCTCAGTGAAAGTATTTTTTTCAAAAGGGCTGAGCTGTTTTATTACAAAAGGAAGTAATTCTGAATCAAAGAAAAAATATTTCGGACAAGTATGGTATCCGTACCTGATTACTTGATCAAACAACTTTAAAGCAATTCCGTCTTAATCTTTTTGCGCTCAATCCGCTTACTAAGGCATGCTCCTGTATTTCTCTTGTTTGGATACAACTAACCCCGATTTGGCTAATGTATCCTCACCACCCAAACGGATCTTTGCCTAAGGCAAAAAAGAAGAACAGCTCCATAAAGCAAAATGCAATGCAAACGAAGGAAACGGGAAATATTGAATACTGCTAATAATTAATAGAAGTGAACATGAACTTAATCGGGTAATCAGGCGTAGTGAAATCACCTACTCCATATTTAAAAAGCGAATACATTTTCCGGTCACCGTTAATACACTCTGAAATTTGAAATGACTTTATCTATAACGAACAAAGCGGATCTGTTTCCGGAAATTGGTTTTCCTTTGAACCGGAATCCGAATAAAGTAAGCGAGGGATTATTGTTTATTCCCGACATCAGTGGCTTTACCCATTTCGTTGAAAACACGGATATCCAAACGGGTTCTCAGATTACTGCAGACCTGCTCTCTACTTTAGTTGAAAGTAATCAGCTTGGATTAAAAGTTTCTGAAATTGAAGGCGATGCGGTACTATTTTATCGATATGGTCCTGCTCCCTCCATTCAGGAAGTGATGAACCAGGCGCAAATGATGCTGGAAGCCTTTCAATCCCGCATTCATAGCTGGCAGCTGATTTCTGATCAGGCGAGCAAATTATCGCTGAAGCTGATTGTTCATTATGGTCCACTGGCCTCTATCTCTGTTGGAAACTCCCACAATAAACTATACGGAAGAACAGTAGTCGAAGCACATCGCTTGCTAAAAAACGATATCGATGCGGATAGTTATCTGCTTATGACGGATTCTTTTTTGAGCTCTTCTTCCCATTTAGAATTGGGATCGGCCCTCAATGTGCCTGTATTCAATCACATCTGCCAGACGTACGATAACCTGGGACGAATCTGCTATACCTTCCTTCCTTTTCCTTAGCTGACTACGATCTTGCTATTCATGCTTATATCATCAGAAGCATGCCCAATGCCCTTCACGAACTTCGCACCTTTGTAGCCAAAGGCAGAAAAAAAAGAAAGATTTTAAGAAAGTCATTTTAGCCGGTTACAATTCTTTCTTTTGCATTTTTAGGAAAGTAAAGAACCGTTCAGGGAGATCTTTATTCTTGTACAAAACGTACTTGCTACCTTGTACTAATAAAGAGATCCAAATATCATACTATTAAAATAGAAGAGCGAAACATTTTTGCTATGGATAAACAAGGAATAGATTATCTTAAAAAATATTCGGCAACAGTACAGGTACTTTCGATTCATGAGCTGACTGATCCCACGGTACTACCTGCCGCCTGGCTTCAGTTATTATCGCAGCAGGAAGAAGAAAGAATTGCTCAAGTGCTCTTACTTTGGCAACCTTTTCAGAGCGAATTAGAAAACACCCTGGGATACCTGAGAGAAAATCTGAGAAGTGTTGATCTCATACACCAGGCCAACAGTGGATATTCACTTGTGTACGGTATTCAGAATGACAATAAGAAGATGGCTTATTATGAAGGAAGAAATCCATTATCAAAAAACAGTTCGGAGCATGTGCGAAAACACTGGAATAATATGCCTGCGAAATTATCTGCATTTTACGAGGAACTACATAATGGATGGTATTATTTTGCCTCCGAATCCATGGGACTGGCTCCGGTGGAAAGCTGGAGTTTTCTGGGAGATGACGAATGGGGAATAGTGGAAGAACTGGGAGAGCTGAACTTTTCACTTGATACTATGCTTGCCGTATACCCCAACGGCATGGGCGACTATGTATGCTTCGATGTCAGTGTGCCCGGAGGAGAAAGTATACTGTGGTGGCATACCAAAGCCCCTAGAAGAAATATTGACTTCTGGCAAGTAGTGGACATCTGGACGCATATAGGGATGACGAACTAAGATCAGATGATGAATGCAGGAAAGGCGTTATTTAACTAATCAATTTCTTCCTAAATTGTCCCCTTAACCGCAGTTAATGATTCAGAAGTTTTTTTTAGCAGATGATGACGAAGACGATTGTGCGATGTTTCGTGAAGCATTGATTGACATTGATTCCTCGTTAAGATTGGATCACGCAAAAAACGGCAGAGAGTTATTCGTCAAACTTCAGGAACCGGATGTTTGGCCTGAAATCATTTTTTTAGACGTAAATATGCCAGAAATGAATGGCTGGGAATGCCTGACCATGCTAAAAGCAGACCTGGCATTATCCGGTATCCCGGTAATACTTTATTCGACTTCCTCAGCAAAAATATACGGTAAGAAAGCAATGGACAATGGCGCCATTGGTTTTTATGAAAAGCCGACCAGTTTTCAGCATTTCAGAGCTTTTCTGGAGGCCATCACCGAAACTTCGCAAGAACAGCTCGTCAAGACTTTAAAGGACTTAATGGCCACCAGGATCCATGCCGTTTATACCGAATAAAATGGAATTCGGTTGCAAAAAGACAGTTGGCACCATTTTGTTAATCACTTATGTATTTTTTGATTAAACCACATAGGCAATTAAACAACCAGTGCCATTCGTACCTTTAAGTAGATCCGGAATATGAATCAAGTACCTGTTCTTTCTTCCAATAAGAACACCGATAAAGTACAAAACGCCATTACCCAATCGGGCTTTGAACGCATCATTGCCGAAGTGGAAGACTATGCCATTCTTTTACTTGACCTTGGCGGGAAGGTGCTCACCTGGAACAAGGGAGTTGAAAAAATCAAAGGTTATTCTGCAGAAGAAATCATCGGAAAGAATTTTCGGATTTTTTATATTCAAGAAGACATTGAACAAGGTCTGCCAGAGCTTTTGTTATCCGAGGCAGGAACAAGAGGGAGGGCCAATCATGAAGGATGGCGGGTACGCAAAGAAGGTACGCGCTTTTGGGGAAGTATCACCCTGAATGCGATTCATGATGATCAGGGACACCTCATTGGGTTTTCGAAAGTAACCAAGGACCTTACCGAACGGAAAATTGCAGATGACAAGTTATCCATCTTCACGCAGGAGCTCCAGCAAAAGAATGAGGAATTAACAAAAAGCGAAGTACGCTATCATCAAATGATTGCAGAGGTACAGGATTATGCCATCATTTTACTCGACCTGAAAGGCGACATTCAGAATTGGAATGCCGGGGCACAGTTTATAAAAGGGTACACTGCACACGAAATTCTTGGAAAGAACTTCCGTGTATTTTATACCCTTGAAGATGTTGAAAATCAAAAGCCCGAGCGGCTCCTTCACGAAGCCACGCAAAAAGGGAAAGCAGCCAGCGAGGGCTGGCGTTTGAGAAAAGACGGATCACGATTTTGGGGAAGCATTGTTATTACCGCCTTGCATAATCAGGAAGGTGAGGTGATCGGTTACTCCAAAGTAACCAGGGACCTGACCGAAAAGAAGGCGACAGAAGATGAGCTGAAAAAAAATACCCTTGAGCTGGAATTAAAAAATCATGAGCTGGAAAAACTAAACAGTGAGCTGTCTTCCTTTGCCTATGTAGTCAGTCATGATTTGAAAGAACCGATCCGAAAGATTCAGGTTTTTGCGGGACGCCAGCTGGAATCACAACATTCCATCGAAGAAATCCGGTTATATGCGCAAAAGATCAGCCTGAGTGCCGGCCGGATGCAAAGACTGATGGAAGACCTGCTTATCTATTCACAATTCTCGCACAACGATATGGTGAACGAAGAGGTGAGTTTGAATCATTTGCTGGACGCAGTAAAGAGCGATCTGGAAATCAAAATTACCGAGACGAAAGCCTTGATTATTTCAAGTGACCTTCCTGTTGTCAAGGGCATTTCCTACCAGTTACATCAACTCTTTCTTAATCTATTATCAAATGCATTGAAGTTTTCATCACCTGGTAAAATCCCCGTAATCAAAATCGATTCACGAATTGTCTCTCCGGCTGAATTACCTGAACAATTAATTGTCCGGAACAAAGTGTTCCTGCTGATCTCCGTTTCGGATAATGGAATAGGTTTTGAGCAGGAACAGGCCGATCGCATCTTTGAAGTGTTCCAACGGCTGGAACAGGCCTCCGGCCAAAAAGGTACCGGTATAGGTCTGTCCATCGTTAAGAAGGTGGCCCTGAATCATGACGGCCTGGTGCTGGCAGAAGGAAAGCCCGATGAAGGCGCAACCTTTAAAATTTATTTACCCGCCAGCGAAGGCTTCGGGGATTAGAGGCAAAATAGTGATCGTATGTCAAGCTTCACCGATCATCCATAGAGACAGCGAATTAATGTTTTCCATTATTGATCAAGAACTATAAACCCTAACTCGTAAATCTTAATTGGCAAACTGATAAGCGATTGCAAACTCTTTGGCAAATTCAGCAAAACTCCGTTTACCAAAAATAGCATGTTTGTTCTGCCGGTAGTGTTGTTCCAATAGCCCCTCTCGTATGGCAATACCCATATCCACTATATAGTGTTGGGCCGCATCTTTTGAAAAACCATTTTGAACCAGCCCTTCCAGCAATTGCTCATCCGGGAACTGAACCCACTTTAAATCTTGCTTACCGACTGCCCTCCCTAATAATTGAGCGATCTCTCTTCCGTTTTTGCTATCGCTTACGATGTATTTTATATTCTTTCCTTTGAATGAGCGTGTATTGAAAGCATCCGAAGCGGCATCGGCTATATCAACCGGGTGAGACATAACCAGGTTGATATGATCAGGAAAATTGTTGCCTATAATGCCCTGATGTTTTATCATCCCCATGCTTCCATAAAAATTAGAGTAAAATCCTCCCGGCCTGAGATGCATTACATGGATAGCAGGTAATGCATCCAGCCATACTTCGAGATTCTGATACTCTGTAAGCGGTGGACTGCCCGCTAATGCTGAACCGGCACTGCTTAAATTAACCACATATTCAATCCCGTTTTCCCGCACTGCATTTGCATAGTTTTTGCCTACCTCGGTCGTAAACATTTTATAATCAGGAGCACTGAAGCTGGGAGGTATCATCAGGTAAACCGCATCGCTTCCCTCGAAAGATTGCTTTACAAAATCATACTCTGTTACCGAGCCAATCAACGGGATGGCTTTCCGGTTTTCAATTTCCTTTGCCCGTGCGGGATCCGAACTGATCACTTTCACCTCGTGGCCGTTTGCCACTAATTTTTCTACGAGAACCCGGCTGATATTTCCCAAAGAACCTGTAACTGTAATTTTCATTTTTCGATCTGTTTAAAAGTAGTGCACAAAACTAAAATCGTACTTACTTTTGTACAAGTACTTACCCTAAAGTGTGTTACTCATGACCGCGATAAAAGAAGCATCAACCATTCAGGAAAACAAAAGCCAGGCATTTGTTGCCTGTCCCGTTACGTTCGTTATGGAGAAGATTGGCGGGTATTGGAAGCCGATTATTTTGTTCAACCTTCTGGCAGGAGCAAAACGCTACAGCGAATTAAAAAAGGCAATACCCACCATTACGGAAAAGGTATTGATCCAACATCTTAAGCAATTGGAAAATGAGGGTCTGATCATCAGGAAATCAAAACCCGTAGTGCCGCCTTACGTAACGTATGAACTTTCGAAATCAGGGAAAGCACTACGGCCCGTACTCTACGCCATGGCGGAATGGGCAGTTACCCATAGCGGGAAACTTTCAAAAACATTCTCAAGGCAAATGAAAGATTTCCCGGCAGAATGACGGTTTATTGAATGGACTCAATCATAGTCTTCCTTAATCAGGCACGCTCGCTCTGGAAACTGAATCTCAGAATCTTTTTTCGCTTTAAACTGTTAGAGGCACAACAACCCGTTATGCTCAAACAACAACCAATACCTACGCTGAAAAGCGATTCCTATCATCCGTTCTATTTTAAGCACGAAGCTCCGCCCTCTCCTATCCATTCCCTTGCACCCGATTACTTTGAAATAAACCATCGCTGTATCTGGTCATCCTCCATAAAGCCACACCGTCTTGATTTTTACATGTTATTTATCGTTACCCAGGGTGAAGGCACACATACTTTTGGTTCGAGGGAATATCAGGTATCCAAAAACAGGCTCTGCTTTGTCGGTCCGGACATGATCCGGTCATGGCATGCATCGATGGAAAATCAGGCTGGATATTTTGTCGGTTTCTCCGAAAGCTTTTTTAACCATGGCTTTGAAAAGAAGCGGCTGCTTAACGAGCTTCCCTTCTTTCAAATGGATGGAGAGGCCATGCTTTCATTGGAGGATGAACAGATGAATGAATTTCTCTATTTATTTAAACAAATGCATCAGGAGTATCACTATGGCAATGCATACTCAAAAGAAATACTGCGCACGCAATTACAGCTGATCATCTATAAGGCCAGTGCGCAGATTAAAACGGCTGCACAACTTTCCGATTCGCTCCATGACAGCCGGCTTCGGCTGGTAAGAAAATTCAAGGCGCTCTTCCTGCGCGACTTTCATTCTTTTGGTTCGGGCAAAAAATTAGTCATTAAGAAGATTTCTGAATATGCGGATGAGCTTGCCGTTTCACAAAACCATCTTAATGATACAGTCAAAGAAATTACCGGAAAATCGGCCGGCCAGTTGCTTCGTCACCAGGTTATCCATCAGGCTACCTCCTGCTTACTTCATGCAGATAAAACCGTGAGTGAAATTGCTTTCGCTTTAGGATTCGATGATCCCTCCTATTTCTCGCGCTTCTATAAAAATCAAACCGGTCAGTCTCCAACTGAATTCAGAGAAGCCAATACGAAACTGTAAAAAGTACCTGTCAAACTGTACTCTCTGCTCACAACCGCTTCCTTGTGGGTGTGAAATTTGTCCCGTAAAATTTAAAACAAGGATATGGAATACAGACAATTAGGAGGCGCAGGGATACGTGTGCCCGCACTTAGTTTAGGAACAGGAACATTTGGAGGCAATACTGATTTTTTCAAACGCTGGGGCACCACCGATATCAAAGAAGCAAAGCGATTGATCGACATCAGCCTGGAACAGGGAATGAATTTCTTTGATACTGCGAATGTCTATTCCTCCGGAAATGCGGAAAGTATATTGGGTGAGGCGCTGAAAGGAAAAAGAGACAATACGATTATTTCAACGAAGGGTACCTTCGCTATGGGAGAAGGAGTAAATGAACGCGGCTCCTCCCGGTATCACCTCATCCGCGAAGTGGAGGCAAGTTTGAAGCGCCTCGGAACAGATTACATTGACCTGTACTTCATGCACGGGTATGATGCATCTACACCCATGGAAGAAACATTGCGTGCGCTGGACGATCTTATCAGAAGCGGAAAGATCCGTTACATCGGAAGTTCCAACTTCACCAGCTGGCAGTTGATGAAATCATTATCGATATCCGAACGTGAGCACCTCGAACGGTACGTTATCTACCAGGGGTACTATTCATTAATCGGCCGTGACTATGAGTGGGATCTGATGCCGTTACTTCAGGATCAGCGTTTAGGTTTAATGGTATGGAGCCCGTTAGGCTGGGGAAGGCTGACAGGTAAAATCCGTTCCGGCCAGCCTTTGCCGGAGGGAAGAATAAAATCAGGAGGAAGTGCGGGAGGACCGGAAGTATCCGATGATCTTTTATTCCGGGTGATTGAAAAACTGGAAGCCATCTCATCGGAAACAGGAAAGACCATTTCTCAGGTAGCATTGAACTGGCTGCTTCAACGCCCTACCGTTTCCAACATCGTCATCGGTGCCCGTAATGAGCAGCAGCTCCTGGAAAACCTTGGATCTGTTGGCTGGAGTTTGTCTCACGACCATATTTCAGCATTAGATCGTATCAGCGCGCAGAAGCCATTGTACCCGCATTGGGTGGGCGCACGTTGAGAGTCGGAGAACATAACGTTCTCTTGTCTTCAATGTGATCGCTTTTCTATCTTCAACAATGGTTCGGGTTTCGTCCCAACTATAATCATATTCGTTTATGATACCTCCTCTTACTTTAATTGATGTTCAAAAAGAAATCCATGGAATCCAGGCCTATAAAAATATTCCTTTATCTCTGATCAATAACCATATCGTAAGGCTCAAAGGTCTGCCGGAAGGATCATCGTATGTCGCCAATGGCTTCGTTACCAAAAGCTATTGAGCATTTGGCCTTTTATGTTTATTACTGTATCATCGCTCGTAGACTAAAGAAGTTTAAGTCAAACTTAAAGTGACCCTGATTCATCCTGCAGGCGAAATTTCTTTTGTTCAGCCATCGAATGCTGCCAGCGTTTTTATCTCTTCACGGTTGGGTAACCAAATATAAAATAAGTAAAAAAATATCTAAAGAGCCGACTATTTCCTTTCCAACCCAAAGCAAACTTAGGTTGTCTAATGGCTACTGCAATCGCAGACCGGTAAAATGACGGACGTATTATTTTATAAAAGCAAAAAAGTACTGCTGGTGCTTTGCAGGTTAGGTAATACAATAGTTATTGCAGGCAGGCTATTCAGTGAAACGATCATTGATGAATACCAATTTTATAAACAGGCGCATGTGGAAATTTATTTCGTTAACCCCTTCCGTATTTCATGACTTTCACAACACGATCCAGAATTTTTTAATTAATATTAACAACCTGATCCTGCTGCAGCAGCTGGGTCACTTTCCGCTGATTCTTGCGCAGCAAAACGATGCCCTGTTCACCGTGATCATCGCTCCCAATACACTTGAAACTTTGAGTAAAATTGATTCCGATTTTTTACGGTTTGACTGGGGTGTAGCGTACACCAGTATCGATTTCATGATCTTCGAGACACACGATGTCTTGCTGGGAGACAGGGAAACCTTTAAAAGTCACATTTTAAAAAATGACCGCAAAGAAGAGCGTTGCCCGCTTGAAGGATAGAATGCGAAGTAATCAGCAAAAAAACAATCTGCTGCTCAGGAAACTTTTCAAAAAGCAGTGAAAGGGAATCCGAGAATTATAAAATTTGACCTCTCATATTTCTGACAGGTGGTATGACCATACCAAGGATGCTTTGCGTTTCAAATTGAAAAATAAATAACCCGTGGCATCAGCCGTCTGCCGGAATACTTCCTTGGACTTGTACAACCTGAAAGGTGGAATATAAAACCCAATCCAATTTAATTCCGGTTGGTGGTATCACGTGTTATCAAGGATTAACAACCAACAGATCGATATAAGCAGTTTTAAAACGAATACAATAAGTTACTCCTGCCGCAACGCCTTTACCGGTGCTTCGATAGCCGCGCGTACACTCACTGCAATAATCATAATCATCGTAATGATCGTCAACACCAGTGGCGGCAATACAAATATTTGCCACTGCAGGCGGATATGGAAAGCAAAGTTGGCAAGCCATTGTCCTCCTGCCCAGTAAATGACCGGTGCAGCGATTACATACGAAATCAACAACAGTCGTATAAAATCACGAGAGAACAACGCCAACACCGTAGCAGATGAAGCACCCAATACTTTTCGGATGCCCACCTCTTTAGTACGTTGTGTTACGGAGAAAACGGAAAGACCAAGCAAGCCTAAACAGGTCACCACAATTGCGAGCCCTGTGAACACATTGAATATTTTCCCAAACCGCTGATCCTCCCGGTACTGAAGATTAAAATACTGATCCAGGAAAAAGGAAGAGAACGGCACGTCTGGAAAAGCACTTGCATACACCCTCTTGAGCTGGCTGAGCTGCGAAGGAAGATCGCCTTCCAGCTTCACGGCAAAATACTTGGCCGCATGCCATCCCGGCTGCGCATACATCAGGGGATTGATGCGTTCTTTGGAAGACACCTGATGATGATCTGCTACCACACCGATGATTCTGGCAAAGCGCTGGTCGGGTCCCCACCAGAACATCATCTTCTTATTGAGTACCTGCTTTCGGCTCTCCGGACTCAGCTGGCTGACAAACGCTTCATTCACCACTACGGGTATCATTTCTTCGTTGTCCTTCTTACGAAAATCCATTCGCTCTATCTCATTGAACATTCTTCCTTCCCTGAGACGAATATCAAAGGTGGAGAAGAAACTGGTATCAATACTGGTGATATCGGTATGAAAGAATTCAGAATTATCCCTGGCAGTAGCAGGGCCGATGGAGGAACCTTCCACTACGAATCTCCCCGGAATATCTGAGGTAGCAGAAATGTTACGCACTCCTGAGATCTTCCGTCCTTCTGTTTTGAAGAAGTTAATCTTACTGCCTGCAACAGAATCAAATACAGCCGGAGCCTCAATCACCACCACCTGTTCTTTCGTAAAGCCCGTGTCCATGGACTGCATGAAATGAAGTTGTAAGTAAATGGTAATCGTTCCTGCAATAAGCAGCACTGCCAGCACATACTGAAACGAAATCATCACCTTGCGCAATCCGATACCTGCAGCGGATTGATAGAATTTTCCTTTGAGCACTTTGGCCGGATGAAAAGACGACAACGTCAATGCGGGATACAACCCCGAGAAGGCAATACCGCTGATAAACACAACTGCGGTAATTATCCACGGTGCAGTGCCTCCGGTAAAAAGTACGCTCTGAATGGATTTACCAATGAGCGCTTCAAACGATGACCATGAAACCGTAACAAGCACTATAGCTATCACCAGGGCAAAGACATTGATGACAATGGTATCCATTAAAAACTGTGTGATGAGTTGCGTGCGGGTTGCTCCTACGGTCTTGCGCAGCCCTACTTCTTTAGAACGTTCCAGCGCTTTGGCCGTAGATAAATTGACATAATTAATCCAGGCTACACCAAGGATAAAGACCGCAAGGATGGAAAGAAAGTATACCGTGCGTTCATTACTCACCGGGCTTTGCTCGCTTTCAAGATTGGAGCGCAAGTGAATATCCGTGATCGGCTGTAAAGCAAATTGGGTTTGCGAACCACCTTTGTCTTCCGGTCCCATGTATTTTAATTTCAATGCAGGCAACCGGGCTTGCACGGCAGCGACATCAGCGGCCTCTTTAAGAAGAACATAGTTATAAAAGACCGACCATGCCCAGTTATCATACATATCCCCCACCCCCTGGCGCATGGTGGAAAACGAAATCAGGATATCAAATTGCAGGTGCGAATTCTCCGGCACGTCCCGGATCACACCTGTCACCGTGAAGGCCATCTCGCGGTTAAGACGCATCTGCTGACCTAACGCCTCTCCATTACCAAAATATTTCTTCGCCATACGTTCGGTGATGACAATGGAATTGGGTTCTTTAAGTGCATCTTCTTTTCCCGCCAGTAATGGGAAAGTAAACATCGTAAGGACAGGTGCATCTGCGAACCACACGTTCTCTTCATTGAATGCCGTGAGCGTTCCGTTTTTATCCTGGCTGGAAAACTCAAGTGCATTGGCAAAGTAGCTGCCCAGGTCACTGGTGAATAAAGAGGTTTTCACCAGGCGACACGACTCTTCTACTTCCGGAAATTCTTCCTTCATGGCGTGCCCCACTGCTGCGTTGTTACTGGCGATGGCACGAAGGGTGGTTGAGTTCTGAACGATCTTCAGAGGCACACGGTACAGACGACTGCCATTCTTGTGGAAGGAGTCGTAGCTGGATTCAAAGCGCACGTATTGCCAGATCAGGAAGCAGGCACTCAGGCCAAGGGCAAGACCCGCTATGTTGATGAATGAAAAGAACAGGTTGCGCCTCAGGTTGCGCAGGGTGATGAGGAGATAGTTTTTGATCATGTCAGTGTGATTCGTGAGATGATCCAATGAAGATACGGAATTTTATCTTCTTGATTGGCAGCAACATCAAATGCATTTTGTTGATCCATGATGCGAATAGACGTAGCCGCTCATTTAAGAATGAAAGACCGCACTCTGGCGTCCGCTTGTGTCCCTTGTATGGAATAAATATGCTGTCGGTTTACCAGTAGGTAAAGCACAAGCGGACGCCTGCGCGAGTTGAGTAAATAAGTACATTTCCTGGCACACAACACAACATGGGTTTCTGATTCATTTGCTCTTGCAGGCAAACCGGGCAACGGTTTTCAAATTGCCTGTAACAGATCATTCCGATCATGGGTTTCATCATTGCTCCTGCCGCTGTCCGATGATGAAGTCTTAGGCAAGACTTAGGGAAGACTTAGAGAACACTTAGGGCACTTGACCGTAAAAAAAATGAAAATTCTTTTACGTTCATCATTACTTGTTGCTGACACTTGCTTCCTGCGCGTAGTTATTTAGTACCCTTGTACGCAATAAATTGTGCTATCGATTTTGCCGGTAAGTAAAAGCGCTTGCGCTAGTTGGGTTCCTCGTGGTTGTGTAGGATGATAAAAACAAAAGGTCTTAAAGAAGCAACAGTAAAGGAGCTAAGTGCTTCCTGATTTTAAGACCCACAAAACAAAAAAGGATCGCCACTTCTCAGTAGCAATCCTTTTCAATATTCGCGGTCTGGACGGGACTCCCATCCTATTTGGTTTTCAGCCAGATAAAGGAGTATTCGTAAACGGTTCTATTTCTTCGGAGTCATCGTCATTGTCAGCGTGTATTTAACTCCATTGAGTTCGTCTGTTTGGGTGACCTTTATTGTGCCGGCATTTGCTTCAACGATAGTTGATTCAGTTACATCACTGCCAGTGGTCATGCTTAGCACTTTGTTATCAGAGGAAAGTGTCCATGTTCCTGTTTCAATAATAGTCGGTTCAGTAGAATCACATTTTACAGTACTCTCTATTTTGTATTTTCCATCTGAAGTGAAGATGGTAGCGTCATCCTGATCACAGGCTTCAAGTTGGGCGTACCAATCAGTAATGCCGAGAAATGCCGGAGAGATTGTGGCGGCTGATACAACCCAGCCTTTGGAGGCACTGGTTAGGGATGCGCTTGTGCTTAGAGTAACATCATCATCATCACTGCAGGAGAAAGCAACGGTAGCGAATAGCACTACCCAAAGAAGGGATTTCAATTTGTTCATAATAAACGGGGGTTATGGGTTAAAGCCCTTAATGTTTTTTATGCCCTCCAGTAACCCAACACGACACTACTCTTTGTATAAATTATTCAATGACCTGGTTAAAGCAAGATTTGTCGCTTTCAACTGAGTAATTTCATTCAGCAACACTCTTAATGGCATGTTGCATGATCCTTCGGAAGATCTTCATATTAGCGTTCACCGTGTTCTGTCCATTCCTCTTTCTGTCTTCAGGTAATCAACATACTTCAGTATAAAAGAATAATCGATCTGATGCAGGTCCAGTTTTGGCGAATAGGTTTTCAGCTTCTCCACCACATGCCGGATCTTCTCCTGGTAGCTCCAGGAGTAAGTTTGTTTACTCTTATGAAACAGATCGCATAAGTGATAGAAATCGTAAGGACTCAGGTCGTTGAATTCTTCCACGAAAGATTCGTAGGTGATCACCGGCCCGCTCAGTTCGTGCTTCAATAGCACATCGTCCGCTTTCGCCTGGATCTGGTCCAAGAACTTATTTAGATTGTGACTGCCCGGTCAAAACAATCTTAGCACCTAATACATCGTAAGCATGTTTTCGAGATTAAAAATTTGAAAGCATATTCCTGATTTTAAAACCCCGCAAAACAAAAAAAGATTGCCGCTTTTCAACAGCAATCCTTTCAATGTTCGCGGGCTGTAGGTTACAACTTTCGAACCGGTTTGCGGCTGATATGAATAAGATTGTGGATTTTTTAAATAGGTATTTGCTGAATTCTCAAACTGGAAAGTGAAAAAGATATATAAGCCGGTGATGAGGATCGTGTTCGAACAAATCAAGTTGGAGGTTATCGAATATCTGGCCGTGGGCACTTTTTCGTTTCGAAAAATGGTAAGGCAGTGATAACGATCTTTATCAATCGCCTCAAAGCCGCCTATCTCCGGGTTCTTTGTAGAAGATCGCAGGCCAGCATCGATGGCAGACCACTTACCTCCCGAGCGCTTGTAGATCTGCCTGCCCTTGCCAACTGCGTAAACATCCTGGTCGATTGTACAGACGCCACGCAATGGGCCCAGGTCAGAGAGCGTCTTGAGCTTCTGCGCAACCTTCTCATTGGCCTCAACGCCACCGCCCCGAACATATACCTCACCGAATTCCCACACAGCGACCAATTTCGGTGGGCTCGCTCTCTACACCAATGCCGGCACACAGCCAGTCCTGGTCGCCACCGTTGAGCCAGTTTCCGTCCTTCCAGCCCAGGAACATAGCCGTATCGGCCATTTACAAAAATTATTTCGTTTTTAAATATGCTACTATTTTATCAAATCCTTTTGTCTGTGCGTAGTATGAAGCTGTATTGCCCTTGTCATCTTTAACCTGTGTATCTGCGCCCATACTGATAAGAAATTTTACCATTTCAAGATTGCCAAGCTTACATGCATTTCTCAGTGGCTGATCATTATTATGGTGTATAGATGCTCCTAAATGAATGAGTTGAGTTAGCAGGCTAATATCTCCTTTAACCACTGCAAAATCTAAAGGTGTAAAGCTATAGTAATCATCAAATACATAATCCAATCCAATTTTTTGCATTAAGGAAAGAATTGAAGTCTGTGGCAATTTTCTAAACATGGCATAATCAAGTAATGGCACCCGCATTCCGTTTTCACGAAGTATGGTTTCTTTGGGATCAGAGCCATTATCAAACAAATACTCCAATACATCCACTGGAAGTCTATTTGCACTTATTGCTGCAACTGCAGTAAAAGCTGCAGAATTACGTTCTTCTGAATTTAAATTGTATCCATGACTCAGTATTGCATCAATTCGCATGAGCATTCTTTCAAATGCTTCTCCCTTCCCTTCAAGAATTGATGCTTTAAAGTGCGGGTCAGCAACTGTATCAATGTGTTCTTCATCTATTTTCTTTTCTTCCAGGTAACGAGCAAGTATGATATCAAATACATCGCAACCTTCAGAATTCTGACTTTGAATGCTACAACCCATTTGTACAAGGCGATCAAGGATATTTAATGCGAAATACTTTATTGCAATAAGTACAGGAGTATTACCTTCATCGTCTTCGACATTTAACCTGGCGCCTTTGCTTAAAAGCAATTCAAACACTTTATAATCTATATCATACTGACTTATCCCCGCTATTCTAATAGCATACAATAGTGGCGTGGCGCCATCATTGTCTATATCAATACAATTAATATCCACCCCTTCGTCAAGGATTTTATTTATGAGCAAAAGTTTGTCTTCAAAACGAAGGCCTACCATTGCAACAAACAGCTTTCTTTCCTGTTCTGTCATATTTAATTTATCACTAATGTTTTCACGATCTTTTGAAGTTGGCAAATTCTATCCAACGTATGCCTGTGAAACCCTGGGCAACTATTGCCTGAGCGAGATTTCGGTGTATAATAACTTGCTCGAACAGTTTTTTAATCTTGAATATTTGCAGTTCAGGATCTATTAAACCTGATTTCACAACAATGCCATCAATCGCACCCACATAGTCTTTGTCAGCCCGGCTTGCTTTGGCCTTAGAAGCTACAATATCCAAACAATCTATCGGGTTGATAGGGCTAAGAATATAATATAAAGCCAGCGACTCTCCTTTACTATTGAGGATGGTACAAGGCAGATATTCTACCTGATTTACTGAGCGGCTTATAAAAAAAACTCTGACGCGATGAGAAATCAAAAAGACCCGGTTTGGGGAATGAATTACATCATCCAGAATAGTACGTGGAGCCGGGTTGTCAGGGTCAAAATTTTCTTCGTCTTCCTCCTCTTCTTCATAATAGCCTTTTACGATTGTATGCGTTACGTTATCCGGAAAATTTTCAGCTCTGGATTCTCCTTCTACTACTTCATACCAATCGGTAACATCTGAAATTTTGTGCAAAACAAATGCACGCTTAGAAGGCGATGGCGCCATCACTACATAAGGCACTTCTTCTAAGTTGAGATTTTCTGTATTCATAAATTATTTTGTTAATACCCTGCCGATATTCAAAATAATCCAGCCTCAGCCGCAAACTCAATACGGTATGGACTTCCTGCGATATACAACTCAAAGAAGATCTGCAAAAACTGATATTTCCTGAAGGTGTTTACTATGACCGCAAAACGCAGTCATTTCGAACCGAAAAGGTAAATTTCATTTTCGAGCTAATTGCCTCAAGCTCAGGTACTCCACCAGAAAAGAAAAAAGGGACAAGTTATCTTATCGACTACTTGTCCCTTTCAGCGGTCTGGACGGGATTCGAACCCGCGACCTCCTGCGTGACAGGCAGGCATTCTAACCAGCTGAACTACCAGACCGTTCAACGAGGGTGCAAATATAAGTGTAGGTTCATTTAAACCAAAAGATCACTTAAAATATTTAATGTTTATTGGCCTGTATTTTTCTACTAATCACACGATCCAGTTGTTATCATTTCTTTTGTAATGCTTCCATTGCTCCAACCAGATAGACCAATGGTGCATTCCAGTTAATGGCGATCTCATTGGAGGCATACGAGCAATCTTCATCGGTATAAGCTTCGTCCGCAAGGGAGGATAGATAATGACAATGGTCCTGCATACCGGGGTTAGGCCCGCCTGCGAGCAAGCCCGGCACTGGAGCTTCAATACCATCGGCAACGGAAGGGCGATGATGCGGATGCATGGGAGTTTTATCTCCCACACCTGTCACATACGAATAGCCGGTTCCATTTCTGCCCAGCAGGTAATCCAGATTGGAAAGCGCTGCATCGAGGTACTTCTTCTCTTTGGTGATCTTATAAGTCTGTATCAATGCAATGCCCTGATTAGCAGCCACCGAATTACTTCCCCAGATAAAATCGTTCTTTGAACCTCCCATGACAGCACCATAAACGCTCGCCTTACTTTGATCTAATAAGTGATCGGCAAATTTTATCAACTGGTCTTTTATGTTCTTCTTATCCGCAGCAGGGAATGAAGTCAGCTCTTTTTCAAATCGTAATAACGTATAGTAGCCAAGCAAGCGTACCTGTGGCCATGCAGGCAATATCCACGGATCGGCAGGCAGCATTACCACCGCTTTATAATACGATTCATCATGCGTAGTGGTGTAAAGTTCACAGGCGGCCCAGATAAATTCATCACTGAAATCGTTATCTCCATATCCGCCTGTAGAAATATCCGGATCAAACTGTTTGTTCATGAGGTTCTGATCATATTCCATCTTTGGATTTTTAACTGCCCACTCCCACGCTTTCTTCGATGCGATCAAACAGGAATCGGAAAGACCCGGAAGTTCTGTCTCATATTTTTTAACTATCCGTGCGGCCTGGGCAGTTACTGCAGCAAAATCCAATGTGGCGGCTGTTCCTTTTTGTACTACATAGCGTGGAGTGGTGGCCTTGTCAGGCATGATCATTCCATCGAACTTCGCATTGGTCAGTTTGTTATATACTCCTCCATCTTCGTCCTGCATGGTCAGCATCCAGCGAAGGTTCCATAAGGTCTCGTCCAGCAGGTCGGGAATTTTGTTATTACTTTCAGGGATAGTGGTTTTCAAGGTGGTATAATATTCCGGAAAATCTTCACAGGCAGAAAACAAGGTGCCCATGGTTATCCCGCTGTTAACGATATACTTGTTGTAATCACCAGCATCGAACCAACCTTTCGAAGCAGCGATCACCGTGCCTTCCGGCCGATGAGGTGAAGCGGCCGAAGGATGAATCAGCACCTTGTTATCCGGCTCACCGGCAGCGCGATGCCATTGCCCTGCATATTTTTCTGGCAGCGAAGTGGATAATCGCTGGTAATAAAATCCTTTGATCGAAGCTTTGACCACTAGTTCCAATACAGTCGCCCTGATATCAAATGCATAGGAGTGCCCCATTTCAGGAACAACAATGACGTAGCTTCCCGGCTGTGTGAAGGAAGTAAAATCGGCCAGCTGCATTTTCTTCGTTGAAAAAGGAGATGTCCGTGCTTCGCTCAGTTTGCCGGTGAATACTTTCTTTTTCTGATCGGAGGTATAAATAAAAAACGCTTTTCCATTTTCACCTTCCACCGCAGCTACCTTGGGTGCCAGCGGATAATACCCGATCTGATTTACACGGATAAGTTCAACGGATTTTTGATCGTTTTGCGCGCAGCCATAAGGAGCGACTAAACTCATCATCATCAATAAAAGAAAAGGATACCGTTTCATTTAGTTATCATTTACAGGAATGTAAAATTCAGAATTCCGGAGTGCCACTCAATACCGTTTGAATAGTATAATGGCCGGTAACGATTAGCGTTTTTCCACCAATGCCTTCACCATATCCGTAAAGTAGGTACCATAGTACGGTCCTACCCAATTCATGGTCATCACTTCATCTTTGGTTACTACTTCGTAATGTTTATCGTAGGTAATGTAGCCGGCATAATCTCCGTTAAAGCTGGTGATGATCAGGTGTTTTCCCGGAGCCCACTTATTCATCTGTTCGCTGGTAAAAATTTCTCCCGAAAAATCGCAGGGGGTACCAATGAAAATAATGTCTCCGATCTCTAAAAAAGTAAGCTCGCCTTTCAACGGGTAAACCAATCCGCGAAATACCCAGTCGCGCGCCCGCCAGTTTTTTTCGATACGCAATTGCGATGGGCCAAATTCAATCGGAACATGCATGGTCTTTATTGTCAGCGAATCGGGTGCAGGTGTAAAAACAGCCGTATCCATTTTAGTAACCAAAATGTCTGCCGACCGAGTCACTAACTCAAAATCTTTCTCCGGCATCCATTTGAACCGATGGCTTCCCACCATACCCGCCATGAACATTCCGAAATTCCATCCTTTTGATTTCAGCTTTTTAACCACCTCTGCCGGATAGTCTCCGGATAGCTGTAAGCTCTTTTTGGTAATGGAAGTGGCATGCGCACTGAAGGTGAGCAGTATACCTTTTGAACCATCTTTTCTTTCTATGGATAATCCACGAAGTATTCCATCTGTCTTACCCTGATCAAACGCAATCCGGTTATCCACCCATTCCGACAGATCACTTTCAAAATAGGAAAGCTTTGCCTCCTGCTTCGAAACATTGGCTTCCACGATTTTACCGACAATGAGTTGTGCCGATTGCTCTATCCATTCATCATGATAGTCGCCCAACACAAGCTTACCCAGGATACTGTCGTTCCAACCCCCTACTCCATTATGTGTGTGTGTAGCAGAGAGATATAAAAAATAGTTCTTTACCTGGGCCTGTTCCAGCTTCTGCTCAATACGTTCTCTCAGCGCAGGAGGAAATAACATCAGGTCGGTGCTGATGAGGTAGCTGGTGATACTTCCATTATCAATGGCAAGAACGCGGGCATACAGCGAATCGTGTACCGATTCAAACTTTGGCCGTGGAGTATAGCCGGCCATGGGCATGGGGTACGAAGGAGTGATATTGGCATTCGCCCAACCTATCTTTAAAGCTTGGGTAGCCGGATGCACGGAAGGCTTCAGCGTATCCAGCTTTGCCATCATATTCTGATAGAAAGGCTGTTCCTTCAGCGGAGTACGGTCGATAGGGCCCACTAAGGAAACAGCAAGAAGAAGTAAGACAAGAATAATTCCGGCAATCCATTTGACGAACTTCTTCATGCTGCCTTCACTAATTAATCACTTCGTCCAACTCCAGCCAGCGAAGTGTTTTTTCATCTACTTCACCGGTGATCGTCTCAATACGTTTCGAGATTTTGATCAACTCATCGTTGCTTGTTCCTGCTGCACTCAGTTTATTCGTCAGGTCTGTTTTCTCTTTCTCTAATAATTGAATAGCTGCCTGCAGATCCTCGTACTCCTTCTTCTCTTTAAAGGTGGCCTGCTTTTTCTTTGAATCATCTGCCGGAACTGCCACTTTCACTGCCCTGGGTTTCTTATCCGCCTGCAGCTTAGCCTCTTCCATCTCTTCTATTTCGGCACGGTAGTCCGAATAATTTCCATTGAACTGACGGATCTTACCTTCGCCTTCAAAAACAAACAACTCTTCCACAAGGTGATCCATGAAGTAACGATCGTGCGACACGAGTACGAGGCATCCGTTGAATTTCTCAAGGAAGTCTTCCAGCACATTCAGCGTATCAATATCAAAATCATTGGTAGGCTCATCCAGTATGAGGAAGTTGGGATTCTTCACTAATACCTTCAAAAGTTGTAGCCGCTTCTTCTCACCACCACTCAGCTTATCGATAAAGGTGTATTGCTTTTCGGGCGGAAATAAAAATAACTCCAGAAAGCGCGATGCCGATAAAGAGGTTCCGTCTGCCAGTGTGATAAACTCGGCAATCTCTTTGATCTCTTCAATGATGCGATGACCGGGATTCAAATCCTCCGTCTCCTGGGTGAAATAGCCCATCCTGGTAGTAACACCCGGAATCACTTCTCCCTTATCCGGTTTGGATGCCTGTGTGATCAGATCGAGGAAGGTGGACTTTCCGATACCGTTCTTTCCTACAATACCAATACGGTCTTTCTTTTTAAACACATAAGAAAAATCTTCCACGAGGTTGCGTCCGCCAAAGCCTTTGGTAACATGGTGCAGTTCCAGCACCTTGCCTCCCTGGCGGGCTTCCTGTATATCCAGCTCCATTTTATCTCTTTTCAGATTTTGTGAAGCCTTTTGTTCCAGTTCGTAATACGCATCGATACGGTACTTCGCCTTGGTACCACGGGCGCGGGGCTGCTTGCGCATCCATTCCAGCTCTTTCTTCAGTAACTGGCGGGCCTTGCCAATCTCCGTCTTTAGCATCTCTTCCCGCTCCGACTTCTTTTCGAGGAAGTAGGCATAGTTGCCTTTATAGCGGTACAGCTTTCCGCGATCCAATTCAAGAATTTCTTTCGCTACATTATCCAGAAAGTAACGATCGTGGGTAACCATAATCAGGGTAATGTTCTGTCCTGACAGATACGATTCCAGCCACTCAATCGCTTCAAGATCAAGATGGTTAGTAGGCTCATCCATAATGATCAGATCAGGATCGGAAAGTAACAGCTGCGCCAGAAATATGCGTTTGCGTTGTCCTCCGGAAAGCTCATCGAAGCGCTGCTCAAGGTTGGTAATACCGAGTTTGCCTGTTACCTCCTGCACCTTGGCATCGTAATCCCAGGCATTGAGTTCTTCCATCTGCTCCAGCACTTTCTGCATACGTTCAGGTGAAGTCTCGGGATGATGGATACAGTCTTCGTATTCCTTTACTACTTTGGCAACGACATTCTTGTCATCGAAAAGAATATCGTTAATGCTCAGGTTACCAGCTACATTAGGCTGCTGGGTAAGGTATCCTAATTTGATTCCTTCGCGCAGGCTTACCCCGCCCGAATCGGAATTCAATTCTCCGGTAAGGATCTTTAAAAGAGTGGATTTGCCGGTTCCGTTCTCGCCCACGAGGGCAAGCTTTTCACCCTGGCCAATACCAAGAGTAATATCACGAAAAAGCCAACGGTCATTAAATGACTTGGAAAGGGATTCTGCTGAGAGGTAGTTCACAATAATTAAAAAATCAGGCTGCAAGTTAGCAGATGATCAGGTGGGATGTGAACGAAAGCAAATAAACTTCCGTATCCGGCTTAAATGAATTGCAGGTTTTTCCGCGAAGCCTGATATTGCTTGGTGCGAAAACAGAAATAGCAAAGGCCGATCTGAAAGGTAACAGAGGCCGCAATGGTAAAAAACAGTAGCATAAAGCACTCCCTGTAAGTTGAAATATGAAATTAACATACCAAGGTTAATATTCCTAATTTTCAATTAGTTATGATTTTTAATCCCCTATTTAGTCTCCCCTTCCCTTTTTACATAGATAATATAACTTTAACCTCGTGGACATAACCAAAACACTGGAGAAAGCGCACAGCAAAGTGCAGTGCGATATGGTGGTCAATTATGTTGGCGAAGATCCGAAGCGTTTTGCAGCATTGGTTATTGTTTTCCTTAAAGGACCCTATCGCATTACGCAGCGGGCCTCCTGGCCACTAAGTATTTGCGTGGAAAAACATCCTTCATTGGCTAAGCCTCATCTGAAGAAAATACTTGAGCATCTCCATACGCCTGATCAGCACGATGCAGTGAAAAGAAACACGCTCCGGCTGCTTCAATACATTGAAATACCTGCCAGCCTGCAGGGAAATGTAGCGGATGTTTGTTTTCAATTCCTCTCGGATGCGAAAGAACCTGTAGCGATCCGGACCTTTGCGATCACTGTGCTTACTAACCTCGCAGTGAAGCTGCCCGAACTCAAGAACGAGCTCATACCCCTTATCGAACAACGGTTAGCTTATGAGAAGCCCGCTTTTGTGTCGAGAGGAAGCAAGGCACTGAAGGCGCTCAGGAAGTGATGGCGATTCATCGCTAACCCTTATCATTGTTCTATTATATTCATTAAAATACATTCTGCCATTAGGATATCCGGATAATAACCGTACCTTTGAATCGCATTTAAGAAATAGTGCCTTTCAGCAAGTTATCTCTCCTCTAAGAATTTCTGTTGTTTTCACCCTTCTCTTAATTTAATAATCATTCCACATCGTCTCCTTCAAAGGAGCAGCTATCGAATTGTTATTGCAGGTCAGACTGAAGCGATTCTTCCGTTTACCTCTTCAAGGTGTTTTTTTAATTTTAATATATAATGCAAGGAACAGTAAAATTCTTTAATGAAACCAAAGGTTTTGGATTCATTAAACCGTCCAATTCAAACACGGACATTTTTGTACACAATTCAGGTCTTATCGACCAAATTCGTGAAAACGATGAGGTTGAATATGACGAAGAGCGTGGTAAAAAAGGTATGAACGCAGTGAATGTTAAACTCGTAGACTAATCGTTTCAAGACATAACATTTAAAGAGACTCCCGAAAGAGTCTCTTTTTTTATGGATCATATCCAACGTCAACCACTACACCCCTACCCGCTCCAATAGTTTTTTGGTGGTCTTTATCCCTTCTTCATTGGTGAGATAGCCTGGCTGGCCCATCATCTGCATCAGGCCCCCTTCGTATTCGATACCCACTATGCCTTTGAACTTTGCTTTTTTAATAATGGCAAACATCCGGTCAAAGTCAATCTCCGTTTCATTTCCTTTTGCATCGAACTTGTGCGTCTTGGCGCTTACTCCTTTGGCATAAGGCATCAGTTCTTCCACGCCTTTATATTTATCGTATTCCTCCAGGCATTTGGTGGCCATATATCCGGCCATGTCCTGCGTAGCCGGCTTGGTTCGGTTTATACAAAAGTTACCAAAGTCGGGAAGCACACCCGCCCTTGGGTTATTCACCTGCTTCATGATACCTGCCAGCCACTGGCCATTACAGGAGTAGCCCACATGATTCTCTACAATGATATCCAGCTTATTCTTCGTTCCGTATTCCAGCAGTTTACCATAACCTTCGATAGCTGCTTTGGCAATCTCATCGGCCGTGCCGGTTTGATCCATACTTCCAAGGTTAACGCGAATGGAGTTACACCCAAGTACCTTGGCGGCATCCACCCATTTATAATGGCTCTCCACCGCATGATTGCGTTTGGCCGAATCGGTATCTGCGATATTCTCATCGTCTACCATGATGAGGTTATTCTTCACTCCGTTGTCGCTGGCCCGCTGGGCAAGTTCCTTCAGGAATACTGTATCGGTTGCTTTATCAGCAAAAAACATGGATACATATTCCACTGCGCTGATTCCAAAATCCTTTTTGGCGCGAGCAGGAAACTCGAGCGTATTGTGCTTACCCGAAAAAAACTCGGAGGCAAACGAGAATTGCGCCAGCGATATTTCAAAGAAGGAACTCTTCTCTGTTCCGGCATTGACTTCCCACGGAAGTGCAGCCGCTATACCCGCGCCAAGAGCACTTAAGCCCAACTGCTGAATAAATTTTCTACGATCTGATTTCATGCTACCTGATTTAAATGAAACGATTACTAAACAGTAACCTGAAGCGGAACCTTTCCCTTCATTAGGTACTAAGTACACAATAGTAATTAATTATTCCAAACAGCTGCTGCTTTATTAGCTCCAACAATTTAAATTGCACCCTATGCAGGCACAGGAATTTCAGGAATTTATCAATCACGGGCACAAAAAATACCTGCCGCATGTATCCATTGACTGTGCTGTTTTTGGTTTCCATAACAATGAGCTGAAGGTACTGCTCCTGAAATGGAAACATTTAAAAGGATGGAGCTTGCCGGGAGGCTATATGCTGCGAAGCGAACAGGCAGACGCAGCGGCTACCCGCTTATTAAAAGAACGTACCGGCCTTGACCAGGTGTTTCTTCAGCAATACCATACGTTTACCGGGCTGGAACGATCAAAGATAACCGGCAGCAACGCCATCCATCTCGAAAAGAAATATGGCGTAGTCATCGCTGAGGACAACTGGCTTAAGGAGCGTGTAGTCTCTATCGGGTATTATGCGCTGGTGGAATATTCCAAAGTAATCAACCCCCAGCCCGATGCGCTTACGGAAGAATGTGCCTGGTGCGACATTCATCAGCTGCCTGACCTTTTGTTTGATCACCAGGAAATGATTTCCGAAGCATTGAAGACGTTGCGGACGCAAATCGCGCATCAGCCACTGGGGCTCAATCTTTTGCCCAGGGAGTTTACCATGCTGGAGCTGCAGCACCTTTATGAAACCATTCTGGATGGAAGCCTTGACCGCGCCAACTTTAGAAAGAAACTGCTTGGCCTCGGCATATTAAAAAAGACAGGCGAACGCCCTACCGGCAAGGCTCATAAAACACCTCATCTCTATTCTTTCGACAAAAGGCAATATGCCAGGGCATTAAAGAACGGTATCACTTTCAGCGTATAGTGTTCCTACATCGTACACGCATTTTTATGAAGCTTTTTAAAATACTTCACTCCTCTTAAATTGCACCTTCTTTAGCCTTTCACAAATGAAAAGAATTACCGTATTCTGTGGTTCCAGCAACGGAACAGACGATGTTTACAGATCAAAAGCGATCCAACTGGGAAAAGCACTTGCGCTTCAACAGATTGAATTAGTGTACGGTGGCGCCAAAGTAGGTCTGATGGGTGCTGTGGCAGATGGTGTGCTGAGCGAAGGAGGTAAAGTAATTGGAGTGCTCCCCCACTTTTTAAGCACCAAAGAAATTGCTCATGAAGGGCTTACAGAACTCATTCTGGTAGAAAGCATGCACGAACGAAAAACCAGGATGAACGAGCTCTGCGATGGAGTGATTGCCCTGCCGGGTGGGTTTGGCACTTTCGAAGAGCTCTTCGAAATGCTGACCTGGGCGCAGCTGGGATTACATAAAAAGCCGATCGCGTTATTCAATGTAGCGGGTTTTTATGATCCTTTGATCACCATGATCCAGACTACCGTGGATAAAGGGTTTCTAAAAGAAATCAATCAGAAAATGCTGTTAATGAGCAATAACATCAGTAATCTGCTTGAGCAGATGCAGAGCTATAAAGCTCCTGAGGTAGGCAAATGGATTACCAGGGAAACCGTTTAATGTTTTATTGCCGTAAACCAACTCTGACGTTTTTTTTCATCCCTCTTTCCGCTACATTTCATCGGAATATAATTAATGCCATTTTCAGAGATACACTGGCTGGTACGCCCGGGTTAACTTTAGAAGATCAGATTCAGTGAGGGAAATCTTTCTTTAAAGATGCGCGCATTTCAAATTTTATTTTTTCTGTTCACCAGCTCATACCTGTATGCGCAGAGCTATCAGTTTAAAAGTTATACATTAGATAACGGCCTTCCGACCGAAATTATAAAATCCATTGCCCAGGATTCATCCGGCTATTTCTGGATAGCGACCGATGAGGGGCTGGTGAAATTTGATGGAATACAATTCACTTCCTATCGTTCCGCTCTCCGAAGCCAGTATGCCAAAGGCTTTCGCCTGACCTCCAGCGGAAGACTGCTTTTATTCGGAGATCTCGACCTCGTTGAAATCAACAATCAGATCGATACGGTTTATTTCACCACGTTACTGAAAGGCGCGCGTAATTTAGCCGATTCTACTTTGTGGTATCCCAAGTCGGTGTACGAAGATGTGCATGCCGGTTTATGGATCAGCGAACCTCAATCGGTAGTTAAGTATGAGCAGGGTAAAATGCACCGGTATATGTTCGATGCCAAAGAGCGTTCTCCCCAGTTTTTGCGTTCCTTTAATTTCTTCGAAGATCGAGCCGGTCATTTATTTACCACTTCTATAGCGGGAACTGTTTTTCAATTCTCCGCCACAGAAAATACCTTTACTGAATACGCGCATCACTTTACCGGGCAGGTGTGGGATGTCGCTGTTATTGATCATCGCCTTTACATTGGCAGCAGCGAAGGACTATACATCGCTGACCTTTTACCGGAAGGTGGATTTACTCCGCCTGTGCTCAAATATGCCATCAAGAAAATCTCCTCCTTACAGTTGCTGACAGACAACCGGCTGTTTATCGGAACTTCAGAAACCCGGCACTTTCTTTACAGCCTTGATGAATCGAACCTGGAGGCACTTCCCTTTTCATTTAATAATGTCAACCAGGCTTACGCGAGCGGGGAACACGATCTGTGGCTTTCTACCAATGAAGGAATATACCTCGTTCAGGAAAACCTGATCAAAGATGCTGCCCGCGATGTTGGTTTTATTGAATCCATTGCCCGCGACAGTGCGCAATCGAAAGTCTACTTTGCCAACATGAAGAATCTCTATGAGATAGATACCCTGCCCGGTGACCGCTATAGCGCTCCTGAAGTTATTTTCTCATTCCCGAACGGATACTTTCAGGATTTAAAGGTAGCGCATCAAGGAGTATGGGCTGCCAATAGTTTTTCTGTTTTGTTCCTCCAGGGAAACAAGGTGAAAAAGCAGTTCAACTTTGAAAGCGAAGGAAGATTTGTGGCTGATCTTTGCCATGATTCCAAAAACCAGATCTGGTTCAGTCAGCATAATCAGCAGTATGCGATGATGATTGATGCTTCCTTTAAACTAAAAAAAATAAGGGTGCCCGTAAAACCCGGAAACAACATCAATTTAATTCGTGAAGGACCAGATGGAATGTACATCGGGTCTTCGGGAAAAGAGGGCTACCTGTTTTTCAAAGCAGATCAGGATTCTCTGTTTAGAAACATCAGCCTGCCTGTTACTTTCAAAACTACAGGCGACTTTAATGTATCTGATTTAACGTTCAGCAATGGTCTTATCTATCTGGCTACCACCGAAGGCATAGTTCGCTACGATCACCGGAAAGTAGAACAAATTGATCTTGGCGAATCGTTAACCGGGTTGCCTTCCAAAACCATTGAAAACTATCTGAATGGCTCGCTGCTGTTTTCTACTGCTAAGGGATTGGTAAGGTATGATCCTGCGCTGAAAGAATACTGGCTTTATGATGAGAGCACAGGAATGAATTCCAATACGATCACCACCCGTGGCTTGCATGTAGATCATCAGAGCAGGGTATGGATCGGTACTTCGAAAGGACTCTGCTATACCACCCGTTCGCTGATCCGGAACCTGCAAACACCCCAACCCGGAATTATTTCCCTTGGGGTAAACGGGATTCCTGTCCGGTTCACTCAATCGCCTGAAATCCGTTATGGCAGCTTCCTCGAATTATCCGTCTCATCGGTCACCTTTCCTGAAAACAAAGTAACGGTGCAATACCGCATGAACGAAAATGAAAAATGGCAGACCATAACGAATACCCGCATCACACTTTCCAAATTGAAATCGGGGAGCCACACCATTGAAATGCGTGCGAAGAAAGCAGGTGGGTATGACTGGAGCGGGCTGACCCATTATACGTTTAAGATCTTACCCCCCTTCTGGCAACAGAGCTGGTTTATTATTATGTCATTCATTATCGCTATGATGATTGCGTTTCTTTCCATCACCCTGGCTAATATTCAGAATACAAGACGAAGCGTGCAGCTTCAAAAACGAATAGACGAACGTACGCACGAGCTCAAGCTAAGTAATGAAGAACTCTCTCAGCGAAACAACGAGCTTGATCGTTTTGTCTATTCCGCTTCCCACGATCTCAGTGCGCCATTGAAATCGATATTGGGATTAATAACGATTACACGTATGGACAATCCTTCGGCACAAACAGGGCAGTACCTTACCATGATGGAAACCAGCGTACGTAAACTGGATTCCTTTATCAACGATGTAGTTAATTACTCGCGTAATGCACGCCTGCCCGTAAAACAGGAGGTCATTGTTTTTAAAAAATTCATTGAATCGATCTGGAGCGACTATCAGTATCTGCCGCTGGCCAAAAAGATACGGCTGGAAATCCGGGATGAGTTGAAGCAGGAACTGATTACGGATGACGTGCGCCTGAAAATCATTTTCAATAACCTTATATCCAACGGAATAAAATTTCATCTGACAGAAAAGCAGGAAGAGGCTTATCTCCGGATCATCGCAAGAGATACTCCCTCCTCTTTTGAATTTATCATTGAAGATAACGGGCAAGGCATTGCCGATGCATTGAAAGATAAAATCTTTGACATGTTCTTCCGGGCCACACAAAATACTCCGGGATCCGGGTTAGGACTTTATATCCTTAAAGAAACCATAGTACGGTTAGGTGGTACCGTATCGGTAGAAAGTGAATTGGGAAAAGGGACTACTTTTACGATCCGGTTGCCTAAAAAGACCGAAACAGTTCAATCAAAATGAACTAACAAAATACATCAGCAAACTCAAAACGATTACCATCAAACAGTCCTTTATCGCTAAGCTTTAAGTTAGGAATCACCAACAGGCCCATAAAAGACAATGTCATGTAAGGGCTTCCCAACGTGCTTCCCATTCGCTTGGCCATTGCATCTAATGCTTTATACTGACGTGCAATTTCGTAGCCATCGACTGCCGACATGATTCCCGCTACCGGTAATGGAATGATTGCTTCCTCCAACCTATCCACAGCAGAGATGCCTCCCTTTTCTTTGATGATCAGGTTCACGGCACGCGCAATCGATTCATCGTCCACTCCTACTGCCAGTATATTGTGCGAATCATGACCTACCGATGAAGCGATTGCCCCGCGCTGCAATCTGAAATTTTTAATGAATGCTACTGAAGGTAAAGCCTGCGCATAGCGATTGATGACCGCCATCTTTAACAAGTCGCGACCGGTATCTGCCACGGCATAATCGCCCTCACATTTTGGTTCGAAGAACAACTCATGTGTAATCAGCTGACCATCCAGCGCTTCGATTACCCTTAACCGGTTTCCTTTTAGCTTAACAGCAAGATCTTCTGCATTAATAAAATTGGCAGCAAAGTGATTGATGATCTCATTATGAACTGAGGGAATCTTCGTCTTTCCCTTTTCAGCCACAAGCTCACCGTTTATGTACGTTTGCTTCACTTCGAAGTCTGCGGGATTATTAACAACAATAAAATCAGCGAAATCTCCTTCGCGCAGCCGGCCTACTTTTAAACCGTAATGGTCAATGGGATTGATGCATGCCGCTTTCAAAACGTTGAACAAATCGATTCCTTTGGCAAGTGCTCTTTTCACCAGCAGGTTGATATGCCCTTCCTCCAGGCTGTCGGGATGTTTATCATCGGAGCAAAACATGATGCTGTCGGGATACTCCCGAAGTAAATCAATTAACGCTTCAAAATTCTTTGCCGCGCTGCCTTCACGGATCAGCACCTTCATTCCATAATTCAATTTACCGCGCGCTTCCTCTTCGGTAAAGCATTCATGATCGGTGCTCATTCCTGCACGGATATAACGTTGCGCATCTTCCCCTTTCAACCCGGGCGCATGGCCATCTACTACTTTATCGTATTTTCGGGCGAGTGCAATCTTGGCCATCACCAACGGATCATTGTTAAGTACTCCGGGCCAGTTCATCATCTCCGCGAGGTACCGAACCTCCTCTTTCTGCAGCAGCTGCTCTACCGCATCCGCATCGATCTCCGCTCCTGCTGTCTCAAAGGAAGTAGCAGGCACACAGCTGGGCGCTCCGAAATAAAATTTGAAAGGCACCTTCTTCCCATTGTCGATCATGTAGTGCACACCCTCCACACCCAATACATTTCCGATCTCATGCGGATCAGATACTGTGGCAACCGTGCCATGCACTACCGCCATCCGTGCAAACTCTGAGGGCACCAGCATGGCGCTTTCAATATGCACGTGCGCGTCAATAAATCCGGGAAGCAGGTACTGATCATCCACTTCCGTTTTTTCGGTAATGCATCTGATCATGCCGTGCGCTACTTCTATCTCGCCTTTAAAGATTCTCTTATTTTCAATATCGATGATATGGCCGGATATGCGCACGCAGAACAAGAATTAGGTACGCCTGCAATTTACTCAGAAGTAAGTTTGAATTAATATGGAAATCCGTAAAGAATCAGGAAGGACGCACAGGCAAAGTAACTTTCACATCTGCCCATTCAAAATTCACATCAACACCATTGTCAGCAGAAAGTGCCTGAATGGTAAAAAGTTCGGTGGGAGTAATTGCATGTTGTACCGGAAGAGTAGTGCGTAACAGATCAAGCTCGTGATCGGGTTCACTATATCCCCATGTACCTAATGCACTGTTCAGCACGATCTCGAAACGATCGGCACCCGGAATAGCATAGATCTTATACGTACCTGCTTTTACAGGCTCATTGTTAAACAGTACATCGCGGTTAAACGTAATCTCGGTCGACTCATTAGCCCCCAGTCTCCAATAAGCACCGTAAGGCTGCAATGCCTTCTGTTCTACAGTGCCGAATATCACCCTGCCACGAGCCGAGGGTCTGCTATAGCTGACGGAAACAGTAAGATCGCTGTTGGTTGCTTCTGCTTTACCTGCGGGACTCAGGCTGCTGTTCCTGTATTTGAGATAACTTAATCCGCCTACCACTAAAACAAGGACAATACCCAGGCCTATCAGGATCTTCTTTTTCATATTATGGGGATTAGGAAGCTATTTACTTTACTAAACTTAGTGAAATATTGGCAGATTATATGAAATCGCATAAACTGTGCGCCTGATAAACACTCAAATGTTAATATGATTAGTGGAGAATGGTATCACCTGATAAAATTCTCAGCAGTCGGTCGGTACTATAATTTCGTTCCTGTTCCTTTAATCTAATGTCGAAACAAAGATGAAAACTTATGGCCTACAAATCTCCTGCCATTGCATAAACGTTTTGTTGCCGATTACATGTCTGCATTACAAATGCAAACAGTCCACAGCATACAACCCTTTGTACATACTGTGGACTGTTGACCGTCAACCGTAGGCTGATAATTTATTTCTTTCCCGTCAATGACTTGATAAGTTCCACTTCTTCCTTCTTGTAAGGCGTGCCGTCTTTTCTGAAAATATCATGAAACCATACCTTCGGCTCTTTGCCGTCCGGCATCGGAGTATCCCAGGCGTAGATGGTGTTGGTCTTTCCGGCTACCAGGCCCCAGTTGTAAGCTCCGATGTTTTCAGCCTTCAGCATAGGCATGATGTTGTCGAAGCGACTGTTACGGGTACGTGCCATATATTCCGTACAGATCAGTGGTCGTCCGGAACGCAGGCTGTCGATCCATTGCTTATGATCAACAGGATCACCATAGTTATGATAAGTGATTACATCTGAGTTTGCCAGCTGATAATGATTCAGATCGACCAATTCTTTATTCCAGATGCCGGCTGACAACGGCTGGGATGGATTTACTTCTCTTCCCCACTGAAATGCTTTCTCCAGCAAAGGCATACTCTTGTTTCCATAGTTGCTGTTGCCCGGCTCATTGTACAAATCCCACAATACGATGCGCTTGTCGTTGGCGAAGGTGTGCAACATATCTTTTACATATTGTTCCAGCTTGACAATCAGCGTTGAGTCGCTATGAATAAGATCCCCGGGGTCGCGTACCCAGCCGGAATTATGAATACCTATACGAGGCTCCGGTTGCCTGCCTGCCTGATACGTAGGGGTCCAGCAATCGTCAAACAAAACAAACAAGGTAGAGATGTGATGCTTGTCTGCAATGGTAAGGTATTGATCTACCCTGTTCTTGAAACCGGCAGAATCAATTTCCCAGGCAAGGTGATGAAGATAGACACGCATGGAGTTGAGGCCAATGGATTCCGCCCAGCCCAACTCTCTGTTGATGGTAGCGGTATCAAAGGTTTCGGCCTGCCACATCTCCAGCTGATTGATCGCAGTGCTTGGAATGAAATCACTTCCGCGAAGCCATCCCCATTGCTGGTACCAGCTGAATGCCTGCTCTTTGGTCCAGATTTCACGGACTGGTTTTATGCTGTCGGCAGCTACGGCTTCTTTTTCTTTTGAATTCTGTCTGCACGAAACAAACAGTAAAAGAGCAAGAGAAAGGAAAGTAAGGGTGATTCGGTTCTTCATTTTATTGATAGGCGTTAATAAGTTGAATGGTTCCATCCGGATGATAGGTAAGCTCAGCTACTTTCACACTTCGTAAATGTGTTTTTCCACCGGAGAGTGAACTGTCGTGATAAAATAAATACCACTTGCCTTTGTACTCTACAATAGAGTGATGATTGGTCCAGCCAATAACAGGATTCAGAATGACACCCTGGTAAGTAAATGGTCCGTAAGGATTATCTCCTATCGCGTAAGCAATAAAATGCGTGTCGCCAGTTGAATACGAAAAATAATAGTTGCCGTTGTACTTATGCAGCCACGAAGCTTCAAAGAATCTCCGGTCATGATCTTTGGTCAGCAATTCCTTACCCTCTTTGTCCAGGATCTTTACGTCTCTTACCGGCCCGGCAAACGTCAGCATGTCTTTACTTAACCGCGTTACCTTCGGGCTCAGAGCGGGTTCATCATCTGCTGGCTCAATGCCTTTGCCATCGTACTTTCCATTGCGCCAGCGCTGAAGCTGTCCGCCCCAGATACCACCGAAGTACATATACGATTTGCCATCGGTATCGGTGAACACGGCAGGATCAATACTGAAACTTCCATCAATAGGTTTCCCTTCGGCTTTGAACGGACCTTCCGGTTTATCGCTTATGGCTACACCTATTCTGAAAATATCTTTTTTGTCTTTGGCAGGAAAATAGAGATAATATTTACCATTGGCATAGGCAGCATCGGGTGCCCATAATTGGCGCTTTGCCCAGGGAATCGTTTTGATATCCAAAGCCACACCGTTGTCTTTCACTTCACCACCCACACTGTCCATAGACAAGATGTGATAGTCGACCATACCGAAGTGATCACCCAGGTCATTTTCAGGAATGCCCGCTTCAAAATCGTGTGATGGATAAACATAGAGCCTGCCATCAAACACGTGCGCAGACGGATCGGCTGTGTAAATATGAGTGACCAGTGGATCGGAGACAGGCGTAGGCGAATGCTTTACTGTATCGGTCTTTGCCGTAACCGAATCACTTTCTTTTTCTTCTATCTTTTTGTTTTGACATTCAACGAGCAATAACGAAACCGCTCCGATGGATAAGGCGATCAAACCCGGGAATACTCTTTTTATCATGTTCAGTACTGCAGTTAAACAGCAGTGATGCTAAATATAGCGGATGCGGTTTTAATTTCCGCACTCGTTTTAGATAAGCGGAAATGAAGGAATTTGTTTTACCTGCTGAGTGTGGTGCAAGGCAAACTATTCCATGAGCGCAAACAACGCATCATTCAATTTGTCTGAAATACGAATCTGGCAGGCAAGGCGGCTGCTACTTCGTGCGTTGGGTAATGTATCAATCATATCCAGTTCCACCTCATTGGGTGGGCCAACCCGATCGATGCCGTCCTTTACATCCACATGGCAGGTGGCGCATAAAGCCATACCACCACAGGTGGCCAGCACCGGATAATCGGAGGCCTTGAGTACTTCCATCAGGCTCAGGCTGATTTCTTCGGGTACTTCAATGGTATTGACACTACCATTTTTATCTTCCACCTTAAAGCGGATCATAACTTCACTTTTTTAAATAATCAAAATGTATTCACCCCATTTACAGTGGTGTACTTAAAACTTAATTTCTGATCGGGATAAACAAAGGCAAAAGCGCTTTGCGCCATAAGTGCAGCTTCGTGAAACCCGCACAAGATCAGTTTCAGTTTTCCCGGATAGGTATTGATATCACCAATAGCAAAGATTCCCTCCTGGTTAGTGGAGTAATCCAACGTGTTAACGACAATCGCATTTTTATCGAGGTTTAAATTCCATTCTGCAATGGGCCCGAGTTTGGGGCTCAATCCAAAAAGAGGTATAAGATAATCGGCATCCACCGCATGAAGCTGCTTTTGTTTATCCATATACGACACTGATTTCATTATGCCATTTCCATTCACCGATTGAAGATGAGCGCTAAGCAACAAGTTAACTTTGCCCGCTTCCGCCAGTGCGGTTACTTTATCTGCTGAATCCGGTGCACCACGAAATGATTCATTGCGGTGAACGAGCGTTACTTCCTTCGCTACATTCGATAAGAAAATTGTCCAGTCCAGGGCAGAGTCTCCGCCACCGGCTATCACGATCTTCTTATCGCGAAACAGTTCCGGATCTTTCACCATGTATACCACTCCCTTACCTTCGAACTGCTCCAGGTTTTGAAGTTCTGGTTTACGCGGCTCGAAGCATCCCAATCCACCGGCAATCACAACTACTTTACAATCCACTACGGTGTCATCGGAAGTAGTGACCAAGAAGCCGTCCTTTTCTTTTCTGATAAGTCCGGAAACCTTCTCACCCAGCGAAAAGGTGGGTTTGAACGGAGCGATCTGTTGCATCAGGTTATCCACCAGTTCTTCGGCTTTGACTTCAGGGAATCCCGGAATATCATAGATTGGCTTCTTGGGATAAATCTCGGAAAGCTGACCTCCCACCTGGGGAAGCACATCTACCAGGTGACAGCGCATTTTAAGCAATCCTGCTTCAAAAACAGCAAATAACCCAACCGGGCCGGCTCCAATGATACAGATATCGGTGTGAATGTTTTTCATGATCTGTGATTTACACTTAAAATTAGTATAAATATTATTAGTACAACAACTATTAAGTAACGAATAATCGACTCCTTCTGTTCACCGGTTAGCTCAGATTCTGATAGATGGTGTCGAGAATCTTTTTGAACTGGTTAAAGTCACGCTCCGATAGTCCTTCCCAGGCTTTCGCCCTCACCTCTTTCATTTTTGGTTTCAGCTGCTCCACTTTTTTGATGCCCGGTTTGGTGAGCGAGACGATAAAACTCCTCCGGTCGCTGGGATGTAGTTTCCGTTCCGTCAATCCTTTCTCACACAGCAAATCTACAATGCGGGTAAGTGTGGGATTGTCCTTGAAAAGGAATTCCGCCAGTTCATTTTGCTTCATGCCTTCCTTTTCGTAGAGGTGTTTCATCACCAGCCATTGATCTACCGTAATGTCGTACCCCTGTTCCTTAAACCGCTGCTGGGCATATTGCTTTACCCTGCGGGCAGTGCGGTCCAATAAAAAAGAATAGGCATTGTAGGCTTCGTCATTCATGGCTTACGAATAGTTAGTACAACAAATTTAAGTAAAAACCAGGTGGAATCAGGAAATGATGGATGGGCTTTGCTTTCTGTCTCCGCGCGAAGTTTCACAAAAGCTCAGAAAAACAACTAATCAGCGTATTGCCGATGGCCGGAGCAAAGAAATAAACTAAACGAGGAATTTGAAGAATGGAAAGGTGCCGGCAAAAAAAACACAGATGATGTATTGATCATCGGTGTGGAAGCAGGTTAATCTGATTCTATCGTGACTTTAGTCAACTCAAAATAAACCATCAGGCGCTTACTGCAGTGAGTGCCGTTTTCCAGCATTCGATTTTAGAATTCCCGCTCAGCGTGTAGTTGACCAGCAATGGTCTGCCTTCGTATTTTACAATGGCATCGTTATCCAGATTGAGCAGTTCAATTCGTTTGGTACGCCCCAGGATAATTACCGAGTTTCCCTTGCCCGATTCCACCCGTACCACCTCACACGAAAGGTTGCTTAAGTTCAACACGCAATCGCCATCAATTCCCTGTACCAGCAATGTTTTACAGGCTCCCGTAAAAGACGCTGTCCCCGCCCCTGTCAGATTAAATTCCACTGTATTTCTGCGGCAAAAGATGATCCCAGACAGAACGAAATTGCCTTTGGCTGTGAGTTTGGCATCGCCATAGTTTCCAATCACAATTGAATCATTTTTATGCTCTCCTATAAATTCAATATGCCTCGATTGTGCTGATGTTCGTATCATACCCTTTAACATATTTAGTGGTTGGCTGCAGATTAAAAAATAGCGAATGCCTTAATCAAAGTAAGAGCGATACCAAACGAGGTCCTATTTGTAAGCAAAAAATATAGAAAATGTTAAAACTATTTTTTATTAAGTCACTGAGGATAAGAAGATTGAAGAATAACGATGGTCCAAAAAATATAAACAAAAATGAGTCCTTGCACAGGCATTTCAATCGTTTGTTATAAGTCAATTCTGACTTTTGCCTCCACCAGTTTGCGTGAGTCGCAGATCAGAACAGGCGAAGTTGATCTTCTTCCTCCTGCCGGAAATAAGATACGGATGGATGGCCAAAATTAGACAAGGAAATACCCAATAAGCGTATCTTTTTATCCTCTGGTTCGGTCGCAGCAAGCAACGTTTGGGCAGTAGTTAAAATGAGTTCGATATCATCTACTCCTGAGTCAAAAGACTGACTGCGGGTGACTTGTTTAAAGTCGTGGTACTTGATTTTGAGGGTAACGGTTCTGCCCTGCAACTTGTAGCGTTTCAGACGCTCATGAACAAGGACCGCAATTTTCTCCAGTTCGTCATTCATTTCATCCAGGCGGGTAAGGTCATAAGGGAAAGTGTCCTCCGCCCCCACTGATTTTGTTTCCCGATGCGACTGCACTTCACGGTCGTCAATACCGCGCACAATTTTGTAAAAGAACCGGCCTGGTTTGCCAAAGTGTTTGATCAGCTGAGCCTCGGTCATCTTCTTCAGATCAGCCCCGGTATGCAGGCCCATCTTCTTCATCTTTTCGGCTGTTACTTTGCCTACGCCAAAGAATTTTTCTACGGGCAGCTTTTCCATAAAAGAAGTAATGCGCGATGGCCCGATGAAGGTAAGGCCATCGGGCTTCTTCATGTCGGATGCAATTTTGGCTACAAACTTATTTACCGATACTCCTGCCGATGCAGTGAGTTGTAATTCTTCTTTGATTGCCTTACGGATGAGTTCGGCAATTTCCAGCGCAGAGCCGATGCCTTGTTTATCGGTGGTCACATCAAGGAATGCTTCATCGAGCGAAAGCGGTTCGATGAGGTCGGTATAGCGATGAAAGATCTCGCGTATCTTTTTAGAAACTTCTTTATACACATCAAACCGCGGGCGCACAAAGATCACGTGTGCACATAGCTGCCTTGCTTTTTTGGAAGACATGGCAGAGCGAATACCGAATTTGCGCGCCTCATAGCTGGCGGTAGCCACCACACCTCCCCTTCCTTCCGGGGAACCGCCCACGGCAATAGGCTTGCCTCTATACTCCAGATGATCGCGCTGCTCCACCGAAGCATAGAATGCATCCATATCGATATGGATGATTTTACGGATGTGTGTATCTTTCTTTTCCATCGGCCTGGCGCGTCAACAAATATAAGAACACGAAGGAAGCAATGGTGAATGACAGCAGTGTGTCAGTAAGGGAGAGAAATATCCGTACAAGATTACATAATAATGCAATTCAAATTATCCTACAAATAACTCAACCACCACTGCTTATGCGTGGACTTGTAGTGATTGTACCATCGGCATAAGGGATAACAGAGTAACACAATCGCTATCCACGCTACATAAACACCGATGAGCGGATAGCCGCCCTCTGGCGTGACACCTCCTAAAGATTTGTCGAAATGAAGATCCAGCGTTGACCATGACTTGCCTGTCTTGATCATAAACAAAATCAAAGCAATTACGTGCGCCAATAAAAAGTGAAGCATAAAGTAAAACAAAGGCACTCGTCCGAAGACGTTGAAAAATTTCCAATTGTTGAGTTGTACGTTTTCTAACAACGCCAGCAGTATGAACACCGGACCAAGTGTCATCATTACAAACAACAGGGAAGGAGGATATTTGGTAACATTCAAAAAACTGAGCACCGTAAACACCCCGTCCTTCTGTGTGCTCCAGGGGACAGGATCTCCGTATACATTAATGAATCGGATAAGGATGAAAAGTACAATAGCAATTACCCCATAGGTGATCAATTTACGCTGACGCTGTTGAGGAGTAACCGAATCGTTGTAGAGTAACCCAATCGAATATCCCAGCATCATAATACCCAGCCATTGTAGTAATGGATAACTGATAATAACCAGGTGCTGCGGAGATAAGGGAAAAACACCGATACTGCTTACTCCCGGAATTGGCATTGGAATAGCATGCTGCCCTGTGATAATAAAGAGCGATAGTGCAAGTATTGACCATTTCGGCAACCAGATCACACCAGCCATAAACACCATCGCCAGGCCGAAAGCCCAGAGTACGGTAAGCACAGTGGCATCGTAATACAAATTGAAAAAGAAAATGAAACGCATGACCGTAAGATCAAGCAGCATCAACCAAAGCCCACGCGTAATCAGAAAACGGGCTTGTTCCGCTTTTGATTTATGCCGAAGACTTAGATAGATGGACGTGCCCGCCAGCAATACAAAAGTAGGTGCACAGAAATGAGTTATCAACCGGGTGAAGAACAGGGCTACATTTGTCTTATTCAGATCGGTGGGCTGAAAGAGTTGCGCATCGGTATGGAAATAATCTCTCACATGATCCAGCGCCATGATCACCATAATAATGCCACGGGCGATATCGATGGAGAAGATTCTCGTTTTTGTGTGTAAGGTACCTGTTGTGATCGCAGACATAGTGTTCAGGATTTTGGACGTACGATGTTACACAAGATATTCTGTAGCAGAAAGCAAACACCAAAAGCACTTGACCAATGGCCAAACTACCGGAGATCACTCGGGACTTCGCTTCGCTGATGCATGGAACCTACTTCTTTTTACTGGCAGCCCAGAAAATAGAATTTCTAAAGAGCATAGTATATGCTTTATTACCAAATAACTCGGGCGAATGCCCCATGAAGATATAGATATTGCGTGCTGCAAAATTTGTGTTCGTCCAGACTACCGGATGATCGCCCATCCTGATTTCCGATGCCGGAGAATAGGAGGACTCGTCCACGGAAGCGATGACATGTACGCGGGAACGGGGGCTTTTATTGTAGGTATACCATTCTTCTTTCTTTATTGGAAAAGGGGAATCGATACCCTTCATAACGGGATGAGCTTTGTCCTCTACTTTCACATTACCATCGGCAAAGGTGGCAATGTAATTATCAAAGCGGATGCCGCCCATAAAGTCAGAGAACCAGGTCCATATCTTGTAGCCATCAAATTCTCCCAGCAAGGTGGCATGATGAAACCCGATCCAGCCGCCTTTGCCTTTCGTGATGTAATCCTGAAATGCTCTTACTGACTTTTCGCTCCATCCATAAGGGGGATAATCCAATTGAATAAACAGCTGGTACTTACTTAAGAATACTTCATCCATGGAATCGGCACGCTGAATATAGTCGATGCTGAATGAGCTATCGGCTGCGAGTTGATCGAGCCAGACTTTCGCTGCCCTGGAATATGCCACGTGATGTCCCCCGTTTTCATAAATAGCCAGCACCCTGAATTTGGGTTTGGACTGACTCATCAATTCCATCGAACAACCAACGATAAAGCAAAGGAGGAGCAAAAACACCTTTCTCATCGTCCGAATAAAGTTTCGATTCTGAATTGCGACAACTGTTCGATAAAAGGACGAATAGAAGAAGGAATCATGATGAAGCAAAAGAGGATTCCGAATAAAGCTCCATATAAATGCGCTTCATGGTTAATGTTATCATTGGCTTTCCTGCCTTTGTAATATGACCAGAGCACATAGGCGGTACCTAAGATGAAACCCGGAAAACAAAATATAAAGTAGATGCAAATTTTCTGAAGCGGCTGAAAAATGATCGAAGCAAAAATAATTGCTGCCACACCTCCTGATGCTCCGAGCGAATTATAGCCCGGATGAGTACGGTGTTTGAAATAAGAAGGCACATCGGATATAATGACGGCCAATATATAGAAGCCTACAAAATAGTACGGACCGGCCGCACCGAAATAATGATTGAAGTACACTTCTACTATTGGACCGAAGAAATAGAAGGAGAGCATGTTCCATAGAAGGTGAGAGAAGTCGGCATGAAGAAGGCCGGAGGTAATGAAACGGTAATATTCATGCTGAACCGCTACCCGGTACGGATTCATGATCAGTCTTCTGGTCACTGCTGTTTTATCAAACGCATACCAGCTAACGATAACCGTGATGGCAATGATGCAGACGCTAATATTTAAGGAGGAAAAGTCCAAGATGATTTTATTTAAACGTGGGTTATTATCGGTTATCTTTTTATAAACTGTATTTTACGGAAGCAGCAGCTTTATTGGCTTTGCTCCTCGCCTCTTCAATAGAGTTGCCCTTCGCAAGACAAACGCCCATACGTCTTTCGCCCTGTACTTCGGGTTTGCCAAATAAACGCAGCTGTGTGTCCGGTTCAGACAACGCTTCCTGCAAACCGGTGAAAGTAATGTTCTTCGAATTTCCTTTTACCAGGATAACCGAAGAAGCCGATGGACCGGACTGCCGTATGACAGGTATAGGCAACCCAAGGATCGCACGCACGTGCAAGGCAAACTCGGAAAGATCCTGCGAGATCATGGTTACCATTCCGGTATCGTGCGGACGCGGAGATACTTCACTGAAGTACACGGTATCGCCCTTCACAAAGAACTCCACACCGAACAAGCCATAACCACCCAGCGCATCCACTACACTTCTGGCAATGGACTGCGCTTCCTCCAACGCCTTTTTATTCATGGGATGTGGCTGCCACGACTCCTGATAATCACCATGCTCCTGCCGATGGCCGATGGGTTCACAAAAAGAAACACCATCGCGATGACGTACGGTAAGCAGCGTAATCTCATAATCGAAATCAACGAAACCTTCGATGATCACTTTACCACCGCCACTTCTTCCACCTTCCTGCGCATATTGCCAGGCCTGATCGATCTCCTTCTCCGTCTTTACCATACTCTGGCCTTTGCCGGATGAACTCATGATTGGCTTCACCACACAAGGTAGGCCAATGATTTTAATAGCCGCAATGAATTCTTCTTTTGTATTGGCAAAACGATAAGGTGATGTTTTTACTTTAAGCTGCTCTGCTGCCAGGGTGCGAATGCCTTCACGGTTCATGGTAAGCCGGGCTGCATTGGCCGTGGATATAATGGTAAATCCTTCCTTTTCCAATTCTACCAATGTTGCCGTAGCAATGGCTTCTACTTCAGGAACGATGTAGTCGGGCTTTTCCTTTTCGATCAGTTGTCTCAACGCATCACCATCCAACATAGAAATAGTATACGACCGATGTGCCACCTGCATGGCGGGAGCGTGTTCATAACGATCAACTGCAATTACCTCTACACCATAGCGTTGAAATTCGATCACCACTTCCTTTCCTAACTCACCTGATCCCAGCATCATTACTTTAACTGCAGAAGAGGTGAGCGGTGTTCCGATTTTTGTTGACGAATGACTCATTGAGTAAATGGGTTGCTGCTAAAAAGTTTCGAATATACGGAATGATAGTAAATGACCTTATGTAGACTTTCTAAGTTGCAACTCCGCGAACCCGAAACCCTTTTCCAAACAAAATTCTGTTCGGAAGTTTATTTTAGCCCGGGCCTTGGGTGAAGTCGCTCTTGGATAGTACATGGGTGTAGCTTGGGAGGGGCTTGGATGATACCTGGGTCTAACTAAAAAACCCGAATAACCAAATATAGTTTCGGGCACAAATTGCACAGATCAGATAAAACAGATTAGCTATAAGTTAAAAGTAAGTAATGGGTTATCTGGTTAAAAACCTTTTGGCAGAAGCGGAAACCAAGTCTTATCTTTGGTAAATTTTTCGAATGTCTGCTATCGCATTCTACCTCGTTTACCCGCTGTTGTATTTACTTGCTTCACTTCCTTTCAGTGCTCTTTACAGGGCATCCGATCTGCTCTTTCACGTGTTCTGGATTTCCGGCTATCGCAAAAAGGTAGTTCTGGAGAATCTGAGAAACTCCTTTCCGGAAAAGACCGAAGCGGAGATAGAAACCCTTGCCAAATCGTACTTTCGTTATCTGTGTGATCTTACCCTGGAGACCTTCAAAACCCTGAAGATGACCGAGCAGGAAGCCAGGGAACGATGTACTTTCGTTAAACCCGATTGGCTGGATC
>Ga0307515_10000745_pt1 | contig 75312 bp, 58 predicted proteins | sample 17_EM_MG_FD_194513 | JGI IMG/M metagenome (GOLD analysis project Ga0307515, IMG submission 194513) | Populus trichocarpa ectomycorrhiza microbial communities from riparian zone in the Pacific Northwest, United States - 17_EM | ecosystem: Host-associated > Plants > Roots > Unclassified | place...
CGACAACCCTATACACTTTCGGTATCACTGCGTTTAGGTATTGCCGAAGTAGAAGGTCGCATCAACGAATAGACCTCTTCCGGCTGATGGTGGACTTGTTTGATATGGCCAAGCCGTTTTGGCATAGGTCCTCAGCACTACTTAATTCTGCCTTAAAACAACCTAAAATTATCTTTGTATGTCAGTCGTACTTCATACGACGCCCGTGTTGCAGCTCTGCAATCCTTCACTTCCACCTGTGCACCCCTGAATATAAACAATCCATTGGTTGTGGGCTTTTCAGTAATAAACAAAACATTTCCGACTGGGCTCTTATTTGATGGTCTCGTGAAATATTAAATGTTGCAATCACCCAATAGAACAACCAATCGGAGATTTTCGGATTGCAAATTACTACAACACCCCTTCATCGACACTAACATGCTCCCTCTTTATTAAAATGGAAGCTGACTGTCTCGAGGCAGGCTTAAATTGGGGATCGTTACCTATCCCGGCCCGAAGAAGTATATTCCGAGAATCTAAATCTAAATCACTTCTGAAGGCAAAATCTATTGCTCACAGCGAGTGGATTCCGCCGAATCGAAGTAACACAGCTGTCCAGAATAATTAAGAGCATTTGTGCCAGCCCGGAGAAGGAGTATTACAATAATTCAGAGGAAGCAAAGACGATTGCTTTAATGGTGCGTTACTCGAAGCAATTACAGTCGCCACACAGAGATTGATCTTAATTCCTCTAGGCAGTTTAGGTCGACTATACTAAAGTATTTATACTTCTGCCTACTCATTCCTTTCGATAATTATAATTAATCTATGTTATAGATGTGTTTTCTCGTCCTACAAGGCGGTTGCAATGGCAACTCTCGACATCCGTCCACACTGCCACTTCCATCTTGAGAGCTTTGTTGACACAAGCGCAGATTAGTGATTTTTTCTCAATTCCCCAATTCCACCTTTCGTGTCCTGATCGAACGCCCCGAATCTCACCAAAACACTATTATCTTCAACCGATCCTTCCTTTTATCAAAATGTGTCGTACACGCAATGTCCAGACTCTAGCTGGAGATGAGGGTTTTCCGGATGACGACAGAATCCAGCTCCCTCTTTCACTCCAACTCCTTGAGTCCCCAGAACAAGTGCTGAGGACTCATCGCTAGCTGTGACGGTCACGGGATTCAAATCCAACTCTCTCTCTTGAAGAACGGCGCCAAAGGTGCCACAAGCGGACAGCAATGCTCCAGTCCTTGTTCTACCAAATTCCTGAGCAGCATCGCAATCTTGTGCTTTCAGTGTATTGGTAGCACCCTAGTTAGAGTCTCGAACGCGCTATTTTCTAGTTCTATGCTACCGTCCATTTTGGCATCCAAGAAGCGAATCATATCAACCGATTCTGGCAGTACCATGAGCAAATCTCTAATTCACGATCTAAGTTGGAAGACTTCATAGCGCAGCATCTTCCAATCTACGACAAAGTAATAAAGTATTAAAAAAGTTGGAAAAAGCCATGCTCACTTTACCTGAGGACGGGGCGACAAAGCTAGTGGAGTTGGTGGACATGGCCGGTTTATGGCGAGATGAACTCGCTTTGGTCAGACAGGTGGCGGATCTGTTTCCGCCCAACGTCATTGAGCTAATCGATACTTTAGGTGCTTCGGAACGAGTCGATAACTTGCTAGAGAGTCACAGTGATGGCGTGGATAAAATCGAGGACAAGTTCTTTGCTAGCACGGAGGCCAGAGAGAATAGAGAACCTCGTTTTTGGATAAGTAAACTATGCCAGTAGAGCAATCACATCGTTAGGAAGATTCATTATACCATGGTTGAATAAATCAAGGTTAAAGGACCTTTCCAAATAACCAGCAAGAAAAGAAAAGGACTCGTGATAAATTAACAAGCTTAAAAACAAGACACAAAGGACATAAGGGAGTACCTTACAGCAACTACTTCCACAATGAAGCATCAAGTTTACTCGTTCTATTATAACTCAATACACAGAATGAGCGTGAAAATGATCCCGTCCAATTCACTGTTTGCTAAAATCTTAATGACTGTCTTGCAGTTTCCTTCCCATCAATCCCTGGCAATCCTATACCAAGCCTTTACTTTTGCAGGATCGGGCTTCATTTAATTGTTTGAGCCTTCATAAGATAATACCCAGCCATGATTCTAGGCACAGGAGTTACAGTCTAGGGTATGAGTTCAAGAAGCCAGGAACGCCAAAGTGATGAAATGGAAGCAATTGTGACTTTCTTCCTTCCATTTTTCAATTCGCAAGCACTGAAAGAGAAAACTGTTTCGGCGAATTTCTAAACAAGCTAAGTCCACGCCACAAATATAAATATCCACGCACAATCCCTCTATAAATCCCCACCCTCTTTCCTCATAACCGACCATCATACTCTGAACCCCTAACTTTCAAACCCACAAACACCAACACTAAAAACAAACAAACCATGATTCGCCGAACCCCCCGCAACCCAAACGCGCCCCCTAAACGCTGACCTCCCCAACCCCCCTACCACCACTACCAACACCAACAGCAGCACCCATCCCCTCCCCCTCTCTCCAGCTCCTCGAACCCCTCACCATCCCCTCCGGCACCACCGGCTCCAAACCCTCCACAAACCCTCCACACGACCCTCCGCGTCTCTGGCCCACCCATGTCCCGCGCATCGCCGCCCGCGCTGCCACGTGGGCGCGCATCGCGATACCGTAGGAGGTTGGCGAGCGGACACACGGGGCGCGGTTCGCGGCGCGGGTGCAAGCGCTCGCGGTGTGGGTGGAGCGGGAGAGGGAGGAGTGGGCGGCGGTGGAGGCGAGGGCCGTGGTGGCTGTGGCGGGGCTGGAAGAGGGGCTGAGGAGGGTGCCAGAGGGGGAGCGGGGGTTTTTGAGCGAGGTGTTGGAGGAGGGGTGCGGGGAGGGGTGGGAGAGAGCGGGGTTGGGAGGGAGTTGAGGGAGTTGAGGGAGTTGAGGGGGTGGGAGGTTGAGAGGACGAGGGTCGAGGAGCGGGAGGAGACAGAGGTGGAGACGGAGAGGCTGTTTGCGGACGAGGAGCTTGATGGTGATGATGGTGGAGCTGTGCTGAGGCGAATTCGACGGAGACTGATAACAGGGGTGGGAGATGATTGCGGAAAATGGCAGTTTGGGATGTGAGCCTTGGTCGATGGGCTGGCGGAGGGTTCGGCAGTCATCTCTCGATAATGCGAGTGTTGTTAGTGATGAGGTGGGCTTTTGAAGCTCCGCATGTTGGCTTTGCACAAGGGCCATCAGAATTGATACTAGTACCAAGGGCACAGGGCACTAAAATTTCAGCTCCCTGGGATGATTTGTAGAATACTGAAGATATTTCTTTGTAAGAAGACAAAGTGTAGGGTTTCAACTTTGCGAGAAATTTCTTGAAGGGATTAGGAGATGAGTTTGTCACGTAACAAGTCTTCCATCGCTATTCCTCTAAACACTCATAAGCCTCGTCAGACCAAGGCATTGCCTCAAAATCTGTCGATGCCTTAGAAGTTCAGACTCTAGAGATAATCTTTATTTTAAAACAGCCACTCCTGAGAAGCGGACAGCAAGGGTATATGCCTGCTGCTCGAGAAAGAAGTCACCTCCCTTGACCATTCCGGGACGAATTTAGACCTCCGTGGAATGCAAATAATAGTAACCAGCGACCAGCGACCTCACCTAACGAACCTGATTGCTAACGTGGCTACTAGAACGAGTTGCCAGTCTAATTAGTCGACTTCGCTCCCGAAAATCGACTTCACTACTTCTCCACCCCTCGTAGCAAGAATAGAAAGTAGGGTATCACTCAACTGTGGAAAATCAGCAGAGGGTTTTCCAGTGAAATTTTCTTTAAATGAAACGACTTACTCCATGTGTGCTCTCGCAACAACCTTGCAACCACACTCCAGCATCTTCACTAACCTTGCCCTCGGCAAATTGGACTCGGTAGTCCCTCGAGACCTCCCACTTCGCCCCTTCCCGAGCTCCACCCTTCATCAGGCCCCGCGCATCACTTAGCAGCTCTTCATGCACATTTCTCGTGTAGCCAGTTGCTACAAATACGACATCTGCGTCCATAACCTCCTCTTTCTCTTCACTCACGGGGGCACCAAACTCATACTGGGGGCTCTCATCTCGGATGTAAAGCTTCACACCTTCCGGAGAGGCTGAAAGGTCTTCAACCCGCGTGACGCTCCGATGGGGTAGAATTCGATGGGGCCACTTAGCTTCCTCGGCCGGACTACTACCATATCGGATACGCTGCGTGTAGATCGTTTCGTAAATTCGCTCGAGTAACCCGAGCCGTACAACACCGTAGTTTGTGTTGCGGTCTTCGGCAATGGTAGCGGCGCGAAGACGGGGCGATTGGGCGTAGGTAGAGTCAACACGAGATGGGTTGAATATTTCGTTTACGCTGTGTGGCGGTTAGCAAAGAGTTAAACCCGAAGATAGCGAGTTGAAAATTGAGATATCAGAAGAAACTAACAATGGCGAGTCATCGCTTGGACGAAGCGCTGCGCCCTTAATGAGCAGGCTTGTTCGCGCATTGGGGTAGTGAGAGTGTAGATTGTCGAATATCTCGGCAGCACTCTGACCGCTTCCAACGACAGCAATCTTGTAGGGATGTTGAGGGTCCTTGAGTAGTTTCGGAGTGGCGTAATAAAATTGCGAAGAATGCGCGACTTTCGGGTGGCGTTGCGGAAATGGCTTCGGTATGCTTGGGCGGCCTCCCGCAGCGATCACGACGTGTTTTGTCTTCCTGGAGGTGATTTCACCCGTCCTGGTGTTCTTCGACATTACCACAAAGGTGTCAGTTTTTCCGTTGCTACGGGGTGATTTCTCTGGCATGATCTGGAAAACGTCTTGGTTGTATTCAACGACGTCTTCGAACCAGCCAGCGCACCACTGCATGTAGTCTTCGTATTCTATCCTTTGCGGGAGAAAGGTATTCAAGTTGGTAAACTCAACAAGCCGGTTGTTTTCATGCAGGTAATTGATGAAAGTGAACTCGCTTCGTGGATTCCGCAGCGTCGCCATGTCTTTGATAAACGTGATTTGCATCTTCGCGCCTGGGAGCAACATGCCTGCATGCCACGAGAACTGGCGCTGTCGCTCTAAAAATTCGACCTTGGGTGGACGTCCATGAAGGTTTGAGAGATCTGGAGAGAGGCCCGTCATATCTAATGCATCATGCAGAGCCACAGCTATGGCTAAGGATGCTGGGCCAAACCCAATACAGACCAAGTCGTGCAACTCGCCTTGGGCCGTGCGTTGCAGATGCGAGCGCCTTTTTGGAGTGTTTCCGTTCTCTACTCTTATTCTATTTGTTGCATAGGCGGCCTCTCCATCCCTTCTGTCTGTGCCACCCATAGAGAAGCTCTTGACCTTCACAAATGGAGACCCGGCATGAGGGGTCATGGTTAAGTCTTGATCGAAGAAATTGTGGCTGGTAGACGTTACTGTAGCTCCCAGATCCGTCAGTCTCACAACTTGCAGCAGAGATTCTGACTGCGGAGGAAGCGAAGCCATTCCAAAGTCCGGAGGTTGGAGACTGGAGACTGGGGACTGGGGACTGGAGACTAGAGATTGGAGACTAGAGACTAGAGACTGGAGATTGGAGACTAGAGATTGGAGATTGGAGATTGGAGATTGCTTACTAATGATAAATCGTAATTAGAGAATACGGGCTAGGTGTCACAGTATAGCCGTTCGCTGTCAATGCGGAGGCATGGCGATGAGAGGGCGCAAAAAGAATGCTAAGGGAAGTGCAACCCTGAAAGTTGCCTGTCAGTGGCGCATACATGTGAGTGATGACACATTTTATCCTTAGACGCGGCTTCTTGAGCTTGCGATGGTGTAGATGTGGATGGAGGCTTACAGATGCTGCTCACGCTATCAACGAAGGACTTTCCATTGATGTCCAGTGCAGGAAACATCAATGTCCAGAGGATGTATTATGAATAAAGCGGATGGTGTCCGCTAGAGACGTCCAACCGGCTCGATCCGACACCGAACGTTGGCTGCCAGGAGGCGGACATGGAGGGTTAATCCTCATATTGGCGTGGCAGGCGAAGATGAAGTGACAATTGCTGAATAAAGTGTGCAGAGCGCGGTGACCCTGTCCATCTAATCTCCGGATCAGATAACTGGACCTTATCCTAAGCATGGGCTTGGACTCGGGCTTGGACTCGGGCTTGGACTCGGGCTTGGACTCGGACTTGGGCTCGGGCTTGGGCTTGGGCTTGGGTTTGGGCTTGGGCTTGGGCGATGGTCATGATGTTGGAAATTTTCTATCGGGGTGCCCCACAGAGCAATGGCGGGTCATGGCCGAAGAGACCAAAAGTTGCAAAAACCGTCGTTAGCGTGGGATGGTGGAATGGGGATAAAGTTATCAGATCCGTCGCTTGCGTCATCACCGCCTCCGAACTTCGGAGGTATTTAGATCCGATAATACTTCGTGCCTAACACCAGCCTGGTCAGGGGTACCTGGGTATGCCTTGACTGCCACGCCGATCCCCTGAAATCTGAGCCATGTCTCATAGCACCAGACCACAGAAGCCCGTCCGATCTATGCATTGTGGGCTCATTTAGAGTTGGGAACGAGCTAGCAAGCCAAGCTGATGGACCGTGCAAATTTCGTGCATAGATTAACATGGGCATCTTTCACTTGAGCTTTTACCACTATATAGCACTTGCACGGCATTAGACCGTTTTTTCTGGCAATCCACCTGCTACAACACCTGCCCGAATGGAGATAAAAGGCACGACGAGAGGCTTGATATTGGATGAATTAGGTATAGTACGGTGGTAGGGGAGCCTGTATAACCTCAATGCGGTAGGTGGTTCGACGATCTATTACGCACGAGCTATAAGCCTGCTTGCTTGCTTATTCCCAACTCTGCGGCTCATTGCTTCCGAAATTCTCCTACCGGCATGTCTAGTCTAGTACCACACTGGCTAGCTAAAGAGTCAAAGCTAAAAGCGCGCACATATATTCACGCACATTCAGTCAATCTCTGCATCGGAAATGTCGGGAGCTGGGGGCGGCCAGGACACTGCATAGTTCTAGCTTATCTGAGAAACCATCACATATATCTTTCTATATAAGTTATATTACGTAGACGTAGAGCTTGCAAGAGCTCTGCGGAACAAAGCTTAGGGGGAGCCATGCATGGAGCTCTGCACGGAGCTCTGCACGAAGCTCTGCATAAAGCTCTTCTTGAAGCTCTGCTTAAAGTCTTATTTGGAGCTCCAAAGCACAAACGCCTGTACAAAGTTCTATACAAAGTTGTTTACAAGGCCTTTAAATACAAGCCTAAATACAAGCTCTATATAGGTAAGCTTTGTACAAAGCTTTACACGACGCTCTGCTTAAAGCTCTACTCAAGGCTCTACACAAGGCTCTGCCCGAAGCTCTGCATAAGGCTCTACTCAGCAGCAGACAGCGGCAGTGGGAGCGGTAGACAGAGCAGCAGTGGGAGTGGTAGACGGAGCAGCAGTGGGAGTGGTAGACGGAGCAGCAGCTGGAGCAGTACCGGAAACAGGGGCAGCAGCAGCAGCATGAGTAGCACTAGGAGTAGCAGTAGGAGCTGGAGCTAGAGCTATAGTAGTAGCAGTAGCGGGAACAGTAAGTAGGGTAGGAGTAGAAGTGGTTACTAGAGTAGTAGTTAGAGTAACGGGCGGAGTAATAAACTAAAGTAGTAGCTAGAGTAATAATAAGAGTTGCAGTGGGAGTAGTAGTAGAAGTAGTAAGAGCTAAAATAATAGATAAAATGGTAATAAAGCGGTAGTTAAAATGGTAAAAATAGTAAAAATAGATATAGAAATCAGAGTAAGAGTAAAATAATAGCTAATAGAGTAAAAAGAGTAATAGTTAGGGTCAATTGAATATTGAAGCCTCGTTGATTGATTTGCAAGTCTGGAAAATGCTGTCAATGTGCCCTTCCAGATCCCAATTAAGGTAGATTGTGGGGCTTATCTGATCCGCCGTGATCGGGGGGTGAAGAAAGGGCGCAAGATGGTTGGCCAATCCATTCAGAAGGCTAGAGGAGGATTTTGATGCCAAGGTCACTCGCAGATTATCTGATGATCAGATATGCGTGCTCATGCAAATTCCGTGACCACAGTCTTTCCGTCTCGTGGGCCGTCTTTCCGCGAGCTCATACTGGAGACAATGATCCATTATTCCTTTCTGACACTTTCGACGTGAAAGTCGATAGTACGAACTGGGCTGTGCAACAACTTCCCCGTTCCTCTTTCCGACCGTCAATTTCCGGAAAAGCAATTATACTGGGGTTTTCCTAGAGTCAGTATGTTGTTTCAGCTCTAGCGTCACACATCAAGCCTCATTAACCTGTTCTTAAGAATCAGAGCACTCGTGCGTTGGTATTACACCTTGACCACGACTCTACGACGAAAACCGACCGTTTAAAGGCTCCAAATCGCTTTCTGCCAACCCAGTTACAGAAGCTCCGTCTACAACTGTAAGATGCCATTCGTTGGGCGATTGTATTGAAAGCTAAATCAGTGCCAGCCAATATGGAGATGAAGCCAGATTTGGCTCTTTCAATACTCAATGAGCATCCAGTGCGCCTGGATGGCCCACAGCTTCTGCACCAGCTTGTTGAGACATCCCGCATGTCAAGTGACTGTGCGATCGACTTCTTGGAAAATGACGGCACGAGAAGAAAGATCTCGTATCAATCACTGCATGAACTGAGTGATGCCTTAGCAAAGAGAATTCGTCGATCTCTTCCAGACCAAAAACAAAACACTGCCGTTATACCAGTACTTCTGCCACAGTCGCCGGAGCTTTACGTCACTCTCCTGGCCATTCTCAAAGCCGGAGGGGCATTCTGTCCTTTGAATTTAGATGCTCCCGAGGAGCGTCTTAATTTTATCCTCCAGGATGTCTCTGCATTTCTTGTGATCACAACATCTTCGCTGAAAGCTAAGATACCTCGCAAGACAAACTTAGAGATGTTGTACGTTGATTGTGAGTTACACCAAAATTGTATCGACTCCAGTTTTGATGAAGCTGTCAAATACCCAATGGAGCTAGCATATCTTTTGTATACCTCGGGCTCTACAGGCGTTCCGAAAGCCGTGGCAGTCTCTCATTTTGCGGTTACTCAGAGTCTCCTTGCCCATGATCGTCATATTCCCCAATTTTCGCGCTTCCTTCAATTTGCAGTTCCAACTTTTGATGTATCTATTTTCGAGATATTTTTTCCTCTGTTCAGAAGAAGCACTCTCGTTGGCTGTACTCGGCCGGAGATGCTTAACGATCTGCCCGGCGTAATTAGCCGAATGGATGTTGATGCAGCTGAGCTTACGCCTACTGTTGTGGGCAACTTGCTTCGGGGCCGAAAAAGTGTTCCAGGATTGAAGTTGCTTCTCACAATTGGAGAAATGCTTACGCGGCCAATTGTAGAAGACTTTGGGGGCAACGATACCAAGCAGAGCATACTTTGGGGAATGTACGGTCCTACAGAAGCTGCTATTCACTGCACCCTGCAGTCAAGCTTTCAATCTGATTCTGGAGTTGGTAACATTGGGTTCCCACTTGATACGGTCTCAGCTTTTGTTGTTGCCCCTATTTCTGAGCAGTCTCCAGCTACGCCAGAAATTAAAGTGTTACCACTCGGTCAAACCGGAGAGCTGGTGATCGGTGGTGCACAGATCGCTGAAGGATACCTCAATCGCCTTGTGCTCATGGAGTCCGCGTTCATCTACCACCAACATTTCGGTCGTCTCTACCGCACTGGGGACAAAGCCAGAGTACTTCCAAATGGATCTCTTGAATGTCTAGGCCGCGTCGTATCTGGACAAGTCAAATTACGAGGTCAGCGAGTTGAGCTTGGCGAGGTGGAACAAGTTGTATTCAAACTTGACGGTTGCTTAAATGTGGCCGCCAGTATTACTGATGACATTCTTGTGGTGTTTTGCCTCGCAGATTTAGCCAAGATCTCCCGAAAAGATGTTATGGAAATTTGTGAGCGCTGGCTTCCTGCATTTATGGTTCCAGGAGATGTTGTTCTGCTTGCCGAGTTACCACAACTTCCTTCGGGGAAGGTCGACAAGAAAACGCTAGAGCGGGACTATATTCAAAGAAAAGAAGCCGCCGATATGGAAATGGAGGGAATTTCTGACGGATCCAGAGATGAGATCCTTAATATTGTTCGAAGCGTTCTTGGTGGGAGCATCACCTCTTCAACATACTTGCCCTCTGCCGGCTTGGACTCACTTCGGTCGATTCGAATAGCATCCCTTCTAAGGACTTCCAGTTATCCAGTTTGTGCAACTGATTTATTGTCCGTTGCGGATGTTAAATCACTCCGCTCACTTCTTGGAGCGCAGTCAAAAATCCGAAACAGTGAGGCTCATCTACAATCAATACAAAATGCCTTCAGTTCTCTGAAAGAAGCGGTTCTTAAAAGCCCGGATTTCCAAGATTATTTTCAACATATCGACGACGTTGCACCTTGTACACCTCTTCAGGAGGCAATGATCGCGGAGACCGCGATTGACCATACTTCATACTGCAATTGGGTGGAAATCGAATTCGTAGATTCGTTTAGCTTTGCAGATCTCAGGGGGTTCCTAAACACTCTGGCAGCAAAGAATGAGATTCTCCGATCCGGATTTTGCAGTGTGCCACATTTTACTAAATCCTACGTACAGATCATCTGGAAGAATTTGGAAGATACTCAGATTGTAGAAACTACTCTATTCTCTCGAAATTATTCCTTGGAATCCCCTCAATCGCTTCTTCGTCCGTTGAAAATTCAGATCGATATCTCTCGGGGTAGACCACGTGTACTCTTTCAGATACCGCATCACTTGTATGATGGTTGGTCCTTCGACCTGATCATGAGGGATTTGAGCAATCTTTCCCTTGGAAAAGTCCTTGACGACCGGCCTCAGTACAAAGAAGTAGCGAGGTACTATGCTGCAATCAGCGAATCCCAGGAATATGATGCTTCGAAGGTATATTGGAAGGAGCTGCTGAGTGATTACCGCCCAATGGCTTTGCCTAAATTTACTGGCAGGCTACTTCCGAGCACCACAACCCATTCCACTGCTCGGACTTCCGCTATAAACTTGACCCAGCTAAAACTCCGAGCAACTGACCTCAGCGTAAATCCACAGGTCTTTTTTCAAGCTGGTCTAGCATATCTTCTAAGCTCTTATATTGGCACAACAGATATTATCTTTGGAACAGTTTCGTCAGGCAGGACCATTCCGGTCCCAGGAATTGATGAAATTGTTGGTCCATGTATCGCTTCCCTACCACTTCGGGTTTCACCGTCGCACCATGGGACAGTGAAGAATCTATTGCAAAATATCCACAATTCCAACAGGGAAATGATCAATCACTGCACCATCCCATTGAAAGATATCAAGAGCTTTTGTGGACTTAAGCCAGGAACCCATTTATTTGACGTGCTATTTGTCTGGCAAGAAACACTGCATAGCCGTGAAATTGACAGGTCCCCCGTTAAGCTGATTAATAACGCTGACCAGCTTGAGTTCAAGCTCACGCTGGAAATCGAGCCAGTTCAAGACGAAATTCTGGTTAAAGCAACATACAACTCATCTATCATCCCAGAAAGTCAAATAAATTTACTATTTTCACAGATTGACGAACTCGTTGAATACTTCATGTCACATGATGACGCTGATCTACATCATGTTACAGATTGCTTCAGTAAGCCAAGTCTTTCCATTGCCAATCCGAAGCCGAGGAAGTATTGCTTCGACTATGGTCCGGCTTTCTCTGTAGAAAAGTGGGCTAGTGAGTGCCCGGAAAGGCCTGCACTGAAATTTAGTTCGATAATCGGGGGTTCGATAAAGGAAAAAGAAAGCCTCACATACCACGACTTGAACTGCAGAGCTAATCGGCTTGCCAACATGCTACGAGACAAGGGTTTTGGAGCTGAAGAACTCATATGCGTTTTCATGGAGAAATCTATTGATCTGTACGTATCGATCCTAGCTATAATGAAGCTTGGTCTAGGATACCTTCCAATAACCCCGGAAACACCACTCGAAAGAATTACGTGGATCTTGAATGAAGCAAGGACTGTCGTCTGCTTGACAAAAAGTACGACCTCAGGTCTTCTTCCGAACACTGGATCGTATGCGGTATTAGATTTGGACATACTCGATCTCTCAGAGTATTCTGACCAAAACTTTGACATACCTTATCGAGGATCCAATCTTGCATACGCCGTATTCACCTCAGGGAGTACAGGGACTCCAAAGGGGGTCCTTGTCACTCAAGATAACCTTATGAGCCATCTGCACGCGCTCGACCAAATATATCCAGCCCCAAAAGGCTCAAGGTTGCTCCAGTCATGTTCGCAAGCGTTCGATGTTTCCGTTTTTGAGATATTCTTTTCATGGCATATCGGCATATGTCTGTGTTCTGCGACCAAGGATGACGTATTTCATGATTTTGAAAGCGCCATTAATCAGATGGGGATTACCCATTTAAGCCTTACCCCGACGGTTGCCAGTCTCACTCTTCCCGATAATGTTCCAACAGTAAAATTCCTTGTTACTGCCGGAGAGCCCCTGACTGAACATGTGAGAAGACATTGGGCGAACAATGGCTTATACCAAGGTAAGAATATATTAGCAAGGTACGAAATTCTTGTTAACGACTGGATAAAAGGCTACGGACCTTCGGAAACTACGAATATATGTACTCTCAGACCGCACGTCGCCGCTGCAGATCTAATCAACAACATTGGACCACCCCTAGCAAACACCTCCGCGTTCGTAATCCGCCCAAATAGCAGCCGCTTGGTTCCTCGAGGTGGTGTAGGTGAGCTGTGTTTCGGCGGGGATCAGGTTTGCCGTGGGTACCTCAACATGTCCGATTTAACCGTTGCAAAATTTATTGATCATCCGGAATATGGCCGTATTTACCGCAGTGGTGACCTTGGACAACTCCTCCCTGACGATTCAATACTCTTTGTTGGTCGCTCGGATGACCAGGTGAAAATACGTGGTCAAAGAGTTGAGCTAGGAGAAATCAATGCCTCCATTCTGGACTTTGATTATGTGCGCGATTGCGTATCTATTGTGATTGATCATAAGGGTCAGATCCAGATGCCACAGAAGCTTGTCACGTTCTGGGTGCCTTCTGATTCGATGTCCCAGGACTTCTGTGTTCTGCCCTCGAAGGGGCAAATATCTTTAACTATTTCGGCGACTTTCAAAGTCCTCATCGCTAGACTACCCACATACATGGTTCCGGTGCACCTGGTACCAGTCACTAAAATTCCGACGACACATCAATCAAAAGTTGATAAACGCAGGCTTGTTGCAGCTTACGGGGATCTTACCACGGCTTACCTGGAATCTGTAGCTCACCATACCACAGATATTGACAACTCTGTAGAATGGTCTTCGCTTGAGCAGAATATTGCCACAGCTCTCTCGCAAGTAATCAGGGTATCAAAGTTGGATATAGGACGCAATTCTTCGTTCTTCGGCCTTGGCTTAGATTCGATTTCAGCGATATCTTTCTCACGGTCTCTAAGAAAATTTGGTATCATTGATGCGCCTGTACCAATTATACTTCAAAATGCCACCATTGCTCTTTTGGCGTCCAAGATCTCAGCACCTGCTGTACCGCAGATGCCAATTCATGAAAGGTCTAGGTCAGATGTTCAGCAAGCCTTCAGCGAGGATCTACTTTCACATATCCACTCCAGTTTTGGCAAATATCGCCGGAATATTGAGAAGATTTTACCTTGCACACCTTTACAAGAGGCAATGCTTTATACTGGCGATTCCGTCCAAACTTCAACATACTACAACAGGATGATATTTGATATCGTTGGGGATGTAAAGCGCCTCCGGAAATGTTGGGTCGCTATGTTTGAAAGACATGAAATATTACGGACCTGTTTCTTTCCTACCGATGATTCCCGATATGCGTTCGCCCAAGTGGTTCTTCAACACGGAGATCCCGATTGGGACGAGATCACTCTGAGGACCGAAAACCTAGATCAGCAAATCGAGAAATATGTTGCAGACGCTCTTTCTGCTCGCTTGGGCTCCAATAAGCCACCTGTGCGCCTTTCTGTCGTTACTATTGGCGATTCTAAGCTGCTGCTCTTTTGCTGCCATCATGCACTGTACGATGGAGCCGCAATTGCTCATTTGCTTCACGAGGTCGAAGAACTATACCATTGTTCAGAGCTTTTGCCACCTGTCCCTTACGAACCTTATTTGGAACATATGATTTCGCTAAACTACGATGAGGCTGATCGCTTTTGGAGCAGTAAGTTAAGCGGATTTGAGCCGTCATCTTTCCCTGATCTTACTGGGAGATCAACTATCTCCGGAACGGGTTCTATGACTTATGGGGTACTCTCAAAAACGCTACAAACCCCTTTCAATGATATCTTGGAGGGTTGTCAACGGATGTCTCTCTCACTGCTCTCCATGACGCAGGCGGTCTGGGCCAAATTGCTTCTCTCTTATCTTGGGGAGAGCGATATATGCTTTGGTAATGTTGTCAGTGGACGCACTATTCCCGTCGACGACTTAGAAAGGCTTGTGGCACCATGTTTCAACACCATTCCAGTGCGAGTCGAGATTGTTCCGGAGAACAATAACTTGGAGTTAATGCAAAGACTGCAAGAGTCAAACCTAGCATCGTTGCCGTATCAACTAACACCACTCCGACGTATTCAATCGAATATATCTCATAGAGGAAAACGCCTTTTTGATACGCTTTTCATTTTGCAACAGACCCGCGCCGAACTCGACCACAGCATCTGGGTGTTAAAAGAAGATGTTGGAAAGATGGATGTAAGTAACCCATATTCATCTGAATAGAGCGCTAATTGGAAAATAGGTACCATTGGTCTGCGAAATTTCGCCAAATAAATCGCAAAACTCTCTTGAACTGACACTCCATTACCAACAGTAAGCACCTTGACTATTCCAATTATATCTGCTCAGTGTAAATTCTGATGATGATGCTCTAGCCCACTCGTTCTGGATGATGATGCTAAGCTCATTGCTGATACTTATGATTACACATTATGTTCATGTGTTACTTCTCCTTTAGCATTGGCCATTGGTGCTATCAATTTTCCGACACGACTGCTTTCCACCAGTAATTCGGATCTCTGTTATTCCAGTCCTGCGGATGGCCCCTTCCTCCATTCCAATTTCGAGCGCCATGCTGCGATTCGTCCCAATGCGATCGCGCTTGATTTTCAGTATGAAGACGGCAGCAGAACATCATGGTCATTCAAAAAGCTAAACGAAGTATCCAACAAAGTCGCTCATGCTTTGCTGCAGCTTGAGATCCAGCCCGAGGATGTCGTCCCAGTATCAATGCCGAAGTGCCCCTTCTTTTATGCTAGCATCCTTGGTATTCTCAAATCTGGAGCAGCATTTACGCCCGTTGATCACCGTCTGCCGGAAGCGAGAAAAAAATACATGTTGGATGAGCTTGGTTCAAAAGTCGTTCTTTGCCTCGATGGGAGTTCTTCATCTTGGAGTGGAGATATTCAGTGTCTGGACATCCCGACACTCGGCCATTACTCGAAGCAAAATCCTGTCATATCTAATCTAAAGCCTGACAGCTTGGCATACTGCTTATACACTTCAGGCTCTACGGGAAAACCTAAAGCGGTCAGTGTGGAACATCGCAATCCCATTCAGACTATTGAAAGTTCTAAATTGATTATACCGTGGACGCACGAGTCGCGAATGCTCCAGTATGCCGCTATAACTTTCGATATGTGCTATTATGACTGTTTCTTAGCTTGGTCTTTCGGATTCTGTCTCTGTAGCGCGGAGCAATCAACAATGCTGAACGATCTTACAGGAATCATCAATTCCATGGAAATCTCGCTGCTCGATTTAACTCCTTCCGTTGCCGTGAGTCTCGAGAAGGATGAGGTTCCTTCTGTAGAGTTTCTATACTGCATAGGCGAGGAAATGTCACCCGACATTGTACAACGCTGGGAAGGAAAATGTGTGAACTCTTATGGTCCCACTGAGGCCGCATTTTGCTGCACAATATTTCCTGTCAGTAAAGCAGTAAAATCTGCTGTCATTGGCAAACCATTTCCATCCACGTCTTTCACCGTCCTCTCCAAGTCTGGTGGTCGTGATGTGCCAGTTCTCGGTGTTGGCGAGCTACACATTGGTGGCTCTCAAGTTGCTCGTGGATATTACGCAAATGATGAGCTCTCGCGATCTAGGTTCATTGAAAGAGATGGTGAACGTCTCTATAAAAGTGGAGATATGGTTCGAATGCTAGCAAACAACAACTTTGAATTCCTAGGGCGTGTAGACGATCAAGTTAAAATTCATGGGCTTCGGGTAGAGCTTGGGGAAATCAACCATGTTATCCAAGGCTCCCATGAAAAGATCCTCAAAGTTACAACACAAATTATCCGCGGTTCGGAAAGTGCCAAAGGCCAACTCGTTGCATTCTTGGTCACACGAGTGCAGGAGCATAGTGCACTCAAAGAAGACATTAAAAACGGAGCGCGACGTGCTGCCGCGGAACAGTTGCCTCCATACATGATACCCCAATTTTTCATTTTCATCGACAACATCCCGCTGTCTGCCGCTGGTAAGGCTGATAAGAAAGCTTTGGCCGAAATTTTCCGAACATCCGAAGAGATCAACTTTGAGGTTACTAATTCTCCAGCGGAACATGGTAGCGATTGGAATCATGTTGAGCAGGAGATTCGAAAGGCATTCTCAATGCTTTCGCGGATACCCTTAGAGAAGATAAAACGTAAGACAACGATTTATCAGCTCGGTCTGGATAGCATCAGCGCAGTACAGCTTGCGTCAAGACTCCGAAGGAAAGGGTTCCAAGTATCCGCTGGAGACGTCTTCGAGCACCCTAATTGCGCGGATCTTGCTGCCAAGTTGCGGGTATCCTCAACTCCAAAACACAGTCAATCCCTTGATTTTGCGGCATTCGATCGGCAGTTCCGCAATGAGATCTGCGAATCTTACAACCTGAAGTCCACGTCTATTGAATCGATCCGTCCGTGCACCCCCCTCCAGCAGGGCATGATCGCTAAGTTTCTTCATTCGAAAGAAGGATTGTACCATAATTATCTGCGACTTCGAATCGAGCAAGATCTTGACGCTTTTAGACTTCGTTTTGCATGGAAATCTGCTCTCCAAAGACACGAGATGTTACGGACCGGTTTTGCTCACATAAACCATCGCCAGTACTCTTTCGCCATGATCCATTATTCGGACTCGGTCATAGATATTCCATGGGACGGCGACGAAGAAAATAATATATCGGAAATCGAAATTAGACACTGGATTCGGCGCTCAGCTGCTAAAGCGTTGAAATCTCTTCATGAGCCACCGTGGCGCATACGGATTGTTCGGAATGGCAACATTTCTTCTATCCACTTAGCGCTATTCCATGCCCTTTATGATGCTCAAAGCATACACATTATCCTCCGCGATGTAGCTGCTGTTTACCATAACCAAATTAAGCTGTCTCGAAAGCCAATCGAACCAGCGCTCGGGGAAATATTGAATGCCGCGACAGCGGACGGTGACGGCGATGCACGACGCAGATTCTGGGAAGAGAAGACGAAGGATATGGTTCTAAATCATTTCCCAAACATGTTACCCCTAAGAACCAAGTCAGCAAGCATCGACGTGGTTTCCAAGCCTTGCACTAGAAGTCGATCCGAATTTGAAGCGGGTTGCCGCATCGCGAATATTTCTATGCAAGCTGCAGGACAAGCCGCATGGGCCCAGGTACTTTCTGCATACATTGGTGAACCTGTAGTCACATTTGGTGTAGTTCTTTCCGGTCGAACGACTGAAAGTGCTGACTCGGTTGCCTTTCCTTGTATAACGACTGTGCCTATGACCTGTCGTACTGATCAAAGCAAGCGCGCGACCCTGGACCAAATCATGAGCTACAATTCGTCAGTTCAGAGTCACCAATTTACTGCCCTGACCGAAATACAGCGTATAGCTGGACATCCCGATGTGCCATTGTTTGACACCATTTTCGCGTACCAGAAACTTGCGACTCGTACCGATGTCGATTCGCTATGGAAAGTTGTTGATGAGAGGGCAACTGTTGATGTGAGTCAAGCTGATTTAATTTTCACGTATTCGCTAACCAGAACAGTATCCCATATCTATTGAAATGGAACCACTTCCAGAGAACAACCTTGGGTTTCGCATCACCTTCGCCTCCAGTATCCTACCTCGGGAACAGGCATTGCTACTTTTAGACCAGATTGAGACCCTCTTTAGCGAGTTTATTTTCTGCGCCGAGGAAGAGATCGTTACTGCTATTGAGAGGACTCCTCTATTGTACTCCATAACTCCCGCGAAAAGTGTCGAGATCAACTCGGAAGTCACGTTGCTGCATCAATTCGTCGAATATAGCGTATTAAAGCATCCACAAAAGATTGCTTTGGAGTTTGCCTCTGCTCTACACGAAGGTAAATTCGTTAGTCAGTGTTGGACATACAAAGAACTCGATGCTGAAGGAAACAAGATAGCCAATTTGCTGTTGAAGAATGGAGTGAAGCCAGGGAGGCTGGTAGCTATATGTTTCGATAAATGCCCCGAGGCGTCATTTGCCATACTTGGGATACTCAAAGCTGGCTGCGCTTTCGTTGCGGTGGATCCAGGATCCCCGAGTGCACGGAAATCATTTATTATCAAAGACTCAGGAGCAGATGTGCTGCTGTCTATGAGGAATCAATCCCTGGACCTAGAATGCCACATTGAGGTGCCGACAGTCAATTTGGACGATATCTCCGAAATCATACTGACAACGAAGCCCGCACTGGGATGTATTATCTCCCCACAAGATCGCAGTTACTGTCTGTATACATCAGGGACGACCGGAACTCCTAAAGGCTGCGAGCTTACTCATGAGAATGCCGTGCAGGCTATGCTATCTTTCCAGAGATTATTCTCTCCCCACTGGGACGAAAACTCTCGGTGGCTACAATTCGCATCCTTTCATTTCGATGTCTCGGTTTTGGAGCAATACTGGAGTTGGTCTGTCGGAATTCGCGTCGTATCAGCACCTCGGGACCTGATCTTTGAAGATTTACCAGCATCTATCAAACAGCTAGAGATTACTCATATCGATCTGACCCCTAGCTTGGCGAGAATTCTGCACCCAGATGACGTGCCTAGCTTATGCAGAGGAGTATTCATCACTGGTGGAGAGCAACTCAAACAAGAAATTCTCGATGTCTGGGGCCCCAAAGGCGTCATATACAATGGGTACGGACCTACAGAAGCAACCATTGGAGTGACGATGTACCCGAGGGTTCCAGAAAATGGTAAGCCCTCTAATATTGGCCCACAATTTGACAACGTTGGGTCCTACGTTCTCCAACCCAACACAGATATTCCCGTGCTCCGTGGCGCTGTCGGAGAGCTATGCGTATCGGGAAAACTGGTAGGAAAGGGCTACTTGAATCGTCCCGAACTCACAGAGGGGCGGTTTCCCTTCCTTGAAAGATTCGGAGAGCGGGTATATCGCACCGGAGATCTAGTCCGAATTCTACACAACAATTGTTTCGATTTTCTTGGCCGCGCTGATGATCAAGTCAAGCTTCGTGGACAAAGGCTGGAAATTGGAGAAATTAATATCGTCATCAAGCAAAGCTCTGATACCATTCTTGATATAGCTACGCTTGTCCTCAAGCACCCGAAGCAACAGAAGGAGCAACTTGTTGCCTTTATCGTCAATTCATCATCGTCTAAGCTGAAGGAGGAGCCGATGATCTTGCTGGAGCACACAGGTCACCTGACCATGATTAAAGAACGCTGTCAAGATAGACTTCCCGGATATATGGTTCCTACCCATTTCGTCCTGCTTACATCTATGCCCTTGTCGACTAACAATAAAGTGGACGCCAAGATGCTTAAAGGGCTTTATAATTCGCTTTCTACTGAAGATCTTCAGCTTCTCTCTGGTCTATCAAATGACCAATCTGATCAATGGTCTCAAGAAGAACAAAAGATTCGTACCGTCCTAGCAAAAATGGTCCAAGTCGATGAGTACAGCATCAGTAAATCGTCAAGTATATTTGAACTTGGCTTAGATTCTATTTCCGCCATTGGTTTCTCTAGAGAGCTCAGGAACGCTGGGCTAAGCAACGTCGAAGCTTCTCTAGTAATGAAAAGTAAGTGGAATTGTGACAACATAAAGTAGTTTTCTTACACTTGCGAATAGACTCATCGATCAGTCGCCTTGCTAAATGTTTAGCTTCTCGAAGCAATTCAAAATTGCAGGATCCTGACTCAATCATAAGTGCAAGACAGGCGATCACTGCAGTGCAGCAACGGCATAAGAGCACAGTCATAAAGGCATTAGGTATACAGAAAGGCGATGTTGAGGCTATTTCACCTTGTACTCCATTGCAGGAAGGGATTATCTCTAGGTCCCACGAGACCTCTAAACCGCTGTACTTCGGAACTTTCCACTTCCAGCTACTCGATGAGGTGGAAGAATCAAAATTGCGCGCAGCGTGGGAGACTGTTTTCAAGTCTACCCAGATCTTGCGCACGTCTTTTTTAGCCTCTGAAGATGGCTTTCTTCAAGTCGCCCTTCGCAACATTCCTCTTCCATGGGAAGAGTACTCAATCTCCAACACCGCCGAAATGGATAGTTTCCTTGAGACTTGCCGAGATAAATGGTCGAATCAGAACAGGATTAATTTTCACAGACCTTTCGAACTGGTTATTGTGAGATCGCCACTACGAAAAGTCCTCGCCGTACATATTTTCCACGCTTTGTACGATGGAAATAGCCTACCAATGATCTTCGAGAAAGTCTGGGAAGAATACCACTCGAAAGATGGAATTGATTACGGTCCACCGTTTCAATCAGTCCTTGCGTATGGTCCTTTGCGAAGGGCTGAGGCGGCCAGGTCTTTCTGGAGTGCACACTTGAAAGGCGTGTCTTTCCAACCATCTCCACGTATGATATCTGAACCCCAGCAAGTTGAAAGCGTTGTCACGAGGAAAATCGGCGAGCTCAAAGGGTATGAAACTGTCAGACGGAAACTCAATGTGACAGATCAAGCTATTGCACAGGGTTGTTGGGCTGCGGTTCTGCAGAAGCATTTTGGCGGTGCCGTAACGCAAGGAATGGTGGTATCTGGGAGATTGATCGACTTTGATGGTATAGAACGCATCATAGGGCCTTTGTTCAACACAATCCCATTCCATATCCGTTTCAGCAATACCGATACGTGGGCATTAGTTGTCAAAAGATGCCACGACTTCAACACTTCAACTATCCCTTTCCAACATACCGCTCTCCGAGATATTATGAAGTGGATAAAATGTACCCCAAGTGAGCCACTTTTTAATGCGCTATTCGTGTTTCAAAAAGGCACAGACGATATAAGGAGCTTTGCCAGTAATGGCATGTGGCAATTGATCGATGGCATCTCTCAAGCAGATTATCCAATCGCTTTTGAGGTAGAGCAGAAGGACGGTGGAACCTTGAATCTTACAATAGTTGCACAAGGTCATATATCCGACTCGAAGAGCTCCTCCAGGTTACTTGAGGAGTTCGAAGAGGCTTTGAAGGCCCTCCTTGACAACCCCGATACTCTCATTTCGGATTCTGTAGGAGAAGTTCGTGGATCAACCATGAGCAACGGTATCTCAGAAGGAACGAATGGCCGGTTTGAGAATTCCTCAAACGGTATTGTTGATTTTGAATGGACAGCTGAAGCCTGTTGCATACGAGAAGAAATTTCCATCCTTGCCAGCGCCGAATCCGACGAGGTCAAAGCGCACACGTCGATATTTAAATTAGGATTGGACAGTATCGACGCAATAAAGCTTTCCTCAAGGCTCAAGAAAAAGGGCATCGATCTCTCCGTCAGTCAGATCATGCGGAATCTCACAATCGAGAAGATGACGCTGCAAATGTCTCATCACTCTTCGATCAAAACTCCCCCCTCTTCAGAGAGTACCCTCAAAACACAGCAAAAGTTACTTGAAAACTACTTCCACAAAAACGGTCGGGATATGGACAATATTGAATGCATTTACCCCGTTACTCCACTTCAAGAAGCCATGGTTGCCGGAATGATCTCGTCAAATTTCACAAGATACTTTAATCACGATGTTCTAAAGCTATCCCGCCAGATTGACATTCAAAATTTATGGAATGCCTGGAGTACAGTCATAGATAATTCTTCTATACTTCGAACTTCGTTCATCGAAATAGACGACCCAAGAGTGGAAGGGCCATTTTCCCAGGTTACCTACAGACGTTCTGGAGTGACCCAGAATGAGGTCAATATCAGTGAGTTGAATGAACTCACTGATTTGCTCGAAGATATTCGGGAAAGAACTGTCAGAGCAGGCGATCAGGCCAAACTGCTCCAGCTCACTCTTGTTAATACTCCCACAGATAAGTACATGGTGCTATCGATTGCTCATGCTATCTACGACGGCTGGTCGTTAAGCCTTTTGCACGAAGACGTGAGAAAAGCCTATGTCGGTGACCCCATATGTCGAAAGCCGTACGAGAGAGCCCTTGAAGAGATTCTAGATTCATCTGGCTCTGAAGCTCATAGTTTCTGGCAGAGTTTCCTTTCCGGTGCAAAGAGCATCGCGTTTCCTCACAGACAGCGCCTGCAAACTCAATCGGATAAAAAGGTCCACCGCGAAGAACATATCAGCTGTATCCAAGCTAGTACAGCCAGATCGTTCTGTAAAATGCATGGCATTACATTACAAACGCTTGGGCAGACGGTCTGGTCATTTGTACTTGCATCCTACCTACATACTCTGGACGTTACATATGGGTCCGTCTTGTCAGGTAGGGACAGCGCGGAAACTGCTGATGTCCTTTTCCCTACCATCAACACCGTCGCAATCCGTACCATTCTATATGGTAGTCGAGGAGGAATACTTCAGTATGTACAAGAAAACTTTACCAGTATTCGTCAGTACCAACATTTCCCACTCCGCAAAGCCCAAGTGTTGGCAGGTTCCCCAGGGACAGCTTTGTTCGATACACTTTTCATCTACCAGAAACGCCCGGAAGTTATTGAAAAGGGTACAGAAAGCTTGTACGAATCAGTCGGCGGTGCTTCCGATGTAGAATATCCCGTCTGTGTGGAAATGGAGATTATCGATAATAAATTGATATGGCGGTGTGCTTGCAAAGACGAGGTTCTCGAATGCGATGGTGCGGAAGAGCTGTTGGACAGGTTGGATATGGTACTAAACAACATTCTGGACGACCCTGATGCTGCCACTCTTGAGATTGACTCAGACGGCACAAGAATTTGTGGCCTTCCCGCTTTCACAAGCAATTTCAAGGATGCTGGTAGAGAGACTGATGATAACTCCAATGATCATGCTGTAGCTCCTCCCTCTTCAATCTGGTCGCCTACCGAGAGGACTATTCGTGAGGTACTTTTGACAGTATCCAAGGTCCCTGAGAGTCAGATTTCAAAGAATATCACAATGTTCCACCTAGGCCTCGATTCAATAAGCGCAATCAAAGTCTCTGCTCTCCTAAGGAAGCGGTCAATTAGACTCAGTGTAAGCGAAATGCTTCGAGCCGCTACTGTTGAAACGATGGCACGAATTATCGATGAACGTAGCTCAAGGACCGCAAAATGCGAGGCAGATCCCGAAGTCACTCTCTCCGAAGCATTGAAGAAAATCGACAGGACTGAAATCATCTTGCATGCTGGGATTTCTCCAAATAGTATCGAGAAAATATTACCAGCTAATTCTGGTCAAGTCTACATGCTCTCTACCTGGGAGAACACCCAAGGCGTCTTGTTCTATCCAGAGTTCAAGTATCGAATGGCTAATTCTGGAGGTGTGGATTCTCTTCGTAAATCGTGGAAGACTCTCATCGCCCAGAACGCTATACTCCGAACATGCTTTCTCGGTACTGGAAACCGAGACATTCCGTTTATCCAAGCCGTACTTCGCGAAGTTGATGAATCATTCCATGATATCACTGGAAGCGCCCAAGACGGCGTGCGATACTACATTGAGCAACACTCCCAACGTCAGCCTTACGCTTCTCTGTTTGTACAAAGATCAGATGGAGACTGGCTCTTAACTCTGAAGGTACATCATGCCCTGTATGATGGTGTAAGCCTTCCACAACTGGTTCAACACTTCCAGGATCTCTGCACTAGTACCAGAAAACCGCCTCCCCAATCCTCAGCTTTTACTAGCTTACTTTCCATGAGCATGGGAGAAAGCCGAATAAAACGGAAGGTTTTCTGGACTTCATATCTGCAAGGCATTTCTGGTAGAAGTTTGATTCAGCCAGATGACGCTAAGCATGCGCGAGCTGAGCATTTCCTACCAAATGTACTGCCGGATATCAAAGATCTTGATGAGTTAGGAAGAAAGAATGGTCTCAGCATACAATCTCTCTTTTTCGCTGCCTACGCTCGACTCTATGCAGCTCTCGTTTCTAAACCCGTAACTGGGCTTCAGACTGCGAGTTCTGGGGATGTCATTATCGGGATATACCTTGCCAATCGGTCCCATGCCATCGAGGGGCTTTCTGGGGTTGCAGCACCCACCGTAAATCTAGTTCCGTTACGGGTGAAGGTACCTCTAAGGAACACTTTGCTAGAATCCGCGATACGCATTCAGAGTGATCTGCAGGATATTGGTAGTGTAGAAAACTCTTCGGTCGGGTTATGGGAAATAGCAGACTGGACTGGTGTGAAGGTCGAGACATTTGTCAATTTCTTGAAGCTTCCTGAAGGGGACGACGATAGTACTGGTGGAATTAAAATTCGAGAAGAGTGTGCGGACTTGACCGAATCATGGAGTCGGGTTGTTGAACCGCCTATGCAGCAGTTTGTGGAACCGGATGAGCTGAAGGAGAAGAATATAGTTAAGGATGCCTTCTTGGTAAGTTCGAAATCGGGAAGTTGGCGGAATATTGTGCTAATTTTGGTAACTGTAGCATACGATTGACGTCGAGGCTACAGTCAGGAATGGATCTTTGGATGTGGGTGTTTTCTGTCCAATAAGCATGTTAAGCTTAGAGGGTGCGGAGAAGCTGGTATTCAATTTACGGAAGGACTTTATGCATCTCTTTAATGATTGAACGATAAGAGCCGGCGTGAAAAAAAGCGTGGTGTTTCCTTCAAAATAATTACTCTTTATATTTGCTGTTATGTCACTTTTGGAGGTTATATGGTCCACATGACTTCCAATAGCGAGGTGCATGATATCGGGCACCGGGAATAGATCAATCACTTTCCGTTTATCTGACAATTTCTAATGTTGTATGAACATAGAAATGTAGTATTGAATCTAGAGGAAACGCATATTCACTTACGCCCTGTACACTGGTGATAGTACAATACCCAAAAAACGATTGTACGCAATGCTCCATCGTCCAATTTGCAGGACAACGTAATTTTGTATGAATGGTTTCAAGCCTTCAACCGTGCGCCTTGCAAATCCTCCTGGGCGTCCTTGAGAAGGAAGCTGCGCAGTATTCAGCAACTTGTCAATGCAAATATCCAGGGCAAAGTTTCGAAGGGGGTACTTACCTATACCACGCTATTGTTGGCCCAACTGTGCCTAAATGCCATAAACTATGTGCATCGATCATGCCCCACCAAGGCGGGAAATCTAATAATTCCAGACTCATTGCCATGACTAGCCACGCAACAATCAAGCCGGGCCACATCGCCCATGTCCTGTTTAGTTTCTTGTACTGTATATAGCTGAAGCCACTCCACATCAGGTTCTGCACTATGCCCACAGCTACATTCGCCGCCATATTGTAGGTGTAGTCCCAGCTCCATAGTGTTAGGTACATCACGTGCGCAGCGTACAGCGACAGGCAGAGGAACGTCCACACCCGCAGCACGCTTTGCTTCATCGGATCGCGCCTATCCAACCTGAATATCCTGATTGGTGTGTAGTATAGCCCGTACATCACGCTTGCGCCCGCGGCGAAATAGTCTAGCTTCTCCGTCAGAGGGAAGTCGCGTGTGTGGAAGAGCATACTAAAAATCCAGCTCGCCAGCCCAAAGTATCCGAAGAGAAGATAGTATTTACGGAGGGTATAGGAGGCGGGAATGCTTTCGCGTAGACGAGACATGCCGTAGTCGTGTGCGAGGTAGTTGAAGAGAGAGAAGATAACGGAGAAGGGCTCCTGCATGCCTAGGAATCGGTAGAAGGGCCATTTGCCGTGGAATTGGTATACGGGATGCATATAAGGAGGGTCGCGGGCTAGGCGCTTGTCTGTTACGATATGCTGGCAGGTGTAGTCGCATTCTGAGGGGCAGTCCCAGAGGAGAAGGCGGTGCTGGAGGGCTGGATGATATATTAGAGGATTTGCTCGTTTGAAGCTGATAAAGCTTTGCATACGAATTGGAGTTGGGTCATTCTCGCAATTTGCTTCCTTGCAAACCTGCGGCGCGGGTGAGTGCGTGCTCCCTTCTTGAAGGGTTCTCTTGAACTGGACAGACTTACCTTTACACATTCACGAAATTCGGGTAGTCTGTCGCCGAGCGATGCCTGGGCAGTGCCTGCCAGCGAACAGACTACAGTAGCAGCAATAAGATGCCATAATGAAGGTGAACGAATCTTCATCTTTAGCCGCTGTCCTTCTCCACGGATTGTGTGCTTTCCACGAGGATCCTCCGCTCCGTAAGTCTTGGCACTGGTCTTGGCACTGGTCTTGGCTACAAAGGAGCTCAACCCGGAACGAACTTTGACGGGTTTCTCCACTCCCAAAAAATATTTGGACCCCAGTGAATTCAAAAGACAAAAATCGACCGGTGGGGGTTCACCCCTAAACCTCTCGCATGTTAAAGCGGGCCGTTTTCCTAAAATAATTTTCAATAGACGAGTAGGTGATTACATTTCACACTTTGCTGCATGTAAAGCAGGCTCCCTCCTACTTCTCTAATAGATTTTTGAATTTTGTACCGTTTCTCTAGGTTACCTAGTAACCCTTAAATAACCCTAGGTAAATCTATATAAGGTGTTTATTAATTAGAATAACCTTAAGCTTCTAAGGTGGTAGTAACCGATTTGGTGGAGTAGCCGAGATCAGGGGGCAGCCGGGTTGCAGGGCTGAGTTTAACCAGTTGAGCAAGATTTCTGGTAACCAGCCAATTACAAGCCAAAAAAAGTTCCAACCGGTTGCGGTTTTGCAAAGGTTGCCAACCAACCAACCAACCAAAACTTCAACCAGACCAGTGACATCACTGGTTATAACTTGACCTTTCGTCTTATCTCGGTTGTTGTCCATTATGTTGTCCATCTCTTCAAACCCCCCAGGCACGGGTTCGGTGATCAAACGAGATTTTTCGCATTCCAAAAGTTCGCCGAAAAACCTGGGCCGTCATCTGAGAATTCTCAGGCCTGTCCATTAGCTCCTGGCTTCACCCACCAGACCCCGAGACTGCCGAGACGCGTCGAACCCCAATAAAGACAACGAACCCCGTCTCTCATACTTATACGGAAATATCTTCTACATAGACTTCATCTTCTTCGAAATCTCGAGCTTCCTCGCTGCATGTGTAGAGGAGTTTGGTGAGACTGTTGTGGATATCGAGATGAACACTGCCTTCTCTAACTTCTCCCGTCATTTCGAGCGCTTCTTCTGCCTTTGTTTTCGCTGCGAAGAGACCCGAAGACTCTCGATCCCACGTGTAGCGTACATAAAAGGCATGTGCGAGATGGGATAAGATTGGGAGCATGCATTCAGCGTTACACAGTCTGGCAGCATGCTCGGCATCTTGCAAGACTTGAACCGTCTCATGGATATGTTGAAATTTCTCGTTACGTTCATACTTTGCATTGAGTCCATTGGCTAGGTTCAGCAGTCGTGTGGGTAACCTAGGATCATTTTCCTCCGTACCGTCAACAGCTTTCTTCGCAAGTTCTATCGCTCGCTCGAGATCTCCGACCTCCCCCTCTTTCTCGTACTTAGATAAGTACATGGTGGAGAGGTCATTTTGTACCGCTACAGCGTTTCCGCCAGCGGCTGCCAGCGAGTTCTTGGCCTTCTCGATTGCGCCTACTATGTCTTCTGAAGTACCATCAGTTTCATACCTTGTGCAGAGACAATTGGCTTGGTTCATCAATATGACCGATCGTAGTGTTGACTCTTCCGTCAACGAGCTTAAGGCTTCGTTGTAAACATCGATTGCCTCATCAAGATCTTTCCGATCGCCGAACCTCTCGTGCCGTAGTGTCAACCGACTTCCCTGAAGCGCACACCATTGTGCAGCTTTGGAGTAACCTGGAGGTATTCTTTGCATGGCTTGCCGCCCGAGAGCGCTTGCGACATTGCTTTGATACTCTACAGCGTTGAGGCCATCGCTATTTCCGGTAATCGCATGCTTTGAAAAGTAAAGGTCGGCGAGTCGGTCATGGTGCACCGCCTGGAACGCAGGGTGATGAGTTTCGCCATTTGCTGCAGAAGTGAGCGCAACCTCTAAATGTCTTATTGCTGCTTCAATTTCATTAAGGGTCTTCGGTTTCTCGTGGCTCACTGCTGTCAATCGTGTTCAGAGTCTGTCTGGGTGCAAAGGAAGTCCGCAAAACTTGGAAAAATCGGCCCACTTACAACAGTTAGAAAAGGCTGGCCGAGACGAAGACGACATTTTCAACCGGTTGTACTATCTTTTGGTATGCGAATACGCTATTGTCGATCAATCCTAGGCAGCTTCACAGATCCACCGAAAAAGATAGATCGTGGCGCTCTATGGAGCACTCCTGGCAGCTGCGAAAATACTTGGCAATCCAGGACGCTAAATGCACATACGAGAATCAGAAAGATAAATCTTGGGTTTGATAATCGGGTTTCTGCAACTATCTTCGTGATCTGTATCGTGGCCAACGGACTGCGGATCGTCTTTCGAAGCCCCCTATGCGGTGACGTGCTTTTCGGGACAACACTCTCCCAAGGAGTAAATCGAATTGCTCTTAACTCCATACCTAAGGATCAATATCAGATGAGGGTCACTCTGCAGCCCTACCGGAGCCTCACGAGTCTCACAGTGATTCAAGCAGGGATGCTGAGATGGCCTGATGGGTGGCGCCACCTGCTTTTTTTCCGGTATAGCAATACGCTCTGCGCCCAGACTCAGCACGCGTGCATTAGTTGCAGCTCAAGGATTATTCGATTTAAACGGGTCGTGGGAAAGATGTGACTGTTAAATGTATGCAAGAAAGTCTGGGTCGCTCTTAATATCGATCATTTCCTCCTTGCTTTCGAAATCGATCAGTTTGACCCCATAGCCACATAGAAATGCTTCACACTGATCTCCCTAGGGCAGGGATCGCCCGGTTTTTAGGTTTAGAGGCATGGGACTTAAGAGTTTAGTCTACTCATGCCCTACTAATCCGGGTCCGCACTTTCGCGGAAAATTACGTCGATGTTTGTGCACCGATTAGCATCCCAACCTAACAGGTAGGTATTAATCTAAGGTACGAGCCATCAGCTGCTGCTTGCCTGCAGTGTAGGTGATTACTCCTTAAAAACACCAATAGCGTGATATCACGCGAGGTAGAATCATTCCATTATCCAAAATATCTAAGACAGCGGATATTTCAGTTACGCCTAGCATGATTCAAGCTCTTGCTCGTTACATGGCTTAAAAACAGCCAGTGCGGGCAAGTAACATTCGTGTTAGCGCATATTTTTTTGGAGAATAGACGTTGTGGTTGGTTCTAGTTCGAAGCGAAGAAGGGTCTAGACTTGACATCGACTGCTCTCATGTAAGGCTTCATCCTCGAGGCACAACATTGTCTTGGCATCCTCGAAGATTTCGCTCAGGTGCCTTTTTCCGTGTCATCTGGAACATAGCCGGCGACGTAAGCGGGCACTGAAACCCGTGTTGTGTAGACGGCTCGGAGACTGTATGAGTCCTACCGCTCGCGAACACTGCAGGAACTACTTTCGCCAACGCATCTGTTATAAAGAGATATGTGTAGTGATCTTATTTGTCACGTTCTGTACTACCCTATTGACGGTCTGGGAATCTCGTTCGTCCTACTCATTTCCTATTCTTGGGCAATACTAGACACTAGTAAGAAGGTTGTCTACAGTTGAGGAGGCAGACGGTTTCAACAGCCGTCGTCGCCTTCGCCTTGCAGGCGATGTCCGCTGGAAAGCGTAGAGTAACGCACTGTATTTCTGCCTTTTCTGAGCAAATTGAACAAAGTATTTAAAATGGTAGGCGACTAGAGATTCTATCGCATTCGAAATACACTGTGCATAAAGGAGCTACAAGTAAACAGCACGCCCATTCGGTATTTTACATCTATGACCCTGTAGCAAAATGGGTATCTAATTGCCAATAAAAAACCCATATCTCGTCCTGTCAACATCCCATCCATCCCGCTATGCCACAAACCAATACCCAGCCTTTTGTTATAAAATCCAGTAAAAATACACAATTATAGCAACACGAGACTCGATACCCCCTTTAACCATGTTTAGCCTGACTCCATTCGTACACTGATGCAGAGATAATATTCCACATGGATTATAAATATCGCCACATGCACACACCTTATCTGATTGACTGCTATTCAGTCCAAGCTCACTCCACCTTCTCTCCTCTCGCCCGGCAACCCAGGCTCTGGCGTTGCGGCGCTGCTTCCCACGACGCTATTATCTCCTTGCCCCGCATCCGTCTTATTCAAGTTCGGAAACATAGGCCTGACGACAACTTCGTCCTGGACATCGTCTGGCTCGCTTAGCTCACTCTCATCATCCGCGCTATCATGCATGCTGCCCGGCGCGCTGCTCTCCACATTGCTGCCAGCCACCGCTAGTGCCAGCGCCGTGGGTCCAGTAGGAACCAGCAACTGCCCGCCAACAGCGCTATCGGCAGGCGTTGCATCAGTGGACAACGGCCGTTCCGCTAGTGGCCTCGTGGGGATCACGACCTGTGGATGCACTCCTGTTGGCGGTGAGCGGATTGGGATTGCCGGCGCGGCGGGCTTCGTCACGGCAGCTTCAGCTTTTCTCTGGAGTTCGCGGCGGCCGACGCCCTTGGCGCGTGGACGCGTCGTCGGATCTGTGTGCGGGACGCGCAGGTTTTCGTGTGACATCGTCTGCGTGAAGTAGTCCCGCTGGGGCACCTCTGTCGCGCCGTCCACCTGCGTATTCATAAGGGAGGTGAGCGACATCATATTCGGGGGTGGTTGGGAGGTTGGGCCTGGGACATTCGGAGGGGGAGGGGGAGCTTGCTGCTGCTGCTGCTGCGGTTGCGGTTGCAGTTGCGGCTGCGGTTGCAGTGGCTGCGGCGGCTGGGATGCGGGCGCTGGCGGATCAAGGATTGGGCCAATCTGGGCATACAGCATCGCGTAAGCGTCGCCGATGAGGTCGTCGATAAGCAGCGATTTCATGAGGCCGTTGTTGAGCCGCTTGAGCTCGATGACGTCGCGTAAGACGTCGAGAATCGGGTTCTGCGTTGACAGTTGTTGGCACCATTGCTCGAGCCTGGCACTTCGCGCTGTAAACTCGTCGTGGTTGAGACTCTTGAACACCGCGTCTTCGTGGCCTTCGAGAATCTTGCCGACTCGACGCAGTAGCTTCAGATACGCGAGGCAAAGCTCCTGCCAGAGCTTGCCGTGCTCAAAAAACTCGTGGGGTTTCTTGCGGACACGTTTGGCTAGAGCTTCGAGATTCGGCCGGTCACCCGTCTGCACGAGTAGTTTGATGAAAAAGCGCGTGTAGCGGGTTGTGTAGACGAAATGTCTGCCGGGCCTTTCGTTCTCAGGTTTCCATACCTGGATTGCCATTGTCTTGGTGAATATTTGCTGCGAAAGCTCTTGTTTGGCGCCCATGGCAGCATATATCTCCTCTGAGGATTCATCGTAAACCACGTGAGCAGCACGTGCTGTCATGCGATGGTGCCAGCCTGATTTGTCTGCGTTGCGGAGAGCCTTTAAGACTTGCAGGATATACTTTTCCCATTCATCTAAATCGGTGCATATAGGGACGTTCTTCGAGTAGGGCGTATTCTGTAAGATGTCGCTGCCTGTTTCAGGCTCGATCTCCCTTTGCTGGACCAGCTTGTGGACTATAGAGACGAGCTTGTAGTGAGGCTCAAGAATTGGTTCGCGGCGGTTGTCTTTCTTTTCGGGAAGGACTTCGATGGCATGTACGAAAGCATCCACGACCTCCTGGTAGCCTGGAGGCTTGTTGTTCCCGCGGGTTGCTTCGTCGGCCCGGTGCATCTTCCAGAGACACTTGCCGAGCATGTAGTGGTTCCTATTGGGGTTGTGAGCAATGTGATAAAGAGTACTAAAAATATAGTTAATTTCACTTACCACCACTTGTCCGGCTTTCCTGCCACAGCTCTCTTAAATAGCACACTGGCGAATTTCCAGGCTGTGTAATGCCGTAAGGGGACAAATGGAGCTCCCTGATAAACTGTCTGGCCACTGAAGTACTTCTGCTCGGTTTCTCGCAAAGAGAACGCTTGCATATTGAATGGCTCTCTGGACGAGGAATAAACCCGGTTGCCAAAGTCGGTATACATGTCAGAGACCTTTACTGCAATCTGAGGTGAAGAATCTGCTTCGCGAACTGCGCATGCAACGGCCATGGTGAAACAATGGATAGCGCATCTCTGGAAATGAAGAATCTCAAGACTGTTACTGTTTAGCTTCTCAGCAGTCCATGAAACCGCCTCCTCAAGCTGCGAGTCGTTTGCTTGTGCCAAGCGATACCAAGTTTCCCACCGATCCATGGTATACTCTAGGTCTTGCATGAAGAATGCTGCTGCAAAATTGATATCTTCTGTGGGACCTGGAACCACCCTTTTCTGTGAACGAAACTTATTCAATGCAATGTTGCCCATAAGGAAATACCAGCCCTTCGAAGCCGCGATGGCCCGTTTTGGAGAGATGTACTTGGTGGATAATGTGCCAATACCTTCAAGACATCTGTACAAAGCGATAGGGTTAACGGGAGACTTGAAAAAGGATGTGAGGACCTTGCGGTTCAATGCCATGTCGTCGTTGGCTTTGGGTCTACCGAGAGCACCGTGGACTTTGTCGATGGTGATCTTAAGCTCGGCCTTTGGTAGATCCTTGATGTTGACCTTCTGCGCCTGGCTCATAATAAATGACAGTAACTGCGAGGCAGTCTTCTTATCCAGTACTTCGTTTGTAGAACCAAATTCCATACAGTCAAGCATATTTGTGAACGTCTTCAGCCCGTATAAATCGTACAGGACCTGGGCAAACTCGGTATCCCGGGTGTTAGGATCGTTAACGTCAGGCAACTGGACAAGCTCGTCCTTCATAAGCCTCAAAAACGTCCTTCCAGCAGAGTGACAGTAATATCGAATGCCAGTGGCATAATGAACATGGCGGAGAAATTCGAACCGGTCTTCTGCAGGACTAGGGAAAGCCGCTGCATTCTGCTCGATTCCTTCTTTAAGTAAATGATACTGTAGCATCCATGCACGTAGGTGCATATCGTGCAACTTGTTTATGACCGCAAGGTATGTCCCGTTCGGACAACCTTCGTATGTAGGTGGTGGAAGTTGTCCAACACGGAGCATGTCCTCATACACGTTGACAGCACTCATTATCCGCAAGAATTCCGCCACTGCATTCATCGATGATTGCAAGTGCTCGTAATCGACACACTCAAACGCTTTTGGATCGCCCTTGGTCATCTGAAGTATCTTAATGAGGAGTTCGTCAATGATGCGAATTCGACTCAGTAGCATGTATTGCCGATCTGACTCCTGGGCTTCTTCATAAGTCGTCGCACTAAATTCTCTCATGAGCGTCTCGATGCTTCTTAAGTAACAAGATACGACCTTCGGCGCATATTCAATCGCTTCATATGCTTCGCGTAGGCGTTGCCAGAGTGAGAGTCGGAGAGAAACATTAGCGGTATCGAGGAATTTCTTCATTTCTTGAAAAGGAGAAGGTTTCGCTGATTTGCTTGAGTCCGATGGAGCGTCTGTGGATTCACCATCTAAGGTTGGTGGGCTGTCAGGCTGGTTCTGATCAGTCTCGTTGCTACTAGGTGCTGCCTCCAATTGGATGTGATCTAACGGCTCTAGTATGGGCTCCAAGCTCTCAATGACAGCAACAGGATCCCTTTCGTCATGGTTGAAAACTCTCATGAAGAAATCTTTCATGCTTATTCGAGCAAGTTCGCGATCCGCTGCCGCAATGGATAGCTCAGGCATGACGGCGTTATTCTGTACCTCGATTGTTGGTTCTCCACGCGATTTGAAAATGATCTTGAGGTCCTCCATGCAGTGGATAATATGCTCCTGCGAAATGGCTTCGCATACACTCATATGAAAAGCCGAAGCCCATATGTGTCGAAGAGCAAGTTCGTCAAGATCAGTATTTTTGCCAACGCTCGATCGAAGCTGTAGAACGTCTCGGGATAGTGCAGCCCACCTCTCCAAGCGATCCTTCTGGATAGTCTGAGTAATTGAATCTACTCCACTGCTGGGGTGCCTAATCAAAGAGTAAATGTCTAAATGGAGTTCAAACAGCGTTTGAATCATTTCAATAAGTCCGAGCTCTTGGTCGCTCATTTTGTATGCCTTTCCAACAGTTCCAGCTTTGAGAAACTTGAAATCAAGATCCCAGGCGCGATCCTGCAGATGTTGGTAGATGTAGTCGTCAAGATTGACGATAACCTGAACAACATGACGTTTGAGTTCTTCGGGCCATCGGTACTGGATATAACTCGACTGGCCCCTTTTCTTTGACGTTGGGGACGATCCTGGCAAAAGCAAGCATTCAAGCCAAGTAAACGCAACTTCCTTGATAGAGAGCCACTGGGAGTTGATTTCCTGGGCGAATTTAGACAGTCCTTCTCCGCCTAATATTGGCTTGGTACAAGCCTGGGAGATCCCGGATTTCGCGTAGCCTAAGAAAGCGTTCAGTCCTGCCTCTCGTGATATGCCGCCCAGATCGACTGTTTCACCGCTCAGCAGTACGGCTGCAGTCTTTGGACCGTTTGTTTGAAGTGCGGTAAAAAGATCACGGGAAGTTCTTGTTGGCCCTTCGCCAGAATTGTTAGGTGACTCTGGCTGAGTATCCGGGAGTGCATCTCTTAATTCCTTTGATGATCCAAGACCCTTCACATCAAGTTTTGCTAATAAGTCATTGACAATCTCAAAAAGATATTGGTCCGCAAACGTGAATGTTGATAACTGGTCCTCCATTTGCTTGGCTAAATCCAGCCCTGCAGTTTCAGCACTGCTAGTTCCTTCAACAACGGACCCGCGAGCACGGATTCGTTTACTCCTTACGCGTCCTCCTTCCGCCGTCTCCAGGAGTCCGGCAGAATCGGTAGAGCGCTTGCGGGACTGTGCAGGTGTAGATTCAGTAGGTGGAGGTTCATCTTCCGATTTCTTATCAACTTGATCCGCGTCGACTTCAGCATCTTGCATTGTGACATCTCCCATAGCTTCAGTAGAGACAGTTGCAACCTGGGTTTCAGTAATCTGATCCGACTGTTGTGGCTGAGGTAAAATATCGTTGACACTTTGGACAGGCTCAGATCTCTCCTTTGGTGAAGTATCTTGTGATTCTATGTCGTCGTTGTCGCCAGCGGCATCTACAGGCAGATTGATTCCGACGCCTGGACCGGGTCCTAAATCAATAAATCCACTCTGTTCCGTCATGAACTGATGTAGAATTGCTTCTCCGATTTTGGCCCAGTCTCTTTTGCTTGGATTTAAGGAGAACCGTGTTGGCGGGCGGCCAATTATGGGGTCGGGTGCATCTTCCCTAGATACTTCAGATGGTAGCGGTGCGAAGGAGTATGGATTCAATCGTTTCTTGAGAACTGCTGATAATTTCTTCCGTTTAAGAGAAGAAAGGGGAGCCTGTACTAGGGATAAATCATCTTGTAGCTTTTCAATGAGCTACACATGGTTAGCTTAGTACCCATGTAGCAGAAGGGTGATACAATCTCACTTCTCTTAGTTGTTGGCCAGCAAACCCTTCTTCAAGTCCTGGAAGTCGAAGTATACTGTCCAGCCCCTCATCATCTCCATCAAGAACTGCTTCAAGGCAATATCTAGTGATGCGACTGCTGCCTACTAGGGCTGCTACTGATGATGTCCGTGACCATAAATCCAAATCAGCATCATCCTTATCTAGAGCCTCTGCGAAATAACGTAAGGGCATCGCGGCAGCGATGTGGGGTGGGGTAATCGGGGTTCCCTGTTCCTGGATGATCGCTTCATGATGCTCGAGGCGATATTGCATCACCTCAAGCATGAATTGGCCGTGGTTTTTGTACGAAAGATGCAGAATTTGCGGCAGAGTGTTCGGTGCACTGTCTGCAGCACCTGCCAGCTGTGCTGGTCCAGGCACAAAATCGTCTTGTAGAATATTATCATATTCTAGATTATCTCCGTAAAGCTCATGACGCCGGTACTCGGATAGAGATTCGGTATATTTAAATATCTCGGACTCGAAGAGCTTTGTATAAGCTTCTGTAGCTTTGTCGTAGGATTGTGGGCCTTCGGAATGGTACTTCAAAGCTGTTTGGTATAGTTTTAAGGCTTCCTCGATTTGGATTTCTTTAGTATCGTCGATTTCGTCTTCAGACTCATTGTCAGACTCTACGTTTAGAGCCTTGAAAGCTGACTACGGATAATAATCATCAGCGATCGTACATCCACGTAGCGTGCTGTCTTCAACATCTTTACTCAACGATCTATCGTTGAAACGTACCATGTTGCAAGAAGCTACAGAAAAGGCGAAGGTTGTCCCAGAAAAGATTGGGAGTAAGAAAGAGGCTACATTTAGATTGTGGACAACTGAATAGGAGAGGTAGCCTCTATTGAGGCCGGGTTCATGTTAAGTGAATATATAGTGCATGTCGCGTTCGCGCGGAGGTAAAGCTGTCGCACGTTCCTTGAGATCGCCCGGCTTGGCGTCCTTTAGCCAGCGCTGGCCAATTTGTTGATTCTAGGGTGCCGGTTACGTTGCTTGTGGAACTAAATCTTAGCGCGCATTTGTAATATGCTCGCCCCATAACGTATTCGGTAAGCAAGTGGCCACCGCAAGCATGTGGCCACCCCAAAAACTTACCAAAAAATCCAAAAATCGTTCTTTAATATCTTAACAACGACTTAAAAAATCATTATAAAAAATTATAATTAGACTCTCACACTTACTTTAAGACCTCTATTAGAGTTTTAGAGTAATTAGTTAAGCCTTTATAAATATATTAAAATTTAGTTCTTAAATTTAAGCCTAACTATTATATCTTAAGAACCACTTATTAAATTACTTTAAAACTTTAATAGAGGTCTTAAAATAGGTGGGAAAGTCTAAATTTAAATTTAAATAATTTATTATTAAGCCGTTGTTAAGATATTAAAAAACGATTTTTGGGTTTTTTGGTGCGGTGGCTATATACTTGTGGTGGCCACTTGCTTACCAAATACGTTAGTAATTTGGTACGTGCGCACCATCACGCCTATGACGCGTTGGATGTTAAAATAACACCTTACCCTCGCCATTAAATTTAAAGCTTTTAATTCTTATATAAATCCTCTATTACGATTAAATCTTGGAGGAGTTTATAATGCCTTATAGACGCGCACCCGCTTCTATCCCCCCTACTGCCGCTGGCAGCAGCAGCGCTTACCCAATCCTTCGTGCACCTGATGATATTGCTGGTTAGAGGCATGCATTCTTTACCCTCTAGTAGGACCTTTATTTAAGCGTCGAATAGTTTAACCAGCTCTGGCCTTATATAATAAATTAGTGGTCCAACTAGGGTAAAACGTATAATAAGTATTCCGTTAACTATATCTTCAAATGCCGCTTCTAGCGTAAGCAGCAGCTAGAAAGTAGAGGAGAAGGTATTTATTCGCGCTTAATTCGAATCGCTAATTTATATGGTATAGTATATAAGGTGGTATATAATTATCTAGCTAGGCAAGCGGAAAGCAGTGCGCCGTCTTTAATTACTATTACTAGAATAAAGAAGTCGTGCTCCAAATATAATTATTCCTTAGAGAATATTAATACGTTTAAACGGCCAGAGGCTCTTATATAAGCTGCTGCTATTAAGGTATTAAAAAATTATTAATACTATAAGGTTGCTACCGCGATTAAAGCACCCTATATACTTAAAGCTGAGCAGCGACTCTATAACGCTGGAGGCCTATATTTTAATTAGTAAGACGTTAAGAACGCTAGAAGATACTAGAAGAAGGCTAATCTGGATATACGTTAGGTTGGTAACTTATTTCCTATTAATATGTAAGAGCTAGAGGCTTTTAACTGGCTTAATAATTAACCTAGTAAGTAGCTCTAGGGTTTAATTTAGTAAGCCTTAATATATGGGACTTACCGAACTTCTTTATTTAAGCATATTATATTAAAATCTAACTTTTAATAGAACAGTATATGTCCGCTAAAATTACTGTAAACCGTTCCTGCGATAACATAGAGTTTTAGGGTATTATATTCGCCCACCCTGATCAAATTAAGACCCTTCGGTTGCGTGGCCACCTTATACTTATAGATACTACGCATAAGATAAACTAGCTTAGATGGCTGCTCTATACTATTATAGTTTATAATAAATACGGTTACTAGGTGCTAGGTGGACATTTCCTTACTAAAAAGGAAGACGGTAATATCATGGTTAAAGCCTTAAAGGTGTTTAAGCAATAGTATTTTACTATTTACCCCGGTAGATGCCAGTTAATATAGCAATCGCTAATAAATAGTAATTAGGTGTAGTGGGTATGGAGGCTAGTGACTTCGCTATATGCTTACTAACGACTCTGCTGCTAAGATATCAGCAGTTCGACAAGCTTTTAAGCCTTTTATAGATGCAGATCTTATTATAGATCATCTACTTTGTATAGTACACTTAGAACAGACGCTTAAACGTAATTTTGCCGGTAAGAAGTACGCTAAAGTTCTACACCATATAATCGTTGCCCTAAAGTTTCGATTAAATATATATAAATATCACGATAGTATAAGGGAGGCAATGAAGATTCTAGAGCATAGGAAGGACTATAAGAAGCTTAACTATCTTATTAAGGAGTGGTGGGACACCAGCAATACCTAGGCAAGCTATACACGTTAACATTTAACAATCCTTATATAGATTAAGGATACAAATCCGGTAGAGGGCTGGCACTTAGCAATTAAATATAAAGCTACTAAATCAAGTATGCAGCAATTTAGCCTTAAAGGCATTATCTAGCACATCCTTACTGTCGCCAAGGAGTACGATCTACGTGCCCGCAAAGCCACTATAGATTTTCGGACGAGACGCGATCCTATAGTTACTAAGGAGCCATAGCTGGCCGACTTTCCTTATCCTATGCAGAAGCTTATTACCCAGCAGATAAAGCTTACTAACGATATGGTGGAGGACAACGAGGAGCTTATATTACTAGAAGACGAGAATATCTACACCTATTCCTTCTATCGTCGCTATTAACTACCCTATCGCCATATCTGGGCAAACCACCTTTTATATAGCTGTTTGAAGAAGGAGGATTATAAGCGCTGGGCGTATATATAGGAGGAGTCTGGCTACGAAATATATAAGACTATGGAGTCTATATATATAGAATAAGGCGTTAATAACGAGATCAGTGCTCTAAAGCGTCACCGGCTAGAAGTTCAAGAGACCTTAGAGTTAATTAAGGCACGGTACTACAAGATCAAGAGTTAGGCGCGGGAGCTACATCTAGACATAGGCGATTAGCTTATCCACTAGTGGCTAAACAAGCTTACTACTATCAGTGGCGAAGTTTAGAAGGCTGGTATAGAAGAATTTAAGCGCAAATCTGGCGTTAAAGTAGAGAGGACTCACATTAAGCGACTGGCGAAGCCTAAGATGGATATCAATGGGGGCTTTATTGATTCAAATATAGTAGTAAGCTCTGCCTGCCAGCCTGGCAGTGACGAGGACGAATAAGCACTCTAAGATGTGATCGCGATAGAGGATTTGTATGAGGATCAAAAGCTTCAAGTTCAATGGCGAGGGCAAGGTGTTGTTTTGACATCCGACGCGTCATGGGCGCGATGGTGCGCACGTACCAAATTACTATGGGGCGAGCATATTACAAATGTGCGCTAAGATTTAGTTCCACAAGCAACGTAACCGGCACCGATTCTAGCTAGTCTTACCTCTCACCTCCCACGCCATTGCTCTCCACCATTCAATACGTGCTGGATTATTCCAGTAAGCTTTAAATAAGCAGGTTACACCCATTGCGCTGCTCTGCTTCCCCCCGTGCGGCGCCCTCAAGCATGGTTCTTCCAGCTGTTCCTGAGTAGGTTCGCATTTTGTTTTTGGAATCTAAAGCTCATTCCCTATATACTCATGATAAATACTCGAATGTTATATTCAGCTTTGCTGACCCAGCCTTGCGCTATATCAATTGCGCTCTACTCTGAGGAGCAGTATCTGCGCTGCTGCTAGGCGCATTGAATAGCCACCTTCAACATGCTAATACATCACTCACTCTAGGATCTTCGAAGAGGAGCTACATTCTGCAGTCGAGGCTCGAGCAGACACACTCCAAGCATTACGGGAATTAGGTCCTCCTGACCTTGTTCATCTTGTCAAGCAGCCCATCAAGTCAACCACGAAGCAGGTGCGACGGAGGTCCTGATTATAGACCCTTGATCACACCTCAACGCAACCCTACCACTCGGAGATATACTGAGATTTGTATTAGGTCGGAGTATATCACCATGTCACCGGCATAGACGCCTCCTCTTCGGCCAGTTTGGCAGCTTACATCAATACCCTTACATACTCACCTCACGACAAGACGCATAAAGTGGTATCTGGGCTATATTGGTATGGATGACTGTCCCTGATAAACTCACAACAGAGCACTGACATTTCAGTTGCTACAATGCCTTTTCGCGCCTGGATATGCGCGTCCAGGTTGCTATACCAGGAACGGTAGAGAGCTACTGCATAGACGAGCGGGGAGACAAGCGGGTAGCAACAGACGATTTATGGCTGGAAACATATCTATGTAGCGTCCTTCGCGCATACTCATATGCAGACGATGGCTCAGGTGACACAATCAAGAAGATTGTGGGTGTGCGGAGATTCAATCCAATTACAAGCACGGAAAGCGAGCACAAGTTCCTAGATGCAGCCGAACGCCTGTTTTTCAATGGTCAGTTCCTTTCCCTTCTTTCTTGTAAAATATTCTCTAATTGTGGGGATAGGCTGGCAGCTTGGCTCCGATCCTGAGATACAGGTCCCCAACCTCGTCTCGAACCACTTGGCAACTGGGCTTCTGGATTATATACACACAACCGGGAGATATGCGTCCGGTATTAATCTATTCGAAAAGCTCCGGACACGAGATGCCGAAATATCATCCTTGCTTGCGCGAGTCTATATCTCTGCGGATGAAGAGGTTAAGGCCGTTCAGTTGTTACATGAAGCAATCCAAGAGCTTCCTATGGACTACTCTTTACTTGATTGCCAGGCGGATTTCTGCGAAAAGAAAGGTCGTGGAGATCTTGCTCTCGAGATCGCAAAACGAAGTGTTGTTTCTGCACCCAGCGAATTCGGCACGTGGGCACGACTTGCTGAAATTTATGTCAGCTTGGAACAGTGGGATCTCGCTTTACTAACACTTAATTCATGTCCTATGTTTACATATCAGGACAAGGATGCACCGCGGATGCCTGAACCTCTCAAAGTGCATCTTCCAGCTATGCCGGAAACGATCTGTGATGAAATTGACGATAGCAACATAGATGACATTGAACTCGTACATCCCACTCTCCGGAAACTCCACGCCGCAGGTTTCAAAGGCACATTTCTGAAAGCGTACATTCTTTTAACTGAGATTACTAAGAAGATTGGATGGGACCAATTACTCCGCATACGAAGCCAAGTCTTCGTCATGGAAGAAGAATATCGGCACGAGAAACAAACAATTTCACATCAACCCGGTTCCCGCAACGCCAGCACGACGGCGCTGCGCTCGCCCAGCCCAAAGACCAATGGTCATGGGGAAGTAGAGTTAAATTCGCCTTCCTCTGATACCCCCAATGGCGAGCCTTCGAGCTCCGAGGTCGATGACCGGCACTCAATAGAGAAGCCTGGTCACACCGTCGCCTCAGAAGTCGTCAAAGCCGGCAGCGACGAAGTATGTCAACCATTTCTATTTCCCACCACTGTATATATCCGCCCCACTACTAACGAAAGACACAAGCCCGACCAACTCCACTCCGCTACCTACACGCAGTTTCAAAACAAGCGTCTGTGCGAGCGTTGGCTTGACAATCTCTTCATGGTCCTTTATGAAGACCTGCGCGTCTACACCATCTGGCGCACCGAGATGGCGCAGTACCGGCAACAGCAACTTCTATACAAGAAGTCTGCCGAGGAATGGGAAATCTTAGGTGAGCTAGCGGAGCGACTCCACCATTTCGATGAAGCCGTCGAAGCGTATGAAAGCTGCCTCAGCATCAGGTTCAGTCCAAAAGCTATGAAGGGTGTACTAAAGCTGAGCGAGATGCGGCAGAACGTGCGAGATGTATGCGGCGCTTTGATTAGGTTGGTTACGTGGCAATATCGGTGGTATTCTGAGGTAAGTGTGAACTCCACTATCCGATTTTTACTAGTTTCATATTAAAGGAAGGCTCGTACTAACGAGTTAATAGTTCTCGCCAGCATTACTCTACACCATCCGCAAGCTCATCGAGGAAGAAGGCGCCGTCAAGGTTCGTAGCATAATACAGGGCACTAGTCTCCCGCAGCACGTGCTTGACCTCACGCATCAATATGCCGCACTCTGCGCCGCGTTTCGCAGCAGCGGGAGTGACGGCTGAGTGGAGAAACTTAGTGAGTGGTTTGTGTTGCGAAGCGAGCTTAAGGGTCTGCTGGCGGCCATGTCATTGAAAATCCAAAGCGATGGGATGCTGCTTTTTCGATACATTTCTTGAGCGGTTAAGTTACCTACCATAGGTAATGTTGTAATAAGCTAGAATGGGTCGGATGAGGGCATGGTTAGCGACGTTGTATAGTCCGGTGGTGGAAAAGATATTGAGCGTTTTAATTGAGGCTGTCTGCTATATGTAGGCCTTCTTATTGTCTCCGTATTGTTGCTGCACTTCGCTTCTGATCACTATATGATATAAGGTTGACTTGTGAGTTTGTTGTCGTTGGATGATGCTAATTGCGGTAAACCGTCAAATCATCGTAGCCATTGGTCAGTTCAACATTTCATGAGCATCACCCACTGTGCGGTTCCAAGATGCTTGCAACTAGTTTTTTTCCTTTATCGTATCACACGAATCGAGTTACTTAGTCGCCCGCAATGCCCAGGAAAAAAACAATCTCACGGGATGTAAATATTCCAGTAGTAAAGCAACAGCGCCACCATATTCCTCCTCCGCTGCCAACTCCAACCCACACCATGCACTTAACGGTAGGATTTTTGGTACCTCGCACGTGCGCCTGGACCGCCGAACTTCTTGGGCTCGCACCGCCTGTTGTCGGCAACGAGGAGTGTTCGGTCATATTGTACGAGTGCCTGCTTCAGCTGGTTCTTGGAGTGCTCGTCAATGTATTTCTGGTAGTATGCGATCTGCAAGTTTCACGTTCTGTCAGCTAACCCTTCCAAACGTTGTCATTTCAGGATGGCCCTCAAATAAGAGCAAGCATATTTCTGTAGCCGTATGTGGCGGTAAACGTACGATTGATTTAGCGATGGCCTGCCGGATGGCGTAGATCTGAGATGTGTGACCACCACCGGAAACTCGAACCCTGATGTCGACATCCGCTACCCATTCCGTCAGCAATCTGCACAAATATCCCCCGCCAGTTGTAAGTATAGGGCCGTACCAAACTTGTCAATACCGAGGATGAGGACAGGCTCGTAGACCTTGAACCGCAGGATTTCGGGTTGGACGAGGGCGAGCGGCTTTCCGTTGACCTTGATCAGACCTTTACCGGCCTGTTTTTACAATTATTAGACGATCCGGTCTCTATTTCACGTCGTTGGTTTCTTCAGCTAATATACCTTGCAGTGTGCGACAGCTGTTGCAGGATTGTGTTAGTTCTCAAAATTCACATAAGACTTGTTCAGGCGGGAGCGCAGGCGCATACCAGTCGCAGTCTTCTTCTTTCCGAAGCATTGCACACTCTGAGTAGAAGCCATGCTGGGCAGTATGGCTTGTCGTAGGTATGCTGTGGAGGGGATGGGCTTCGTCGAGATTGTCGCTGGTCGTCTGTTCACTAAAGTTGAGGTTGGCCGTTTTTCGCTCTCGTCAAAACGGGTGTGTGGGAACGGGATTTGCCGTGAGGATAATTATTATGTCATCAAATTCTTAGTCTCGCCAAGCATCAAGAAAATGGTAGCCTACAACACCAAATGTTGCCTCGAAATAATCGAACAAGGGATTAGAAAGCTAATTTTCGGCATTAAGTACTGATCATGCGTAATTTGCTTTGCGTGTGATTCAATCCCCCAAACTAGACATCGTTCCCGAAACCCCGTCAAACATCACAAGGATAGTTTTTTCAATCAAACATGCTCTTCGCTTTTGGTTCCAATGGCTCAGGTCAGCTCGGAATCGGCCACCGAGATGATGTATCGATTCCTACGCTCTGTATAGTCCCACCGCCTCGTGCTGAACATAATTCTGGTGAAGAAGATGAAATCGCCTGTATCACCGCAGGAGGAAATCACACCCTCATACAGCGGAGGTCAGGGGTCCTCTACGGGACTGGAGACAACACAGATGGCCGTTGTCATCTAGGCCTACCTCACAAGACTGAGAACCAAAGCTGCTCCGCGAACCTAAACAACTTGACTGTGCTCGAGTACAGTACTTCCATGGTCAAGCAATGTGCAGCAACTTGGGAAGCTTCCGCTATTATTACCACCAGAGAGAGTGCCACCGTCATCCTAACATGCGGGACTGGCAACAGAGGAGAGCTTGGTCAAGGATTCGACAAATCCAGCTCAATCGATTTCGGGATGGTAGGCAGTCATACGAATGTCACTCCTGTTGATATCGCGGGTGGCATGAATCATTTTGTTACAGTCATGTCCAACGGCGAAGCTTATGGCTGGGGAAGTGGACGGAAAGGGCAGATTGGCGAGCCTAAAGCAGATTGCTGGTCACCTCGAAAATTAGAAGGCATCCCATTCCGGGCGGTTCGAGCTGTCTGCGGCAGAGATTTCACTTATATTGTCGGCTCGCCCGACCATGGCGAGCATTTAATATTAGGCTCCGATAAATTTCATGTCCGGTCAGCAGCGCCAACCACAATTCCTGCTTGGAAAGAGATTGGCGCAAGCTGGGGCGGAATCTATGTGCTACTTGAATCAGGAGCTCTACTTTCCTGGGGTCGAAACGACCACGGGCAATTATCCCCTAGTAGTCTACCTGAGCTCGATCATATTGCTGTAGGTAGTGAACATGTCGTTGCGCTGGCCAAGACAGGAAAGGTTTTGGCTTGGGGCTGGGGAGAACATGGTAATTGTGGAAGTCCTATTGCACCGAATGGGGATGTCGCTGGTCGTTGGAATGAGATACCAGTTCAAGGAAGTGTCAAGATTGTAGGAGCTGGCTGCGCTACTAGCTGGATCGATACTAAGGAGTGATTATGTCTGTGTTCTCTCGTTCCCGATTCCAGATGCCTTGCTCAGTAGAATTAGTGGGCTTACATTAAGGCATACTAACAGCGCATCCTTATCTGCGGAACGCCTGCACTCCTAAAGAAGTAAAAATGCTCACATTGGTAGCCAACGAACTGCTACATCGACATCTGCATGAGTTCCGACTCCAATAATTCACCACAACCCCTGGATCTAGCCCGAGTCAGAGGAGATATGTTAAGTAATACCCACTGCACGCATACCTGTGAGATGCGTTGTGTCGGCGGAAGTGCTTCTGCACTGTCTTGCGTCTCGGACCTTGCTAAACTACCGCTATCTTGGAATGTGGGATGGATGCCAATGGCCTGCGAACTCGTCAACTTAGTACAGATAGAAGTCTCACAAGGCTTACATCGTCTGCACTCGCGTCCCATCCAAGTGTTTCCTCGTCATCCCTGTAATCCACTGGATCCCATCGATTATCTTCCTCGTCCGCTGGGATAAAAAGGCTCTCCGGGTCAGGGTCAGTTGGCTTCGGCGGTGTTGCTCTTTTTGCCGAACCTGGATTTCTGAGACGACGAGTAGATGCACGTGATGCAGGAGCAACTGGGGGAGGCATTTCTAATCTCCTGTTTCGGCTTCCTGACCGTTCACTCACAGCCGATTGCGCTCTCGTATTTGCTCTGGTGGGCGTGACCGCAGCAGATGGCGTTGGCGCTTCTGAGTGATCGCCTGCTGTCATTAAAGTGAATTCGCAGTACATTCCTTCCGACGTATAACAGAACTGCAGCGGTCTAGTCGGTTGGGAGTAGCATGCCTTCAGGTTTGTTTTGAGCGTGTCCGCATGGATGACAATCGCCTTAAAGTCCTTTACACTGATGATGATATGCATCTTCTCTTGAGCGTTAAATTCTTCAAAGTCAGAAGTATTTACAGCGACTGCAGTATGTAAGGGGTGTTTCAGTATCTCTAATTTACGTTAGCATGATTTTTCAAAATGTACGAGAGGGCGCAACCTTTGCCGTTCATAATTTTCTCCGTGTAGCTAGTAAAAATAGTTCGACCATCTTCAGCGTAAATGTCAAGCTGCTCGGTCTTTGGTCCGAAGTACTCAATATATTCCTTGAGCAATGCTGACTGTATGCTCCATTTGTTGTTTGCCAGATTTTTGTCGAAGAGTGCATGCATGACTTCCACAGACTCGTATGTCAATTTGTACGTTTTTGTGACTCCTTGAATGACACAATGCTGAGTAGGGAATCTCCGTTTCAAGGAGTGAGTGTTGACATACCTTGATTGCACACCATCCTAATCACAAATCGACACTCAGTCTGGTCCGGTCGGTCTTGGACACTAACCTCGCAACGATCGATTGCTGTGTCTTTGCCTCGCGCATCGTCGAGCCGTCCTTTAAATACCGAAAGCAGGGCCTGACATCAGATTTAGTAAAAAGGAGTTTGCCAGACGGGTTACATCTCACGAACTTTGCTGTACATACTGCATGTAAAACGTCCTTCCACGCCTCCATTGCTAGGCAAGCATTCATATTGCGAGAAGAACTTATTTCCTTCTAACGCAAACGAGGCATACGCAGACTTCGAAGAGTTCAATGCGGTGAAGGTTAACTGATACGATAAGAAAGTTTTTCGTGACAGAGACCGCCGAAAAATAGGAGACCTACTCTATCCCTACGAGCTTCAATAGAAACAGAATCACTAAACTTTGCAAGGCATATAAGGAAGTCATGGACTCTTGAGGCAGCTTCTGGTGTAAGTGTAAAATTGAGCGTGACCATATTTGCTCTTCAAAAGGCAAAATCGCCTCTAGCTTCGAGCGGCTCTGAAGGTCATCTGTAAGAGTACGCTGTTCACAAAGTAGTCGCCGATGAATCTATCTTGGCTTCGAGGCTTTCCCGTCGCGTGCCGTTGCCGAACGCGGTCCGCGACCAAAACACGACGTCACCAAAACTTCCCTTTTCATCGGCTTCCTCGGTAATCAACGCCGGGGCATCATGGTTCCTACACTACCAGACGATATCTTGCACCTTCTGTGCGAAGAATTATCTTTAAAGCGTGACTTTGATACTCTTTTCAACTGTGCGCAGGCAAATCGTGGCTTAGCTGTTCCCTCTCTAACCAGTCTCTATCGGTAACGACCCCCCTGTATCGATGTAGCGCACTGTGGCACCGTATCACCTAAATATTTCGTATATACATACTAATATTTCTTTCTTAAAGCATCCATCATGTTGCTCCAGTTAGAGACGGGGGAGATGATGAGGCTATCCCGATCGCAACCCAGGAGCTAGTTTTTCAGAAATGGTCCATCCTATGGCGGTCCATCATCGCCTCCAGCTTGGATGCAACCCTATTTCCGTACTGCCGCTATATCAAGACACTTGACTTGAGGGACTTGTCATATTTGCTTGAGGATGATAAGTTGAAAGGCAAAATCGCAAAGTGAGCTCGTGCCCATAAGAACTCCTCTTTTTCCATTGGCTAATTTATAATTACAGAAACTTCTTCACCGGAGAACTCTCTAGGTTCCATATTACAATGGATACACCGGCACGGAAATCCGGAAGGCGTATGGTTCGCCTTAATGTCACTTCCATCATCGATGCTATTGGAGAAGGTGGGCGTATAACATCTTCTACATAAAATTTTACCCACTTACAGAATAGTTGTCACTCAACATACGCCAATGCTAGAGCAAATAAGTGGCCAACGTAAGTTCGCTTTAGTTACCGCATATTATGTTATTCCTTAACACAAACTACAGTACTCTCCCATGCACTTATCAGATGGGCCCCACGACTTCCTCGACTGCATTCCTTAGAGCTCCGGGACGGCAAAGCACTTGAAAATGAACTTGTTCATGCTTCCATCCATACAAACTGTCCCCAGTTTGATGCACTCAGTATTTATTCATGGTCTGTCATGATGAACTGCCAATATCGACTTTCCAAGGATGCTAATTGTGTTCAGGTACGGAGATGATCGTGACCATAAACTTTCTGAGTTTATAGGAGGTATTAGAGCTCAGTCTCTAAAATATATGGAGACAATCAGTGATGCTGGCATTGGAGCCGGGACATTTCTCGCGCTAAACAGCCATAGCGAATCCTTGAAAGAGCTCAGACTCTGCCTTAGGACTGAGGCACTACCGCATTTATCATTACTCAAAGGTTGCACTGCACTTGAAACGCTGAAATTAGAGGATTCGGATAAGCGAACGGACCTCGAGAAGACTCAAAATGACGTGTTCCTAGAAATAATAGCCTGGCTCCGGGAATGCACCAATCTCCGAAATATCAGCATCACGAATTTCCTCTCCGCTTCTTCCATCATCCTCCCGTTACTTCTAGAAGATAATATTCATATCCAGAGGCTCGAGGTGGATTCATATCTAGTGAAGGATAACGGAGCGTTCCACCAGGCCCTGACGCATCAGCGTTCCTCACTTCGAGCTCTCGACCTTAAGGGTGATGGCGATGATATCTTTCGCGATGATGTTGAGATTTTCGTTGATGCCCTCAAGACATTGACAGAACTGAGAGAGCTTAAATTGAGGGGGGTGTCGGACTTGATGAGAGATGAACAGTTCATTCCGATCGTTGAGAACTTGAAGTTACTCGAAGACCTCTATATCAGCGGCTTAGAAGTCACAGATGCTCTCTTAGAAAAAGTTGCCGAGCTCAAGTATCTGAGAATCGTTACGTTCTACGTCATCAGCAAATTCACGGTCTACGGGTTTCTAGACTTTGTCTCAAAGCTGGGTCCAGGGAATCAGGGCATTGTGCTCTCTGTTGAGATGGCTGAGCAAAATTGGCTACTATCTGAGGAAAAGTTAGATCTCGTAAGAGAAACTCTTGCGGCAAAAGTTGGTGGAAGACTTGAATATACCCCTTTCAGAGGTGAATTTATATCCCACAATAAACTAAAAACTATTTATTTAATTATCCACACATTTTTTACTGACAAATCTATAGACCCAGATGTTTCCGAATTCGAAGGTGAGTCCGACTAAGGACATTCCGACCTTTCAAAAGCAAGTCTTAGTAGCTCAAAGGCGTTTGGTATATCTTGGTACGGATGAATACGAGGTATGAGACCATTCAAGATCGAGGCTAGGCTTGTGTTCGTAGGCAGATATGTGCTACAATATGATATGCTTATGTTTCTATCAAAGATCACATTTCGATTGTCCTGCATAAGACGGAAACGGGCCCTTCTCAACTACAGAAGACAGCGCCGTCCTTAATCCTTACACTACATGCCACTAGTTGCCTGGTATACATGCTTTACTCTCTTGAATGACGCTGCGTTTTCGTCTCTGCCGTCGCCTCCCTTTGCTCCTCCGCCGTCGTCGCTTGGGCGCCGCTGGCTATATAACCCCTGAGGACACGTCACCAGACGCTAGCTACCGCAACCAACCAACCGTTCGGCTATAACCTATCTACCGCAGACAACCAATCTACTGCAGACAACCCGTCTACCACAGACAGCCAATCTACCGTAAACAGCCAGTTTACCATCGCTGCAGACGGCTACCACACTATAGGCGCGCCGCAGACGCAGACAAAAACCACCACCACCACAATATACCACAATACCACAATACCGCACTACCACAATACCACAAAACCAATTTACCGCAAACATACCGTAGCTATCGCGCTATGGGTAACCACTACACTATAGGCATACTGCAGATGCACCGCTAGGGTGGCTATAGTAGGGGGAAAGGGGCCGGCCTGTGTTACTTTAGCACGTTAAATATAAGGTGTATAGTTGAACTGGTATTCATACCCCATACAAGACAACCTTGTGAAAGTTTCCCTGTGGGAGCAGGTTTATGTAACAAGGTTCGCCTTTATAGAATACCCGTTTTCTAGAACGTAAATCTAGGATTACTAGGTTACTTTTGGGGAGAGTACTTACTAATTACTAATTTCCTACCCATTTCTTTAGTAAGGAGGAGAAATGGGGTATAGAATAAAAAGTCGCTTGGGGGATTGGTAGCTGCTTCCAAGCTAGCAAGCTATATAGAGTCTCTTATCCTTATGTGCAAAAATATTTAACAAAAATCTATCTTTTAGAGCGCTTTTCCTACTCTAAGAATGGTAGAACACGGTAGAAATAGATAAAAGAGCCAGGATTTCCTTAGTGTGAACTGGATAATAGAGAGCAAAATATTAGGACAAAGCACCAATAGCTAGCCTCCCCTAGCATTTAAAAACGGGCTGGAGTGTCTACTTAGTTACCAGTACATGTTAAGCTGCCTTAGAAGGATTCATGTATGTAGGACTATAGCGCCATAGCCTAGAGGCCGCATGCGCAGTATTGTACATAGTATAATGCAATGGATAAAAAAAAATTTTTTGACGCTGCGTGCTGTCTGTTAAGAAACTTCTGGCAACGAAATATGTCTTTATCCCTTAGCACAGTGAAATTCGTCCACACGTTATCGATAAGGATTAGCCAATAGAATTAATAGGATCAAAGGTGCATGCTCAGAAATATGAGGTCGGTGATATGCAGAGGAGCGAAAGCGGGCGGCGGCTAGGGATCCGGGGGACGTCCTTTGGCCTTTCGAGCCGGTAAAACAGGATACCTAGTCAGTGGAACAAAGTCTATATTATTAGAAGTACGATCAGTAGGCATGATTGACGATAATATATTGATTGAATCTATATAGTGTTCCGCACGGACCACTATCTTGTGGACGCCACCGTGCTAAGGGATAAAAGAAATACGACATTGTAGGGCTCATTCAGTGTCGTCAGACTACTCACAGGCAAAGTAAGTCGGTTAGGCTAACGCAAAAATTATGAATAGTGATCGAGAATGTTTAATGTGGCATAATTCTGGTCATAGCATGCGCTATCCTATGCACCGTTGATAGAGGTGCTACGGTGGGCGAACAACCAGATCGTCTAGATCAAGGCTCGCCTTGGCAAAAAGAAGCTGCAGATTTAATCAGGCAATTGCACGTTAGTATCGTGATAATAAAGGTCCAAATTGATATATATTGACTCTATCGTCGCCTAATAGGTTGAGACGCGTGTTGATGTTTTGGAGTTCACGCACGGGCCACATTTGCGTAGCACCTCAACGGCGCATGGATACTATCTGGGAACTACATAGTTGATTGGATTTGTATTTATCTTTCTGCCTGTCCGCCTATATCACCTACCACAATCTTACTTCTCGCACAGGCAGGTTTAATGAAATCAAAATGGGACTAGTAAAAAAAGTTTCCTTGATCATCCGAAATTTAAATCGCGGAAGAGTTGGACAATAGTTGTCGCTTCGCCAACTAGCGGCGGGACTTTGGGAAATTTCTTGCTAAACCTGACCATCCAACCAATACCATCGTACCGATTTTCTCCATGGATAAAAGGCGCATCCTAGTGATAGCTGGCTCAGACAGCTCTGGCGGAGCGTATGGAACCCAGATTCCAGGGCTAATTACCATGACTAACGACGTTCAATCAGCGGGTTGGAAGCTGACCAAAAAGTCATTGCGGTGCATGGATGCTATGCAATGACTGCAACGACAGCTCTTACGGCTCAGAATACCCAAGGCGTTTACGGAATTAACGAAACGCCTTCCGAGTTCGTTAAGAAGCAGATTGATGCATGTATTGAAGATGTCGGAGTCGATGTTGTTAAGACAGGTTGGCAGTTGAAAGACCGTAAAGCTGCTCAAACCTCACTAACATTATGATAAGGCATGCTGGCTTCTGCATCTACCATTGAAGTAGTCGCAGAGGCATTTCGAAAACACAAAGTGTCGCTATCTGTTGTAGATCCTGTATTTACACCCAATATTGCTTGAGAAGACGTATTTTATCTAATCTTTCAGGTCATGGCGTCCACCAGCGGGGCCCAGCTGCTTCAGGAGAACGCTATCAACACACTTTGCAGGCAAGTTCTACCGCTAACTACTCTTCTAACTCCTAATATCCCTGAAGCAAAATTGCTTCTGGAGAACTCCGGTATATCCTTCAAAGAGCCAGAAGATGTGGAAGACGTCATCGCCATTGCCAAGGCTGTCCAAAAACTTGGACCCAAATATGTACTTCTAAAGGGAGGCCATCTCCCTTTGACGAAGAATCGGTTGGTTTCAAAAGAGGAAGCAGATCGGAATATCGTTCTCAACGTGCTACACGGCGATGGGCAAACAATGCTTATGGAGACAGATTACTTGAATTCGAGAAATACTCATGGTACCGGATGCTCGCTCGCATGTGGGTAGACACGATTACAACCATATAGTCCGTGAAAAGAGTTAAGGATGGAGGACTGACTTACTCTTAGCTGCGATCGCGTGTAATCTTGCTAATGGCGCTGATATGGTTCGAGCTGTCAAAAAGGCCAACCATTACGTTGAGGCCGGAATTAAGTTTAGCAAAGATCTTGGTAGAGGAAGTGGTCCGATCAATCATTTCCATTCAACCTATACTCTACCATTCGCACCGTACGTTGGAGCCTCTCAGAGTTTACCCAAACTTGACGTTAGATTAGGGGCCGATTCATTGAGTACTTGCTTGATCGGGATGATGTACGAGGGCCTTGGAGGGATCACACCGAACATGAATTTGTGCAGCGCCTCGCCAATGGAACTCTGCCACTTCAGGTTTTTAGGCACTATTTGATACAGGATTACCTGTTCCTCGTCAGTATGGCCCATTGCTAGAGAGGAATCGGCTCACAATTCTGCAGATTCATTTCGCCCGAGCAAATGCCTTGGCTGCGTACAAGGCAAAGTCGCTGGAGGATATCACCAGAGTTAGTGAGCTCTAATGCCATCCGCTATATCTGCTTAACAAAATATGTAGTCCGCTGAAAATGTAGCCCATATCCAAGAAGAGTTGAAGCTTCATTTAGAATACTGCAAAGATTTTTCTATCTCGATTGACGAAATTGAAAAGCACGAGGAGAGCCAGGGTATGGTTTTCTTCATTTATTGAATACTAAGCATTCGCTAACATAAATGTTAGCATGCACGGCATATACGAGGTACTTTATTAATTTTTAGTTTTGAAGCCATGCTAACCTAGGATTGCAGATATGTACTTGACATTGGGCAGTCAGAGGATTGGCTCGGACTACAAGTTGCATTGCTGCCCTGTCTGATTGGCTACGGCATGATAGCTAGGCGCTTATATGATGACCCGAAGACCGTGCACGAAGGGAATATCTACTGGAAATGGGTGGAAACCTATGTTGCCGAGGACTACACCGAGGCAATGAGAAACAGTTCAGGTAGTTGTTTCCATAAGTTGCAAATAAAAGCTAATCATAAGGAAGATCTGGTCGAAAAGGAAGCAGTGAAGCAATCAGTCAGCCGTATTGATGAACTTGCGAAAATATTCATCCATGCCACAAGGGTATGCATTTCATATAGGCCTTGTGATTGTGAGTCTGATTCACTCTAATAACTGACTTTCGACAGATGGAAGCTGGATTCTGGGATATGGGATCAAGCGGAGCTTGAGATGTTTTATACTTCCTGGAATGTGTAGTGGTTGCCATGAGGCGGTGAAAGTGGAACATCCAGTCAAATTTTGAAGGTATTTAGTTCGACATATGCTATCCGTAGAAGCACTATTGCCGATTAGTTTAGTCAGAAGTACGTAATGGAAGGAGTTGATGATGTATAGTGAAAATTTAATTTGAATTAGGCGAAAGTGCGCTTGCCATGCTGTTAGAAAGACGTTTGTCCCGGCAACTTCCAGCTCGGTTAGCCGGCTAGCGGCGAAAATTATTTGGACTTTCGCCTCCTTCTGTTTCTCGCTCCTGCCTGGACTTCGACCTTCCACTTCACCTCATCTACAACAACTCCTCTCCTTTCTGTTTGTTTGATCCATCTCAGCTATTTGCCGCGATCGTTCATCTGCAGTCTGACTCGGCGTTTCTCACGACAAACGCCTACACTCCCTGAAACGCACTCTTTTCACCGTCTCTACTGAACGTGTCCACCATGTCTTATAGCGGCGGGTATGGCGGCGGGTCTCGCAACGGCGGAAGCAACGGGTATTCCAACGGGTACGGTAGCTCGAATCGTGGTTACGGCTCGTACGACTACTCCAGTCACTATTCCAACGGGTATGCGAAAGCCCTCAGGTCTAGCCATTGGCAGTGTTTTGCTGGCATCACTTTTCATCACTTTTCTCCCCGGAAGTCTGCGTCCACACTGAGTTGCTCGCTTTCGCGTGGTTGTAGCATCACACAGGAAGCGCAGTTTACTTGATGTGGTCGCAAGTTTCCTCATCAGACTACCTCAAGTATAGTGCAGATGACTGACTTGTTTATAGTTATGGCGGTGGCAGTAATGGTTACTCCAACGGTGCGAACGGATATGGAGGTGGAAGCAACGGTTATGGTGGAGGTGGAAGCGGAGGTGACAGAATGTCTAACCTTGGTGCCGGTTTACAGAAGCAGCACTGGGGTAAGTGAAAACGCATTCGTCGCGGAGGAGAACATAGCTAATTATTTCTCCAGATCTCAACACCCTCCCCAAGTTCGAAAAATCCTTCTACAATGAAAATCCCGCAGTAGCTGCTCGTTCACAGGCTGAAGTCGATGCATTCCGCAAAGAATTCCAGGTATCCGTCCAAGGCAGAAATGTCCCAAAACCTGTCACTACCTTTGATGAAGCTGGATTTCCGAGCTATGTCATGAACGAGGTTAAGGCGCAAGGATTCACGAAGCCCACTGCTATTCAGTCCCAAGGTTGGCCCATGGCTCTTTCCGGTCGCGATGTAGTCGGTATTGCAGAGACTGGTTCTGGGAAGACCCTAACCTACTGCCTTCCAGCGATTGTCCACATCAATGCCCAGCCCCTCCTTGCCCCCGGTGACGGTCCTATCGTTCTGATTCTCGCCCCTACTCGTGAGTTGGCAGTCCAGATTCAGCAAGAAATTAGCAAATTTGGAAAATCGTCCCGTATTCGCAACACGTGTGTGTACGGAGGAGTTCCTAAAGGAGGTCAGATCCGCGACCTCGCGCGGGGTGTAGAGGTTTGCATCGCTACGCCAGGCCGTCTGATCGATATGCTGGAATCTGGAAAGACTAACCTGCGTCGTGTAACTTATCTAGTCCTTGACGAGGCTGACCGCATGCTAGACATGGGTTTCGAACCGCAGATTAGGAAGATCATCGGACAGATCCGCCCGGATCGCCAAACCTGCATGTGGTCTGCAACATGGCCCAAGGAAGTTCGACAGCTCGCATCTGACTACCAGAATGACTTCATCCAGGTCAATATCGGATCCATGGACCTTTCAGCAAATCATCGTATTACCCAAATTGTTGAAGTCGTCTCTGATTTCGAGAAGCGTGATCGAATGACCAAACATCTCGAACGTATCATGGATGACAAAAACAATAAGATTTTAATCTTTACAGGTACCAAGCGCGTCGCAGATGATATCACCCGATTCCTTCGTCAAGATGGCTGGCCAGCACTCTGTAAGTAGTGACGTTTAGACTACGTTTTATACGACAAAACTAATGGGCATGTAGCTATTCACGGCGACAAGCAGCAAAACGAACGCGACTGGGTGCTCAATGAATTCAAGACTGGCAAGAGCCCCATCATGGTTGCCACAGATGTGGCTTCTCGTGGTATTGGTATGATTGAAACACCCCCGTTCTCACATAACCCCTTTCCTCCCCTTTGCTTGTCTGCTCCTGCGTGATCTGAAGTGATGCTCTGCTCTCTACGTCTCGTGCGCTCGTTCTACCTGCATTCATGACATCGTCCAGGGCTTTTCGTGTTTCTTGTCTGCTTCTCGGGATCCTTGGACATAATTTGCGAGCCCTCTTTCGCATTTATCCGCTTCTTCAGGTATCATTAAGGTACTGAGGCGGAGTAGCATTTCTTGATTGTTCAAGTTGCGTTTCCAAGGTGTCCCGGACCGCGAGATTTCCACAGCCTTTCCACTGGACCCGGATGCCATGACCTATTATCGTAGCGCATTGAGAGTATTGCACGCAACATACTGCAGCTTCACGCGATCAACAGCTAGATCGTTTTGCTCAAATCACTTACCCAAAGATTGCTAATTTATATAAAAAAGATGTTCGTAACATCACTCATGTGTTGAACTATGACTATCCCAATAACTCGGAAGATTATGTTCACCGCATTGGGCGAACCGGTCGTGCAGGTGCTAAGGGTACCGCAATCACGTTCTTTACCACTGAGAGTGAGTCTTTCACATGGGAATTTTTTGTGGTGCTAACGCTAACAATAAAATACAGACTCGAAGCAGGCTCGTGATCTAGTTTCAGTACTTACAGAGTCAAAGCAACAGATTGATCCTCGTCTCCATGAAATGGCGCGGTACAACGGAGGTGGCGGCGGTGGTCGCTGGGGTGGTGGACGTGGTCGTGGAGGAGGAGGAGGAGGAGGTCGTGGAGGTGGAGGTACGTATTCCGATATCGAATGGCTATTTTTGGCACAAAACTGACCTTCCTTCAGGCTTTTCTGGATCTAATAACGCGCCGATTCGCAATAACCGATGGTAGACGGTGTCACTGCCCATGCGACAGATACTAGACCCATTCGGCTTTCATGCGCTCTTCGATACCAGCAAACTTGGTGTTGGCGGTTCCGGCGTACTGACATAGAGATCTCATTTGTGGGGTTTGCTTTTCCATTTCCATATCCACTTTTTCTTTTTCTCCGATACGACTGCCTCGTGCGTCAACATGCAGCAGTCTGGCGACATTGCAACGTGTTCTTTGCGAGGTGAAAGGCGGCTTTGCTCGACGTGAGATTCATATCAAATTAGACTGGCATGTTTTCGAGTGGCCTTTGAGTCACGTTATGGCGGTGGCTTTTGTGGGCAAGGCGATATTCCGCCAAGCACGCTATTTACTTATAGATATTGGGCTTGTTTTGAGAAAAGCTTTCTTAGTTAGCTAGACTAAATTTCAATACGGCAAAGCTGGACGCGAGATTAGTGCAAGATTAGGATAAGACGTGGCTGTGCGGTGACGCAACAGAAAAACAGAAAAACAGAAAAGCGGGTTGGGACCCGGGATTAAGATTTATTTTTAATTTTTTAATTTGATTTTCCGCGGCCGTGAATTGAATCGGAGGAAAGGTGGGGGGATGTCTGTCATAGATATCGCCATCTGACTCGAGTGCTTCCAGCGAATTCCCGACGAGGGTTTAATTTGCACTGATCGCTCTCGGTGGTTCCGCGGTGATCCTCATCCGATATTCCCAGGGCCAACAGCCCCATCAGCGCTGACACGACACAATAGGCTTGGCGGTAGGGGAGGAAAGCGGAAAGGAAAAACGCGCAGAAAGGTGCTGCGGGCATGATCTTCAATGGCTGAGACGGCTTGGGAGCATCATCAACGGCCGCAACAGGCAGGTTGCATGTATCCCAGCTGTGTACCCGACCATGCAAGACGGTGCCAGACGGTGCCAGGCAGTGCCAGGCGGTGCCAGAGAGAGCAGACAAGCAGAACGCGCAGACGCATTTCGATGCATTTCAACGCACACGCCCAGGTGGGCACCTGCAGCAGCGCACCCGGTCAGGACGTCTTTTCCGCATGGGAGCAGGCAAGACAGATGAGCACCCAGCTGGCTGCGGGATTGCCAAAGCCAGAAGGCCCGGAGTCCCGGATGGGAGCATTTTACCCACTCTGATCTGCCCAGGAACCCTTGCGTATCCCCACGTGAGCGCCAGCTCGGTCTTTCTCCCAACGCTAATTACGCCGAAGCCACGAAGCCACCGCCCGGGGTTGCCCCCCTGGCCTGCGAGCCACTCTCTCTGCCCACCCACTGCCTGCTGCCTCTCGCGCTCTCGCAAGCTCCCGCTGCCTGCGAGTGCGCGAACCTGACTAAGTTTCAGGGCTGTGGCTGGTGGATGCACATCGCAACACATCGCACATCGGATTCCAGGCTGTGGCCCTTGCCGCTCAGCCAGCATTTTCCAGCAGCGCTGCGCTGAGAGAGAGTGGCCGGCGACAGGTCCGCGGGAGGCCTCAAGCCCATGCGGCCAAGCCCATGCTTGACGCACCGTGTGTCGTTCCTCGAATCACGGCTGCTGCAGCGCGCCGTCGCCTCCGTTCACCCTTTTGAATTTCTGCTGTTGAATCCCTCGTCTCATCTCACAGTCCCAAAGATCGCGGCCGGACATGCCTTGGCGACTGGGCCAATGGCACAATACTCAACACCACCGCGTGGCATCGCAGACGTCATGGACGGGCGGCAGGCGTCGAGTCAGGCCGGGGTTCCCGCCAATTGCACGAGCCCGTAGAGAGCTTCGAAGACCGGAGGCCCGTCCGTGGTCGACAAGTCGATGGGAGAGACCCAGGAGTGACCTAAGAGCGACCCAAAAGCAACCCAAAAGCGACCCAAAAGCAACCGGAGCTGGGTATTTGGAAATCATTGTCGGCACTTTTCCAACCCAGCGAACCCACGGAGCTACTACCTAGTTTGTTCTGCTCAGCCTTGGCTCTTGGAGCAATATTCATCCAGCGCCACAGTCATCAGCATTGCCCTTCTGGGCCGCCAATTCGCCATTCTTCGCCATTCTGTGCTGCGCGGGAATGTCGCTGCTCTCAGCGGCTTACAGCAGCATGACTTGGATTCCTTGGACGTGGCTGAAGAAGACAGCAGCGCACGACTCAGGCACTTATTACGCGCACTTGGACGGGACTCAGACTCAGACTCGGGCTTAAACGGGCGCCTTCAAACATGGCAAAAGTATTGATGTTTCACAGACAGCGTGACAGCTCCTTCGCTGGGCCGACATGGGGGCGGCCGACGAAGTCATGTCGGAGAGAGTCACCATGGATGGAATTGAGGGGGGGAAATTGGGGGGAAATTGGGGGTGAATACAGGGCCCAGCCCCGCTTTATGTCGCCGACAATAATTTGTCCGAAAAACAAGTCCCCTTCCCCTTGTCCCCCGTCGCGTATGCTGCTAGGACCCGTGGAAACGGCCCTGCGTGCAGTTTGAGTCTGCTGACTCTGTGGCTATGTCTGGTATGCTTTTGCTACAAGTGTTACGGAGAGGGGGTTAAATAAGCAGGACGTGCCGAGAGAGGAAAAGCCGGTGCGGGAGTGATGCTTGCAGAGAAGGTGTCAGGACCGGCAATGGGTGGAGAGGGGAAATGGGCGCGCAGGCCTCATCATGGTGTTGATACTGGGAGAGGCAGGTGGGCGCTTGCAATCGTGTCATTCTGTCGGTGAGCGCATTTGTCGACAATGGGGGAAATGCAGAGTCGAATGAATCAAAGTCATCGTCCTCGGCGGGCGCAGCTGCGCATCGTGCTGCTCCCGTTGCCCAGTGAATTGAATGCCCCCTCCCAGAATAGCCCAGAAGCAGATAGATGCCGTTCCGCCTCGCTCCACCCAGTCTGCCAGTGTGCCCGTCTCGCTCGTCGCCGTGCCCATCGCCTGTTGCTGCTGCTGCTGCTGCGCGCTGATTCTCCGTGGGTCCCTCTACCCGTCCCAGCATTCTCAGCTTTACCCAGAAACTTTCCCATCTTTCGTCCTGGTTGTGTCTCGTATCACATTCCGCCCGACGTTACCTCGCGCCGGCCAACACCCTGCCCTTGCTGGCGAGGTTCTAGCGTGGCCAGCTAAATTATCAGCCTCATCAGCGCCCCAGCCTTTTCCTGACCTTCCAGGCAGAGGCCGATTCAGACAAGCCTTCCGCTAGCTGCTGCAGGCTTGGTGCTCCTTCGTCTCGAAGCTGCAAGACGGGGCGACGAGGTGCTTGATTCGACAACGGCGGCAGCTTGCCTCGGATCGCTGCCCTCCAGCTCTTTGCCACCTTCCCGACTCCGTCCCTAGACCACATCGCGAATCTGCTCTGCTCCAAGCACTACCACGACGCTCCCAACCGGCGAACCAGCGCACCACGGCCACGCCATTAAGCAGATCTACGCCTGCGTGCTACACGTGCTACCCGCCGCCAGCTACTGCTCGTCCCAGCGCATCGCCCGCAGCGCGTCGCCCGTCGCCCACCATTCCCTCCTGGGGCCAGCGCCGGACCTTCACCCGCACTCTCGCGCGCCCGTCAACGGGAGCGTAATCAAATCGCCTAGGAATCAGGAATTAGGAATCCTCCAGGCGCGTGCTCTAGGCCCTGTGGAGACTACTAACCAAACCTCGGTCAGACAGGGAGGAAGATCCTCAAAGCAGCAGGGTTGGGAAATAAAATACGTGCTGATACGGCTTGATACGGCCTGATACGGCCTGGCAGTGCGAATAACTGCAAATAGCGTGCAAAACCGGTGCAAAGTCGGTGCAAAATCTGGGTTGGTCACTGTGGTGTGGCTCGGTGGAGTGAAAGCTAAAATCCACTCCCACCGACAACGGGCCGACTCACCTCTGGGCCCCTTTCGCCCACCAGGGCCAGCGTAGGGTCACACCTTCTTTGCCATAGGCTTTGAGCTGATCCGCGGCGCCCCTCGTCCAGGCTCAAGCAGGCTCAGGCAGGTTCAGGCAGGTCCTCTTTTTTTTTGGCTTCGAGGTTTTTTGCTTCGAGGTTTTTTTGCCAGGAAGTGCCAGGGAAAAGGGTGCAAGGACGTGCTAGCCCCCCCAAGTTGCCAGGCGCTGCGCGAACCCTCCCCGCACCATTCCTCTTCTTCTCGCGCACCCAGCCCCTCCCATCCCTCGGTCGCTCGCCGCTCGTCCCAGACGCAGCACGCTTTCCATCAGCGCGGCTCGGTTCAACCCATCACCCGTCTCGAAAGGCTCCGGCTGCATTACCTCATCGTGTGTGCTAAGGCTGCGCGAGTGGCCCTCCCTTGACCTTCTTGGGCCCTTCTCTTGCTCGCGCATCCTTTAGCTGGCTCTCGCTGGGCTCTCGCTCGCCGCCCTCCCCAACTCTTCCATTGGTGCCACAATATTTTCAGGGCACACGCCACCGTGCTTTCGTAACTCCTTCCCTGCCGCTAGCTTCTTCTTTCCACCTTGCCCGCTCGAGCATTCGTGCAACTTTGCGTCGCACTCATACCGGAAATCCGTGACTCGGGAGGAGCTAATCCCTCTGACGGTCTCGAGTTACATCTCCCGTGCGTTATCTTGACGGCGCAAATCTGCCGAACGCCCTGTCCCCTCTTCTGGGCACACTGGAAACCGCACCGTCTGCAAATCATCCGCGTTTAAGGTGCACGCTATCGCGTCCTGTCAACACCACTCCATTCTCCGGGGTTTCGGCTGGGCAAGCTTCTTGGCCGGATCCGCTTCTGCGTTCGCGCTCTAGCTGCTTGTCTTCTTTTGACCGCGGCGAATCACCTGGCGACGATTGCTAAACCGTCATATGTCCACGGCCTATCCCACTTCTTCCGCGCACCCTACCAGCCCTCCAACGCGAGGTGCAACGCAAGCCTTCCACCGCAACGGTCAGACTCAGTCTATGGACGGAAGACAGACGGATTATCCGCAGTCAGGTTTGAGCTCGCCCTACCCGTCATTCCCTGAACCTCCTTCTGAAGGTTCTTCTTCTGCAGATCAAGCATCTGCTGCGCAATACCCTCAAGGGCAAGATCCACGAGCCTCCAACTTCTCTTCGTCTGCGACCCCAACCTCCGACTACGGGATCAATCCCTCGTCTGCTCGCTCCGGTTCGTTTCCAGAATACATACAACGATCATATCAATCCGGCGCGCAAGGTGCGAACGCTGGAGGTATGGCGCAAGCAACAAGTCCGTCCATGCCTTTGACAGATGGCCAAGCCAATAACCATCACGCACACAACATCAAGTCTGACCCCGAAGTTCCTATAGATCCATCAATCGCCGCTGCTACGAGTCCAACATACCCACCGCACGGCCAATACTCGCCGTACACGCCACAGCACGAAATGCAACACTATCCAGGACACCCCGCGACTCCAATGTACGGCGCGCGACCTGAATGGGGTGGTCAATACCCTCCTCACAACATCCAATACGGCCATCCAGCGTCATCGGGCCCGCCCGCGCAATCGATGGTCTCACCGGTACAGCGACCTCCCGCGGTATGCGATTTTTTGCTTGGATAGACTTCTGCAACGGGCTTTCCAAGGGGACATGCAGAAATTTTCCGTGGGTTTTTATTCGTGATCTTTAGCTAATACATTGGTAGGGCGGACATCCATTGTCGACCGTATATTCGTTTGTTCCAATTCCAGGTGCGCAGCAGCATAAGCGCCCCAGACGGCGGTATGAAGAAATCGAGAGAATGTACAAATGCGGTTGGAACGGATGCGAAAAGGCTTACGGCACTCTTAATCATCTAAATGCGCACGTTACGATGCAATCGCACGGCGCGAAGCGAACGCCTGAAGGTATGTGTTTACAATTTTCTGGGACGGGGCCCCAATCGCTTGTTTTGCCCTTGCCCTGCTAGCTAGCCAGCTAGGTTCGCCCTTGAGCTCGTGTCGGTGTCGCAAATATTGCGATGGTGTTCCCGTTGGTTCGGATAGCCTCAGGTTTGCGGAAGCTAGCACCCTTGCCTTAACTTTAGCTTGGCACAACGCCCACCAGCACTGGCCAAGACGATGCTAACACATACTTGTTTTACAGAATTCAAAGAGATCCGCAAGGAGTGGAAGGCCAAGAAGAAGGAAGAGGAAGCTGTGCGCAAGGCCGAAGAGGAAAGGCAGCGTGCCGCTGATGGTCGTGCGGCCCACGACAACGGATCTGAAACTCCTGTGTATGGCCAAATGCGAGCCAACCTCGGCCCTCCTCAGATGGGCGGTCCTCAGCTCCCGCCTATAGGCTATCAACCTGCGGCTGGTGGCCCGACGGCGCCTCAGTATGGGACTCAGAGCCCGGGTGCAATGGAAGGAATGGCACAGTACGCTGCCAACAATCAGGTGTACAACAGTACCAGTAGTAACAGCAACAGCTACCCGCAATCGCCGTACGGCCAGAACACTCAGATCTATCAACAGGGTCACTAACCCCCCAGCAAATTTCCCTGTCACGACACAAAGCTGACGTTTCAGCAGCGACCGACGCTGGCTCGAACAGCTTCCAACAATAAGCGCTTCAGAAGGCTCCGCTGTCTTCCATTTCCTCTCCAATCGTGCACAGCTTTTCGAACGAATTTCACTTGGAGGATTTCAAGGTTCCGATTATCGGATCGGGCGAGGAAGCATATGGGGTGCATTGAAAGGATCTGTTCCGACTTGCATTTTCACGGGGCGGCTGTATGTGTTTTCTATCTATTTTCCTCTCTATATCTTGGTGTTTGGGGAGAACTGGAGGGCTGGAGGGTGATGACATAATGTGACGGCCGTTCCTTCATCTGGTAACGGCCGGCTCATCAGACTGACAGTTTGTCAAAAGATACGTTTGCGTCGACCTTTGCGGATTCGACCCTTTTCCCCCATTTTCGATGGCGGACCCGGGGGGGAGGGTTGTTATTTCTCAAAAGCTGGTGCGATCTTCTCTTATTCTTCGGCCTTAGACATCATGCATGTACACGGCGCTTTGAAACAATTTGTGTCGTATTCTTTTTCTTGTTTAAAACTGCTGCAGTGCTGGTTCCTGGGAGGGGCAAAAGGGATTGTCTTTTCGGGCCGTTTTACTCTCACCGTGTATCAGTACGTACCTTACGTTACCAGCCGTGCTCTGTCAGTGTGCTTTTACTTTTGCTACGTGGAGCGAACGATAATAGAGCAACATTTTACCTTGCCGTGTCTGCCTGACTATCTGTCCGTTCGTTGGCCCCCTTGGCGGGCCCCATGGGCTCTTCCCGCTCTGCATGTGAGAAAGTGAGAGCTCACAAAGCCAACGAAGTCCAAATTTGACGCCGGACTTGCCGATCATGGGCGCGTGAGGAAAGCCTGCAAGCGAACAAACATGAGCTCGAGGGGTGCATTTCGGCTATCTGGCTAAAGTCGTATGCTTGTGCCTCATGGGTTGTAGTTGACTTGGCGATATCAAATCGAGAGCACGCAGCCAGCCAAAGGACCTCTCGAGCCGCCACACGACGACCTGCTGCCTGCTAAAATGCCGGCCATGCCTTCCCCCTCCGGCATTTTCTGATGCAATGCTGCCCTCGGCCAATGGTGAAAGTTTGGGCGTAAGAGGAAAGCCCGGAAAAGCATTTCGGTAAGACGGGTAGTACATGATGAATCAATGCTTCCATGACATGGGGGGCTCGTATCCAATGGCGGGAAGTCTCTGGGGGAGTGGTGGGTTTAGCTGGCCCATCACCGCCCTTTTGCATGCATCGCTGATGGACGCAGCAGGGCCGTGTGTGCGCGACTCAGAATCTCGCTTGGGAGGAGCTGTCACGCGACTGCTCGTCTTTTTTTTGCTCCCAGGCGGTGGTGCGCGTTGCGCTGCGCTGCACTGCTGCGCTGCTCGTCTCTTGTGTGTCGGTGAGAGGGACAGTCGTGGACGAATACCTGGTCAGCCGCCGGGGCGCAAATAGTGATCACACTTACCCCCAAACTACCAAGCCTCATCCACACCCTGGGAAGCGCACTACTAGGCTTCGCTGCAGATTTCGGGGCGGGGCATGGCCCCTGCAAGCAAACGGCGGCAGCTAATGTGTGTGACTTGACAATGAGATGACGGGTGGGTTACACAGCCTGGGAGCCGGCCTGGGGCTTGGGGCTTGGGGTGGAGGGCGGGTCGAGTCGCTGCAAGAACTGGGCCTGCGCAGCACAGCTTGGCTGCCTTTCTTCGCTCGGGAAGCCGGTCAAACGATGCCGCAAAACGTCCAACATCGCGACCATCGATTAATAACCATTGAGGTAAAATGAAAAAGGCGCCTGCGGTCCGACGGCTGCAGCTGCTCATAAGCACGCCATAAGGGAAAGCCAGGTCGCTATTTCGATCAGCGAAAGCCCGCCGCCGTCGCCGCACGCCCGCCATCGCCGCACAAGAGGGCCGGTCAGTCCTCTCACCACTCGAACGGACGACGGACCAGAGAGACGGGCGCCAGCCCCAAAGCATCATCGGGTGCCGTGATGGCGGTAGCTTCAGTGTGACGGGACTACGGGATCGCTCCCGCCCGCTGGCAGATCTGGCTGCTGCTCCCGCGCTGGGCTGTTTCTCGCTGGCCTAGCTAGCTAGCCCGGGTTCATCATGTTTGGCCTTGGGCGCAGGCCGCACTACTACTGGACTGGATGCCTTGCCTTAGGGCTTGCCGGCCCAGCAGCAAGCCAGCCCTACGCCGCACCCGACAGCCCGGTTTGCTAAGGACGGCATGGGGTCGACTAAGACGGGCCTTGCCTGGGGACGAGTCCGCCAGTCCGTTAGCTCGACGGAGGAGCCTGCAAACCGGTGAAGCGTTTTTCCTACAGCAACTACACACCGTGATGGTGCAGCTGCTCTGCGAGGTGGCTATTGCGTACATCTCGTGTGTTCTTCTAGAAAATTGCCTGCAATGGACGCTCTAGTGGCTCTGGAGATCTCAGCACTCCAAAAACGGCATCAGATTTCGGAACCTTCTTCCCATCCCGTTCGGCAATCACGTGATCGGCTTTCGGGATGATGAGGCTGAAAAAGTCAACCTACCCAAAAAATTACTCGTAACCCCCCCAAATATAATTCCATCGCCGCGTGCAACACCACCACTATTCTTCCCACTCATGCTCAACTGCCGCACCTGCCCATGGCGGTGTTTGCGATTGCTCCATCATGATGTTCCGATAGCGTACAGCAGCAACCTGCGCCGCGGCGCTGTTGCTAGCTCGACTCTCTTCGCTACCCAGCACCAGCAGCGGCTATTCCTCCGCACCTCTGTACCCAACCCAGAGCGCAAAGTGACGCGAGTTTCTGCGACGCCATTTCAAGATGAGGCGATCAAGAAGCATGGAGACCCGTGGAAGGCGTCGACGAAGGCGCAGGGCATGAAGAAGCAGGCGACAAGGCTCATCAAGCGCGACCCGAGCATCTCGCCGACCGAGTATTCCACCCGTCTGAGGGAATTAAAGTACCTGCCGGACCCTATGAAGCTGGCGGATTTCGTGCGGGACAAGCTGAAGCAGGAGAAGCAGAAGGAGATGCTGGATCTGGTCAGGCTGGCGAGCAAGCAGATGCTATGCACTGTGGCTTGGAATCATTTAGTAGACGATCGGTTGGCGAGGGGGCAGGTTTCTGTGGCATTGAAGATATATAATGAGGTAGCTATATATCGCTTGATTTGGAGACCGGGCTGCTGGCTAACCTCTGCCTCTCTAGATGAAGAAGCGCGCCCAGGTTCCGGATTCTCATACCTACTTAATCCTCCTCCGGGGGCTAGCAAACAATGCACACCACACCAGTGCTCTTACGCATGCGCTGTCTACATACCACTCCATGTCGGCGCCCAATTCGAAAGTCGCCCCTGCTATCCTCCACACGAATGCTATGTTGAAGGTCTGCTCGCGTGCAAATAACATGGACGCATTGTGGGGTGTGGCTTCTAAGATCCCTGAAAGAGGGCCCGGCGCAGCGAACAATCTCACCTTTACAACAATCCTCAATGCTATAAGACAGAGCTTGCTGGTTGGGGTGCCTGTAGGGTTGAGTGAGGAAGAGATGGCAGCACGGAGAGAAGAGGCCGTTGTTCAAGGCAGGCGAATATGGGAAGACGTGATCAGCAAGTGGAGAGCAGCAGATATATTCCTGGATGAAGAGCTAGTGTGCGCCATGGGCCGTTTACTTCTCATCGGCAGCCGGCCTCGAGACTGGGATGACGTGCTCTCCCTCGTCGAGCAGACAATGAACATCCCCCGCCTCGTCCCGCGTCTGGGCAGCGAAGCCCGCATAGCCGCCGGCCTGCCCACCCTCCGCGCTCCCTCCGTCCCAGAAGCCTACCGCAACCCGGACAAGCACGACAGCCCTAGCGCCGACAAGCCGCGCGGGGAAGAATTCCTCCATCTCGCTCCAAAAGCGGTCGGCGGCTCCAAAACCACCTCCTCCCTAACCTACGCCACACCCTCCAACAACACGCTCTCACTGATCCAGGAAGCCTGCCTCAAGATCGTCGCGCGCAACGCGACCACAGAGTACTGGAACCTGCTCACGGACCCACAAGCCTACGGCATCGTCCCGGACCTGAACAACCTGCACATGCGGCTGCGCATCCTGCGCCAGAACCGCGCCTCGCAAGCCGCGCTCGAGACGCTGCAGCACGACATCGTCGGCCGCGGCATCGCAGCCTACGCAGGCACGTTCCGCATCGCGATGAGCGCGTGCGTGCGCGACAAGCTGAACCCGCACGCGCTGGCGCACGCGGGCGCGATCCTCGACATCATGATGGCGACGCTGCCGGACGCCGACGCCAAGGTCGTCGCCATGTACGCGGGCCTGGCGTTCGACGCCCCTGCGGGTGCGGGCGCGGGCGCCGCCGTCGTGGCCGCGCTCGAGCGCCTCGAGGTCCCGCTGAGGAGTCTGCGCACCCAGCTGACGCTTGGGGCTGAGCGCTGGGATGGCGTCGCGGGCACGGCGGCGTTGCGGGGGGAGAGGCGCGAGGATGCGCTCGCGGCTGTGCGCATGGTCTATCGGCTGCATGATCGGCTGCTGTTGAGGGGGGAGGTGGCGGGGGAGGAGGCGACGATGTGGAAGGCGAGGAGGGCGCGGTTGAGCAGTTTTATTAACCGCATCGTGTGGAAGGATGGGCAGAGGGGGGAGCGGAGGGAGGAGGAGGACAGGAGGAAGAAAGAGAGGAAGGGGGTTCGGGATCAGTTTAGGAGGTTGGAGGAAGGAGAGGGTGAGGTCGAGGTTAAGGAGGCGTGGGAGGTGCAGGGTGAGCAGGGGAAAGGCGGGGAAGGAGAAAAGGAAGAGGTGGTGAGGGATCCGTTCGTTGATGGCGGAGACGGTGGACAGGAAAGGAAGAAGTACGGCGAGAGACCTCGCGACGCACGGGGGTGGAGTGGTGACCGACCTCGTACTGTGCGCGGCCGCACTTACCGCGAAGCAAAAGGCGCTTTCGCATCCTCCACTGCGTCTGCCGCCGCCGGATCGCCCACAGCTACCCGCGGAACGGACCGGAACAGTGGTGATGCTTTCCCTGAAGTCGCCGATTTCAGCAAGGCGGGTGCCGGCGGACGCATCAGGCGGCCGGTGGGCCCATTGCGGATTCGTAGGCCGGCTAAGCGGCGCTTTTAGGGCATTTCTCGGAGATCTGTATGAACATTTGTATGGTACGTGCTCTATAAATGTGTAATTATCCCTTGGCCTGTCAGCGTCCAATGAGTAAGTGGACCGTGTGCAAACACCAGTTTTAAACAACGCGTGTATCTATATAGATTCCATCAATTAATTACCTACTACAATGCAAAATACGGTTCTACAGGAAGGATAAGTGCTAGCAACCTCATATCGAGCGACTTAACTCCCAAAATTAGGCGTGTGTATCAAATTACTATATGTTGGTAGGGGGGGGGGTACGTGGACATCCACAGGAGCTTCCTGAGATGACGTGATTGCTTTCACCTGTTGTATATATTCTCATCCTTCGTGACTGCTCCACCTTATGGAGTCCTCACACCACCATACACCTGCATTCCCGTGTGACACTATATAATCAAAAGCTTTATATTCCTCAGTACGGGCGTTAAATTCTGCTCGATTGATTGGCTAGTTCTTATCGATAACCGTTGGACGTGAATTGACGTGTCAAGGGGTAGATTGTAGGAATGGCTGTATATGTATATGACAGATCACTCTAGCACCGCTAGATAGGTTAGCATATAAACTCCTGTGGGGGATACTGATAATCAGTATTTAACCTACGCATTTGTTCACTAAGTCCAAGCTATCGAAAGAGATGGATGCCTGACTGTCTTTAAGGAATGAACCGAGGACCAGCGGGTGTCAAGGGCCATAAGGGCAGCAGAGAAAATGGCTGAAGGTAGTTGGTATTGCTGCCCAGGGACAGTGCATCAGAGCAGCACAGCATTTAACCGGCTGGTCGTCGTCGATTGCCTCCTGGCCTCATGCTCGCAGATACCCAGTGGACAAAGGGCGAAACTGGCGGCTTGGTCCTTCGCCGTCGTGGAGATGGAGACCGCCTGCGTTGGGGTACCACGGCTACTGCAGGTGATCGAAGCCGCGGGGTCGTCGCGGTCTGCTCTGCCGGTTCCTGGGCCGGACTACGATTGTCGGGCTGAGGTAATCTCTCCTGGCTCTGCTGCGTCTGAGGTTGTCGAGGGTTTCGGAAATTCGGTAGGAGTTGAGAGCGGTCTTCGTTCTGTCGGAGTAACTCGTTTTCGTTAGCTGTGGACGGCCATAGAGATAGTTTGATCGTCCAGCCGGGTTGGACAGTTTGCTCCCATAGATCCTCGCGAATAATGAGACCGTTGGGTGCGATGAGATTGTAATTCCCGAATTCGATCGCATGACGAAGTTGGTCGTCCGCAGTGGCTGGGAGAGATTCTCGGATGAGAGGTTCCATATTCTGTGCAGTGATTATTAGTAGAAGTTAAGGTTAAAGACTAGGCTGGTTAATGGGATGAGGAAGACTAGCTTACTCTCCAGTGCTTGCATAAATTATATGGGAATCTAAAGTGACGTGAGAAGCAGTCCTGGTAGATCAAAGCTGGACTTTCTGTAGCGTCATATTGATTCCTGGTAGTATCAATGGTTTCTCCGCTGGCAGGAGGAGTACATGCTTGGGGTTCTGGTTGTAAGAGAGGTAGCCTAGCTGTTTCAAAATCGCTTTGCAATGCCATTTGCAGGGCTAAACCGAGTGACAGCTGCTCTAGATCTGAAGTCGATGTTAACATATTGGTCTCTAACTCTTCATTCGGACCTGATGGATTTTCTAGAGTGTCGCCAACATCCGCCTCGCCCTCGAAGGCAGTTGCTAATTGTGGTTCATGTTCTAACTCGCCGTCTAGGAAGCCATAGAGCAGTCGAAGGCAGCCTTCACAACAATACAGTTCCGGTATCTCCGCTATGAGGGTGGTGATTACGTCTTTCATCCGTGGTCGGTCGTTGGGGTCCTTTTGAAGCATCCTCGAGCACAACTCAAGCCACGTACTGTTTTGTTCATCAAAATCGATCCTGGTATCGATCCAGCCATACACTGCTTCCAAATGTTCGTGGAATGGAGCCAGGTGAGAGAAACTATGCTCATCATCGACAGTCCAGCCTCGCAAAACGCTGTATACCTCCATTAGCACGCATCCCAAGGCAAAGACATCTGCTGGTGCTTGGTGAGCTTCCATGTCGTAGCGTGCCAGCTCAGGAGCACGGTATTTAGCGGTACCTTGTCCTCCGCCTGTAATCGAATTGCTTAACTCTGAGATATCCTTGGAGAGCCCAAAGTCAGTGTACACGAACCTCTGTTCGTTGATGAGTATGTTGTGAGGTTTAACATCTTTATGCCTAATGCCATGCTGATGCATATGGGCAAGCCCAACAGAGAGACAGCCAAGAGCTTGTCTAAGCGCGTGATCAGGTAGAATGGACCGTCTCTCTACTTCTGGTAGGGAAAGCGCTTCCCATAAATCACATTGAGCAACCGGAAGATGGATGAGTCCCAGCTCTCTTCCGCGAGTGTATGTTCCAGTAATCTGAATGATGTGGTATGCGGGATCCAGCCGTTTGAGGAGTACCCTTTCATCAAAGAACCTTTGCTCTGCTTGCCGATTGATGCCCGACCACACTTTTCTGGCAAATATCCGTTGATCAAGAGCAGATTTAATCTCGTCGACACTACCCTGACCTCCATGGCCTAGGGATCGGTAGGGATAGAAAGGAAGAGGTTCCCTTTTCTCTAGTGTTAGATGTTCTCCTTCTTCCCAGTTCCTCGGACACGCTCGGTATTGTTCTGCGAGGAATAGCTCTACATCTTCAGGAGTGCGATTTTCTCCTAGGATCTGTTCTAGTCTGGCCTGTGGAAGCGGAATAGAAGAGTCTAGTATTCCCGCGGTTAAAAAGTGCTCAAGTAGCTCTCTCTTCTCGAGGACTTGTAAGATAAGACATATTCTGGCCATTCCTGACAAAGCCGCAAAATTAAGGCCACTCCGAGAGGTGAGCCGGATCCTAATTCGGTGACAATGATCAATGAACGTACTCAATGAAAGCTCTGCTGATTGGATCATGTTCTCGGTAATCAGTAGTCCGTCTCCTTTGTCAGCAAGCCTCCTGGAGGATCGGCGAAGTGGCGTAATATCCGGAAGACATGACCAAGGCAAATCCGAGATCCCTAAACCAACCCGGGCGACTCTTATACCACTTTTTCCGCTAAATTGGCTCTCGCAGAACTCTTCAGTGAGCCTAACAACCTCTGGCGGAAGATCGGGCATAACTCCAGGTTGGATGGCAGGAGAAAAAACACAACCCCAGTAGTGAGCAATATCATGAAAACTTATCCCAACGAACTTGAGCCTGTGCAGGATGATTTACGGCCCATCCAAGAACTCGAAGCGAAAAATAATGAGTAATACCCCTCGTCAAAAGGCTGTGAAATTTCATTAACGCCGAGCCTCTGTCGCTGCGGAGACCTTAAGCGGGATACGAAGTACGGCTCGACTTTGCTAGGGAAAATGACAGGGAGGATAAGGGAGAAGAGGAAAATAGAGATTACAGAGGCTTTCGATGTTCCTGCTATTTCGAAAGCTACGATCTGTTGTGAGGCTGAGTCGCAGCGACAACTCAGCTCAGTAATCATACATGGGTCTAAGGATTGGACCAATTAGAGCGTCTCTTGATGGCCCTTGCAGGTGCACTCTTGTTCATTTACTGACCTACTCACAAGTATTAGAAATAAGAAAGATTGTACTTATTCTTATACTAAGGCGAGTGTTCTAAAACATTAAATGGCTTTAGACGGTGGCGAGTTCTGAAGAAAGTCTGTGCAGACGTCGAATAAAGACGTCGTCTAGATCGAGACCTGCACGCTTGTTAAATATTACAAGTCGCAGTTTCCTCCATAAAGCCCTTTGTATCTATAATGCGCGGCACGTAGAGCTTCTGGACGTTTGCAACAGCTAGATGAATAGCCTCTACGCCCTCGGGATTAATATGACTTGAGCTCGACGCCTGGTCGCAATGCGATCAAAGCTCTGCTGAAATATGTTGAAAATGTCCTCTCTTAAGAAACCCTTTAGTAAGGACATGAAGGATCGCTTTATGGAACCACACCACTGGGACATCCTAAAATCTACGGCACGTGATAGGCATTCCCGCGGGCCCACTAATTCAGCAGATGGTGTGCTGCAAGCTGCGGATCACGCCGTAGTCGACGATCTCTTCAGAAATCAGTATGCCGCTCCTGTGAGGTAATTGGAGCTCGAGATGATTTTGTTCTCCGGATTCCAGGGTGCTTGAGAACTGTCTTATGCTTTTACTCACACCGTCGCAGGGCGAAAATCTTCCTTCGGTCATGCCGTCATTATGATGCACACAATCCGAACGTCGCTAGCAGGTGTATGGATCCGTTGCATTTTTGCAGCTGGTAGTAAACAGTTCGTATCTGCAAGGCGCGAGCTGGGTGTACAATGGCGCAACATATTCCTTAGCCAGAAAAGGCAGCTCCGATAGCTTTGTGGTGTTATAAGATTTTCGGAGTACAGCATTCAAGGGAGGAGCACACGACCAACAAACTCAGCACAAAACCGCTCGAAGACAATCCAACTTCGTCCCTGGGTCAACTGCCACCAAGCTCGCAAACAGGAACTGCGACAATATGGCTGATCCGACAAATATTAGTGACAGTAAGCAGCCCGAAGAGGCCCATTCAACCAATATACTTGAAGAGGCTCCAGCCGGTGTGCTGGAAGAGGGCAGCTTAGATCCAGTCTATGAAGCTAAAGCCAGAGTCTTGAACAAAGCTATCCAGGATATTGGAATGGGCCGTTATCAATGGCAACTTTTCATCGTCATTGGATTTGGTTGGGCCAGCGACAATCTCTGGCCTATCGTTACCTCCTTGATATTTACTCCAATCACCAATGAGTTCCATCCAACCCGACCTCCTTTCTTAACGTTGGCTCAAAATATTGGACTGCTCGTCGGTGCTGTATTTTGGGGCTTTGGCTGCGACGTCTTTGGCCGACGATGGGCGTTCAATCTCACTATTGGTGTCACGGCTGTCTTTGGTTTGATAGCTGCAGGGTCGCCAAATTTCGCAGCAATTGGAGTGTTTGCAGCATTATGGTCTGTTGGCGTTGGCGGAAACCTTCCAGTTGACTCTGCCATATTTTTAGAATTCCTTCCAGGATCCCACCAATATCTCCTAACAATCCTTTCGGTCGATTGGGCATTGGCCCAGGTGCTCGCAACTCTAATTGCCTGGCCACTCCTAGGTAATCTAACTTGCCAAGAGGATGTTGTTTGTACAAAGTCCAAAAACATGGGCTGGAGATACTTCATGATATGCATGGGCGGTATCGCTATGATCATGTTCTTTCTGCGCTTCATTTGTTTCACGATCTTTGAATCGCCAAAATATCTCATGGGTAAGGGAAAAGACGCCGAAGCTGTCCGAATTGTCCACGAGGTTGCACGAAGAAACGGGACAACATCGACCCTCACCGTCGAGGATCTGGAAGCTTTTAACATGGAAGGAGCGCAAGGCACGGAAGCGCCTGCTGCACTGCAGCGGAGGTTGGAGAAGCTGAACTTCACACACGTAAAGGCACTCTTTGCAACTAAGAGGGTAGCTTTCTCGACAACTCTCATCACGTTCGTATGGGCTTTCATTGGACTTGGATTTCCCTTATACAATGCCTTCTTGCCCTACATCCAGGCCACTCGCGGCGCAAAATTTGGTGATGGCTCTACGTACATCACTTACCGGAACTCCCTCATCATCGCCGCCCTCGGAGTTCCTGGCTGCCTTCTTGGAGGTTTCCTCGTGGAACTGCCTCGCTTTGGAAGAAAAGGAGCTCTATCGCTCTCGACAGTCTTGACAGGAGTATTCTTATTCGCCTCCACTACGGCTGTCACTTCAGACGCGCTCCTCGGCTGGAATTGCGCCTACAGCTTCGTGACCAACATCATGTATGCCGTCCTCTATGCATATACCCCAGAGATCTTCCCGACCAAGGATCGCGGCACCGGAAATGCGATCACGGCATCTGCTAATCGGATTTTCGGGATCATGGCCCCAATCATTGCGATGTTTGCGAATCTTCAGACGGCTGCGCCGGTGTACGTTAGCGGTGCGCTATTCGTCGCTGCCGGACTTATTGTAATAATTCTGCCTTTCGAGCCGAGAGGAAAGGCCAGTTTATAGTCAGTGGAGGAGTAGCTTTGATGGATGACTGGCGTTACACATTTTTCCTTAATTTGAGATACCAGTGTGGCCATGCTATCACGTAAGGCTGTACAGCTCGACATTAAAACAAACGAGTTTTTTCTAAGTGGATATAATTTCGCTGGTCTTCCATTCGTAGGGCACAATCATATGTCCACCTAGCTGGTGAAATTCGATTAAGTTCAAATCGGATAAGAAAGTAGAATATAGAAAAGCCCTTATATGAGAACTTTTATTCCAAAATTAGAGAAAGCAGTTATTGTCACAAATTTCGTGAAGCAATGGAAAGTTGAAAGTTTGAAGCTGGGGAATAACGTAGTTCCCTAGTAAGCTGGCCACCCTAGCGAGCTGGCCACCTCAAAAACTCACCAAAAATTAGAGATTTCATACTTTAATATCTTAACAACCACTTAATAATAAATTCTAATAATTTAGATTTAGACTTTTATATACGCTCTGCAGCTTCTATTAAAGTCATATAATAATTAGTTAAG
>Ga0307515_10000746_pt1 | contig 75261 bp, 98 predicted proteins | sample 17_EM_MG_FD_194513 | JGI IMG/M metagenome (GOLD analysis project Ga0307515, IMG submission 194513) | Populus trichocarpa ectomycorrhiza microbial communities from riparian zone in the Pacific Northwest, United States - 17_EM | ecosystem: Host-associated > Plants > Roots > Unclassified | place...
ACTTAATTGGAGCAAGAAATGTTGACTTTTGAGGAGCGGGTTTTGTGTGGAAACCCGTTGCAACGGTTCGGTTCCGGGTTGGAACTGGACCCGGAACCGACCCGGGAATTTGGACCCGTTGCTAACACTAAATATGCAACAACTTAAACTGTTGACGCTCTGTTGACGCTGATTTTCAGGATGAGGCAGGGAGACTCTTGCTGTCGTTTTTGGCAGTAAAGGCTGTCAATATCTCAAAAATGGATTTCTGCAACCAATCGGAACATAAATTAACCAAGATGCGAAGTTGAAATTGGTTGACCCTCCGTTGACGCTCATTCTCAGGATCCGGTGGGGAGCATGTCGCTGTAGTTGTTCCCAGTGAAGGCTGCCATTATCTGATAAATGGATCTCTGCAACCAGTCGGAACCTAAATTACCCAAGATGCGAGGCTAAACATCGTCGACACTTCGTTGACGCTCATTCTCAGGATGCGGCATGGAGCATGTCGCTGTAGTATTTCCCAGTAAAGGTTGCCAATATCTGACAAATAGAGCTCTACAACCAATTGGAACATAAATTACCCGAGAGGTGAAACTAAACATTGTTGGCACTCCGTGGACACTCATTCTCAGGATGTGGCAGGGAGAGTGTCACTGTGTTATTCCCATTAAAGGCTGTTAATATCTGACAAATGGATGTCTACAACCAATCGGATGACAAATTACCCAAGATACGAAGCTAGAAATCCTTCACTCACCATTGAGGCTGATTCTCAGGATGCGGCAGGGAGCATGTCGCTGTAGTTTTTCCCAGTGAAGGCTGTCAATATCTGACAAATGGATGTCTACACACAATCAGAACATAAATTACCCAAAATACGAAGCTAAACATTGTTGACACTCCGTTGACGCTCACTCTCAGGATGCGGCAGGGAGCATGTCACTTTCTCCTTTGCCTATAAAGTCTGCCGATATATCGGTTATGCATAACAGCGACCAAAATGTTGTTCCATTACCGTACTTACAAAACCACAAATCATTGACGCTCCGTTGACGCACATTTTAATGTATTGTCCATTCAACATCTCCTGCCATCGATAATAGTTTTCATCATGATTTGAACTTATTGGGAGTCTTTCTGACAGATTGAGACTTGGCCTTGTGACAAAGCCGAGCGCAGTAACATTTTTGCACTGTTGGCTCTCACACGACTAAAATGTATGTATCTTGCCAAAAGCTTCATTGCACCAGCTATACATCTGTTTATCAACTGATATTGACAAGCTACTGCTCACCATTTGCCAATGATATATCACTAATTAAAAGTCTCGGTCAAGATACATAAAGAAGCTGGTGAAACATTGACGCATTCTGTCCCAGTTTTTCATCACTCCCTTATTCCTCCTCGTTTTGATTGCATTGACCATCATTAACACCGTTCCATCCTGTCTCTTTGAGTTCTGTGTAGGCTGAATCAAACCGGAAACATTGGGCCCGGTGCTCACATGCCGCTGCTCTGGGCAGTCCGGATCGTCGATGCTATCGTCTTGCTCCAGATTAGATTCAACTTCCGCCCCGCAATCGTCTTCGCTGCCATTACGATTATCTAAGTCCCCATTCCAGTTGAGCGAATCTTCAGGGTCCAAAATCCTTTCAGGTGCGCTATCCTCATCTCTTTCGACTGGGTGACGGTTGATTCTTTGGATTCGGCGGACATTGAATCTTTCAGTTCGTCTTCCAGGGAGGTCCTTTGCAGACAAAGGTGGTGGCAATGGAGATCTTTCTGACAATTTGAATGCAGCCAGACAATCATGTTGGAGTAGTGATCAGGATGCATTGACGATGTCTTCTGTGGGGGAAATGTATCCCACGGCGGTCATCTGCGTGATCTGAGCGCGAGAATCCCTCTGGGCAGCACGTAGGTTTGGGCTTCCCTGCCACATCTCCAACAAGTCGTGAACCTTGGCCATTCTGTGCAATTGTCTTTCCTCTGCCTCTTCCTTCATTTCCGTGTCATTTGCTCTGTCCATTGTATCCAGGTCTGGGTGAGCGCCTGCCAAAATCCCGTTATTGGCTTGAGCAGACTGCCTTACAACGACCTTTTCGCCAAGAGTCTCTCCTGTGGGTTTTGACCGCCTCCAGCCGTAACATCTCGGCCAAGGGATCAACTGGCTTCCACTCCAACACCCAGTGGAATGAGAGAGAATGTGTCTCACACCACATGAGAGAGATTGGCATACTTGGAGTTCGTTTCCTCCTGTTGACCACACCAGTCCGTGATCTCCGGTAACTACAATGTATTGCTAATCTCCATTGGGTCGGAGTGGTAATCATTGAGATTTGGATTAATTTACCCCCAGTTGGTTGGCGTTACAGGCGGCGGTCATTCAGCGTGCTGCGCGATCGCTTCGTCCTGCTGGATTCTCAGCCACATTGTGAGGTGTTGTGTAATCCTCATCATTGCCAGACAAATCATATGGATCGAAGGATGATTGACAGGATCCTGAAACCGTTTCGCAGGGGATAGGATGGCTCCTTGGTAAGCTGTCGTGTTCATTGACTGGCACATGTCGATGTTTGGCACAGTATTCATTCTGCAGGTACTTCAGACAGGCCTCTTCGTATTGGGTAGTATGGGATGTCTCGTCCTCAGAGTTGATATCCATTCCGTTGTCCCACATTCTGAAGGATTGCAACCTTCTGAGAGAATCGACGATATGTGCAGAAATGAGAAGCATGCCCGTTGATGGAGCCACGTCAGCGCAATCCTTGGACAGCTTCTGTTGAGCTAACTTCATTGCACAGAACGAGTCTTCCTTTCAGGAAGTCTTTTTCTTAGCTAAAGCTCACGTCACGCCATCCATGTGATCGAACATATCATTGAACGTTGTGATAACATGATGCAATGTGACTGTATGCCTCTTCGATATCCACATAGTCCAAAATCACAATGGCCTCAACAATTCCATGACATACTTCACCATCGTCCATTCATCTTGGGTTGTGAAAAGTGGCGGGTAATCGCTGTATTTTGGGTTTTTAAGCCACTTATGTGTGAATGCACGTAATCGGAAGGCGCGGTCGACCAACTCAAGGGTCAAGTTACACTGTGTTGTTGCATCCATAATCGGAAGTCCCGTGATGCAGACTTTGAATGTTTACCAGTCAATCAACTCGTTTCGACGACCAGGTGTTAGTGTAATCAATACAGCAAGCATTCTCTGCTATATGAAGGTCAGTTTCAGCACTTTCAAAATATCTTGAAATACGTACTTTTTCAATTATCTTTGCAAAACCTGGTGTCATGGCCGACACAGTATTGATTCTAGCGTTGCCCCATTTTCGAAGCCTTTGACTCTTCCCAATGTCTAAACTTTCATTCTCTCCAAATTGCTGATCATGCTGATGGGCTTCCCAAGACTTGGTGCCACCTTTGAAACCGAGACTGCTCATGAATGCACCTAAAGCCAGCTGTATGACGTGCGCCATGCTAGGTATGTGGTTCCTCAATGCAGGCCACTTGGTTCCAGCGGCCTCAAGTGTTGATTGTAGCTCTCGTGTCATCGAGTAATTTGAGGAGGCATAATCAGTCGTAATTCCAAGCAAACGGCCATCGGTAAGCTTGAAACAATCAAGAACCTCCTTTCGCTGTACCCCTAGCCGTGTTCTCGTATGTAGGCCCTTGACCTATCATCCTGAATTAGCTTTCGAACCGTGAAAAGAACAGGGGATCAACCTCATCAAACACGAGATGAACTTCATGCAATGCCAAATTTCAATCGATATAGTAAGCAATGACCGAGGTTATGGCTTGTTTGTTTGTTGATGTCCATCCATCCAAAGCGAAAGTAACTTTCTTTTGTGACAGCAATTGCTTCTTAATTGCATCCACAGTCAGTGCCTATTCCATTTGGCAAATGATGCTGAGGGTAGTAGCAGATGGCGGCACTAGGTCATCGCGTAATACTTTATGTGACCGCCGTAGCTCTAGATGTGATATCGAGTCCCATGTAATATGAGCCGAAATAAATCATATCATGAGTTAGCGATCCCATGTGTCTTGGTGAAATTCGGAAGTTTCAAAGTCCTTCGCAGCCAGTTTAGAACGTTTTGTCTGTCATTTCTGTCAATATGGATCAACCTGGATGTCAAATCTGATCTTCCTCTGCGAACTTAGTATTGTGATTCCTCGACTTCCTTGGCGTGTGATGCTGGCCAAAGCTGTTTCATCGACCATCGAACTAGTCAATTCAGTAATCTCTGACTCTGTTAATTCGTTTAACTTTGCGACGTGAGCTTTTGCCAGCAAATGTTTCCCCATTGAGCTAGTCCCATGTTTTGATGGATGGCGAGAAGCTCAATGACAAATGATACATATGATGCCTTGGAGGCCAGTCTCCTCAATTCCGCAGTGTAAATAGAATCGCCATGAAGGCGCATGTCTAGAATTATTCCAAGCAATAGGCCGCTTCAAGTCTATATCAATTGAAGCCCACCAAGCATCGAAGATGATTTGTAAAGTAAGGTCGCTTAAATCATGAATAAAGACACGTTCATTTTTGGAAGAAATCATAACCTCGAGAAATGAGGTGATCAAAAATTTTGAATCTCACATGGCCATAAAAATTTGGAAGCTTGGTGATCCGACTCGAAAGACTGCCGAAAGCAACGATACAGCAAGGCAGACTGCGGGTTCTCAAATATTGACTCTACAGCTACAAGTAAAAAAATCAGATCTGTAAGACATTGCATGCATAGTTGTGAAGTTGTATACAAGTTTAGATTGCAAAGACTGACTGCGTGAAACTCGATTTAGGAACGGCACAATGCAGTTCATTGCTGTGTGGCGTTCTGAGCCTCCACACATACTGTTGACACTGTGTGGGCGCTCAATTGTAGGAGCCAGATGCGATATCCTCACTAGCATTTTTGCCAATAAAGGCAGCCGATGGGTTCATTGTGGGTTACCTGCGTTCCATTGCCGTTGGATTATCCAAGATGCAAGATCAAAATTTGTTGACGTTACGTAGACGCTCATTCCGGGACATGGTAATGATTTTGTCGTAAGCATTGTTGCCTAGAGAGGTGGCCGATAGTTCGATTATGGATCAAAGTAGTCTCATCCCCCCTTAATATTCCAAGATGCAAGGCCTAAAATCGTTGACATTCCTTTGCCGCTGATTGTTGAGGCACAGTGACGAAGTCGTCGAAAGCATTTTTGCCGCGAAAGGTGACCGATAGTTTGATTATGGATCGAAGTAACCTCATAGCCCCTTGATATTCCAAGATGCAAGGCCTAAGATCTTTGACGCTCCGTTGACGCAAATTTTTAGGGCATAGTGACGAGGTCGTCGAAAGCAGTTTTGCTTCGAACGGCAGCGGATGGTTCAATTATGGCTTAATGTCGCCACTCAGCCCTTGCATGGTCCATGATGCAAGGCCAGGAGTCATTGACAGTCCGTTGACACTCATTTTTAGGACATAGTAGCGATGTTGTTTTGACCATTTTGGACTAGAAAGGCGGGCTATAGCTGGATTATGAATGAATGTTGTAGCGAAACGATCTGGATTGCCCATGATACAATGACAAAAATCATTGACGCTGCATTGACGCTCACAATTGAGCTCACCTTTGAGACATAGTAACAGTCATTGGGTGCTCAACAATTGTATACAAAATCCATACAGTCTTGTTTGGCAGCCAGTAAACCGTTTCTATGTATTATCATTTGAATCCAAAATCTTCGAGACATCTCAGTTTCTGAGCCACCACTATACACGTTATTTGCATGACGAATAACGTAGGTTCATCGCATTTCGGCTCTTTCGGCTGGCAATATCCCACGTAACAATCCCAACACTAGTTTTAGCTAATTATAGTGCGATGTCCTCACCATTCCTTATCCAGCTCACTCTCCTCAATGTCCATGATGCACCATAAGTAATATTCAATTGATTGACCATGTGCAGGAGGTCTGAGCGGACAGTCAAGTAGTCGGCTGCATGGATTGATGCAGACTGACGAATGTCATTCATCTGGGTTTCTGATGTGCTTCCACTGCTACTTCTATGAGTTGTATGACATCACTGACTTAAATGTTGTTAGTAAATTTCGTCCCAAATTTAGGTTTTGGTTTATCATTAAACTGTAACAGGAAACACCATATACAGTTCATTGTTCATCAATCTACTTGGTTTGGCATCTAGAACCTTTGGATGGCCCAAACGACCCTCGCACACACACTGACGAATAATCCTGTGTTCCATTTTGGTCGCTGAAATCCAGAAAAGGCTGACATGTAACAAACTAGGTACAAATTGTTTATACTCGAGATGCGTCGTCAAAAATACGTCTTTGGCAATGTGGTCTTCCGGTGACGCAGTAGCCGTCATCATGTGTTGGTCTGAATCCGATGTCTATATCGTAATTAGCTAGCGACGCTATATGCTGGGGTGAAAGCTCACGGGTTGAACTGGCGTTGGAGTCTCCATCTGTGACGAATCGGGCACCGCCTCAGGGATGAGAGATATTATGTGATTGTCTGCCTGGGGTTTCTCCGAACCCAACCTCATTTGACAACTTCCCTGTCGAGACGTCACTTGCGGCATTTGTGATTGTCCGCGGACAATATCAAGAACCTGCATAAGCTCTCCAAATGTTGTCGGTGATGGTGTGGCTGCTGTCCTGTGTGATTGGGGCTTCACAACTGCTGGAACCTTCATTTCAGTTGACCCGTACTTCTTATCTCACTCACAGAAGTAGTCGGCTGCATCCCCCCATCCGGTTGCGTCAGTTCGTCAAGCCTCATCTGCTTCTGCCGATAGCGCTCCATGTGGTGCTGTACCATTTTGGAGATTGTGCTCATCACCCAGCCAGGTTCATCATCTTCACTCAGCTTGCCAAGCACTGTATCTTCATCATCATCATCCTCGTCTTCCCCATCCTCCTCATCTTCGGAACATGCAAGATCCCTCAGACTGTCTCCAATAGCATTCAGCATCTCCTCAAATAATGTTTCAGGGCTTGTTCACGTCGATCTTGCCATGTCAACATTCCTCATAAGTTCATGCTCCTGCATAATTTCTGTCTCTGTGTCTCGAACTCGCTTTCTTGCCACTGCGGTCTCCCTATCCACCTCATCCTCGATCTGGTTCTCTTTTTGTTCGTTGCTTAAAAGGTGTGTTTGCGGTCATGTCTCCGCGGAAAGCTTCCTTTTAGATCGTAAGCTGCGCAATCCTCCCGAAGCTCGGACCTTGTCTGCCTCCAAGCCACTCTGGCCTGTAATTGCTACATAATGTCGTCGTGTGGAAGTCTTCTTCGATTTGCCGTATTTGCCCGCCGGAAGTGGCGAAAGGTTCTTTTCTGGAGCTTTGAACATTGTACCTTGTGTTGACCTTGTTTTGGGCTAGATGTTGGATGTAGCAAGATATGGACCGGATGGAGGCAAGCAGCGTCGTTTATGTCAAGGTTGGTAGGTTACATCAATTAGGAGAAAGCAAAATCAGCGTTTTGACAGTCACTTCATTGGGAAGAGTCATGCTAACCGTACATCAGGACTCGTTGGTTAGCGTGTGATCCATGTAACATCCCGGCGATATCATTAGACAAGCAACACCAGACGTCCTTTCCGTCGAAGAAAGTTCCTTTTATACTTAGCAGAAATGAGATATCACCTGTCGTTAATCACGATATATCGCTGCAAACATACAAGCAACATCAGACCGACTTACTGCAAATCGCAGGACCATTGGAATCCCCTGCAGCTATACGGAATGCTGCTATATGCTGCTGGATCCAGCTCGAATTGCTGGTGCAAGTTGGGTGTCACTCGATCCATTTTGACATGTAGCTAACTCTGTAACATTCAGGTCTTCCCACTTCTTTTCGTGATCATCTTCCTGAGCATTCCACAACAGCATGTCATGGCTCCAGAAATACTTCCACCAGGTGCGATTGAAGCCGAATCGAGCCGAATGACAGGCGCTTCAAACAATGCGCCACCCAGTGAGGCAAAGCAGCAACCCAGACACCAGGTATTTCACCGCGACGCTGCAATTGAAGCCACCGACAATATGACCCAGGACGCAAATTTAAAAATAGTACGTAAAACCAGAAGCAGCAAGGATGAGAAGCTGCATGCGATCGCATGTGAGTCAATTGATATTGAGGTAGACGATGGTCAACTAACAGTATAATGCACAGCTGGCATACATAGAGAGCTACATGACTAATTTGTCCCTCTCTGTAACGGGCAACCTCCATGGTTAACAAAGGCATTTGTCCACACAGTCCGCGAGATTCAACATCACGATGTTGTAAGTTCTGGGATTTCCACAGACGAAGTTGGTGATCAATGTCTCCAGCAATGGACGAAGAAGGCTACAGAGACCTTAGAGGAGGCTTCAGAGTCGTATATGGTTGAAATAACAGTTGAATCTCACTCTAGAAGCAGCAACTAATTTGTTGTAAGTTTTCAACTTTTCAGCTACTATGGCAAGACAAGGAGGACGGGTACAGCTTGAACAGTCCAACATGCATCTTGCCTTGAATATGGCCAAAATGGATAAAGAAGGGGTTTCGCGCGCCGCAATTGGTGGAATGCAACAACTAATCAAGAAACCACGCGCCAAAGTCCGACAAGGCAAGATGCGGGGTGTTGTGTTCCCCGTGCATAATGAGGCGAAGGCTGGGTTAGCAAGACACACGGCAATGGTTCGGGAAAGTCAAACCGACGGCTGTCTCCCTTGCCACAATGGCACTGCAATGAATCCAGAGACCCGCTGGAGGCGCAAAGGCATGGGTGCACCACCACCACGACCGGCACCACTGAGGCCCGGAATGCCTCCTGCGCCACCTGATGACAGTGAGTGAACTTAATGCTCCGAAACAGAAGGTGTGCCACCCGGATATGTGTATATACATACTCCGCTTCCCAGCACTCGATTTTCCAATCTTGATCCAAATGCCAAGGATCCCTTGTGCGATAAAGATTTTATTCCAGATTTTCTGACTGATGACGGTCCATCCACAGGCTAGTACACTATCAGCTATGTGGTAATGCAGCTGACAGCCATTGTGTGGACGACTGCAGCCTTTTCAGTGAACACGACGGCGAAGACAAGAGTTGACTGAAGGCAGCTGGATTTTTAAGTATTATCATTATCTACAATTAGCGGAAACTTTAAAGTATATTTCAAAGGGTATATTTATATGCATCATCAAAGAACAATGTGGTTAGAAAGGAGAATGTACATGAACAGCACAGAACGGCTGCCACAAGACCATGATTGATATTGTATGCCAAAGTGAATGGTTCCATATTGCGGTTATGCCCATGGCAAAATGAGCTTCAACGGAGCATCAACAATGTTAGGTCCTGTAAGTTGGGTAATAACAATGCGATTTGGTAGTGAATACACATAATGGAAGTGTTGCCGCCCTTTATAGGCAAAAGAAAAAGCAACACGCTCCCTGCCCCATCTTGAAAATGAGCGTCAACAGAGTGTGAACAATTTTAGGTCTTGTTAGTGTGGTAATTATGGAGTAATTTTGAACTGGTTATACATAACAACAGCATTGACAACCTTTATACGCAAAAAATATAGTGAGACGCTCCCTGCCCCATTTTGAAAATGAGCTTCACCAGAGCGTCAACGATTTTTGGTCATGAAAGTCGCGTAATACAAACGCGATTTGGCACGGAATACGCATAATGGAAGTGTTGCCATCCTTCATAGGCAAAAACAACAGTGACACACTCCCTGCCCCATCATGAAAATCTGCATCCACGATGTTGGGCCTTCGATCATGGTTTCTCGAAGTGCGCTGTGGCTGTAACAGTCCATACAATCAGTTTTGGCCATTTTTGTAGTCTAAAACGCTCGTGAACACTTAGTTGCACCTTTGTGAATGAAATAAGTTGTTACTGTTCAGGAGGCTATCGCGGGAATGTCATTTGCTTATTTGCTGATAAACGCTACTAATCACTTGTTTATAGATAGGTGCGATTATGCACCACATAGATTACTCAACATGCAAGACCATCAATTGTTGATGCTCCATTGACACTCATTGTCAGGATGGGGCAGGGAGTGTCTCTCTACTTGTTTGCCATATGAAGGTTGTCAATACATCAGAAAATGACAATGCAGTACTATAGTCAATATTTTGTAATTCACAGTAGGATATCTGAATGCGCCAATAAATAGAAAAACCCGAAACGGAGAACTGGAGGTTGGAACCGACGGGTCTAGCCCAATCCGGCGAAACCTGCAGATTGACAGGTCCTGGGCCTGGTTTGGACCTCAAAGAAGCAGCGTGTCAGGTTTTTGGATGGTTCTGAAACTTAACCAAACTGTGTTTCCGGTCCAAATCCGGACTGTTGGCTGGTTACGCAGACCCGTTGCTAACACAAATTATAGGTATACGGTTGCAAACGTGGGTGCAAGTGATGTTAGACATATGAGTATAAGTAAGATTATCGCTGGAAATCTAAGTCTCGTGGCAAGCCGACTATATAGAATGGCCATTACCCCGCCCTGGGTCATGTGTCACCGTTACACACCAGCAACAAGGAATTCAATCAGGACTGATGTGATGAGTCAGTAAAGCTCCTGAATGCCCAGCTGATTCGCCAATTCCAAGCTGACCAAGTCCCTCATGACATGCATTCAATTGCAGACTTGCCTACATCCTAGTTTCTGGATCACCACCTGTGGGCAATATGGTTGATTATGAGGAGATGGGTTTGTGTTTTGAATATGGCAGGGGACCTGGCAGCAGATGAACTACGTCTTGACATGACTTCGATCTCACTGGCAGGGGCTACGATACGCCAATCGCTAACTCTGAAGATAGTTGTGGCCTTATAGCTGGCAGTTGTGTGTGTCAACACTGTTGTCAAGTGGGTGAATATGATATAGAAGGACTATGTTGGAATTATCGGCAAATAGCAAGAGTGGTCTCCATTACATTGACTGAATTCGGTTCCATGCATACTTTTAGAAATCCACATCAGCAAAAACTACATTTCCTTCATTAAATTTGTTTCATTTATTATTCTCACAAACTCAAAAAAAAAAAAATTTCAAGGTTTCCTTGAAATATGGCATTTCTTTAACATTCTAGAGTGATCTTTGAGTTGTCACGATGCAGTATTCAAGTGTCACTGGCAGGGCAACCACTCTTGCGAATGTAACAATGAGCACTTGACAAACAGTTCACAGGTCTGTTGGAAATATCTCAAAACCTCTCTCGGCATGCTGCTACGTCGCCCAATTCGATGTTTTCTCATGCTAATGCTATTGCTCGCTACATATGTTTGATGAAGCGTGTAGTTCTTGTTTTTAATGACCCTCATGGCATAATTTGACCAATGATAGTTACCATGCAGAAGTGGTTCACGATATTCAATTTGTTGATTCAAGATCTTACACTACCTTGCAGTTGTTCAACTGATGTGGGAGGGTTATGCATTGTCGCAATTGTGATTTCATGCGTTTGAAATCAGACTTCAGTAAACAATCAGTTGAATTTCATTTACTACTATCATGATATATCGATGAAACCGATAATAAAATTGCACACAAAGGAAATCCTATATCTGATCACTGACACCATGCCTATCCGCCAAGCAACATGGCACCCTCTACACTCGTACTTCCATCGACTAATCCTGTATTCCCAATGCTGGTGATATTGGTGACGTCGTTTCTGTTACTATTGCTGTCACTGCAGGGGTCGGCTTCGCTGCAGCTGGCGATTGCCAACCAACCAATTTGCAGAACAGCTGTCAACCGCATGCTATGTTCAGTAGCAGCAACACAGTTGGTGATATGATTGAAAGAATTGTCGGACTGCTCTATCAGCTCCTCCGGGACATACTGAATGAAGTCCTCATCACAGCTGCCCTGATTGTTGTGACATTGTGCCATCGCTGGGTCTGTACCTGTACACTGCATGCTGCAGCAAATCATGCTGCGGATATTGTCAATCTTTTTAGTTTGAACCGCTGGCAAGGTAGAACAAAAATCCACATCGAGCTGACGAAATACATCTGTGCATGCAATATTAAACGCGTTATTATTGTTTGTTGTATTGCACTTACATTGTGCTCCACCTCCTAGAACAAACTCCAGCGGGACCCTCCACTCACCTGTGTTCCAGGCCGACAGACACTGGTGGATGGGAGTTGCTGTGAGGGCAATGAATGCCGGGCTGATTTTATCAATCAATGATCAATCTTTCATTCCCATCTGTCGTATGGAATTGAAGTATGTCCGGTCAATATGATCAACAATTTTAGTTGCTGCAAATCGAAACTTGCACTCCTAAATTGATAGTCAAGCCAATCATTAAACAACAAGGGAACTTTGAACTTACCTCAGGAACGTTTGTGAGGCATGTAAACCTATCCTTGGCCACTAGCCAGGCCTCCATTTTCTGGATGTCTGTAGGCCACTGTGTTGAAAATCCGTAAATTGTGTGGATTGAGGTCCTGCAGTGGTAAACCATTGCTGCACGGGAGCAAGAAATCTTTGTCAGAGCCTGGTGCAAGATGTCAGCAATGAAAACAATTGTTCAGATGATTCGTTTACGACTGAATTGTTGGCATGAGGAGGGTCAAAGTTTCTCGGGGCTGGAACAATCCTGGCAATTTCCTGAAACCACCAACCATGAATCTGGGCGGTCTTCACCGCATTTGTCACAATGGGACTCTCAAACATCGCATAATTTCTAGCTATAGGCTTCACACGTGCCATGACCATTGCCAGACTACCTGAAAGTGTTGTCTGGGCGGTGGATTCTGCGCCGACATTGAGGCCTCTCACGTCATCAAGAAAGGGCTCATAGTGCCACATATTTCCAGCTTCCCATGCAACCAATTGCTTACCAGCTTGGTTTGAATCCTTCCTCTAGTAAATCTATTCATTAGCGGGCAAATTCAATCGTTTATACACATAGTCCAAGACTTTCTTGGATGCCAGTAGTGTAGGCTCGCATTCATCATCCTCCTCCCAGACAATATTGATCTCCCGACGCTTAGGTTGTAGGGGTTGCACCGATGTAGGAGATAATTGCGTTGCCACAACCCACTTTCCCAGTGTTGATGTGAAGCAATGTCTCGATGGTCGCTGGCTGATTGCTTCCCTGGATGGTCGACAAAGAGTCTCATCATCGGGTTCATAATTGGCGACTCGATGATCATTGTATTTTTCGAGTATTGTGCCGAAATTGTCATCGAGATCCTCGTCGTGGATATATTGTCTGCTTGTCCCGGTGCTGGAGGGATAAGGAGTAGGAGGAGAAGGGCAGCATCTTCGCGTCATGATTTCAAAAGGCGGTGAGTGATACATACAAAAAATCAAAGCGGTGACTAAAGGAAATGTGACTGAATGTATTGTAAATGGATTAAAGGGTTGTGTAAAGGAAAGAATGCGTTGAGGTGATTCAGAGCATCGTTGCGATGTGTCGTTTCATTCTGTCGACGATTCCAGGATCTTGGCTTCCCCCACCACCCATGATTCCAACTCCTTGGATCGATGGGAAATCAGAACTAAGAATGGCAAGTGACAAGCATGCCTCAGGTTTGTTGATTGGCTCCCTTGGATGACAATCATTATCGCAACGAGCTAAAAAGCATCTGCATTTCACTAATCATTCGGGCTAACCTCTCCTGGGCAAAGGTACCAAAATACCAATTACATGATAGCCATACACAGAGTTCAATTGCTGCTACAATGCCTTTGCCATAACCAAAAGTCTCAATGATCTATCCCAAAATCGTGGAATCCCAACAAAGCCCTTCATGAATGAATATGACCTATGTAATACTAAAATGAAACGAACACCAAAAACAGATCCAAAACCTCACCAATAAACTCCAAATCTTCAGTGATCTGTCCACCCTCCAAACCTCAAGAAAAGTAAACAGCCACAACACTAATCCCTGAACAACTGTCCAGGCAGTGCATTTTATCCTGACAATGACGAATTTGCAGCTCGGTGGCTGTAGGAATGCTTCCTATTGACCAAAGAGCCTGCAGCGGGAGGATTCACAATGTGATTGTGCTCACATAGCCAACCCACATCCTCATCAGCAATGATGCATTTCTCATAATCAGCAAAGAGACCAAGAGGATTGTTTCGGATGACTTCAAGTTATTGCTGCTGTCTGATTATCCTCTTATAAAGCTTCCATTCAAACTTTTGGGGGCCTGTAACGGTCGTCGGGTAACTTCTAGGATTTGAGTGCCCCGTCTCAGCTTATTCATTAGATTCCTCCCCAATATCATCAATCATATCCGCGGCTGTAGGTGGGTGGAGGTCATCTAGAGGAAGGTTTCTACGGCGGGCATGCATAGGCATCTGGGCACCCGAAATGCTGCCAGCTTGTCGGCCACAACAAACGATGCAACAAAGCATTCGGTTGTTGAATTTCAGTGCTGCCTTTACCCATCCGGCAGTGGTATTGTTATCAACGATCGGGGAAACATTGTGGGTGTGCGGACCACCATCTCCAGTTGGCTACTCCCGTCAGCCCGAAACGTCTCGGATTTTCTGGCTGGAGTCTGGCAGACCGGGGATTGCAGCATTCACGATTGACACAATGGTTGAATCTACGACTGATGTTACCATCAGCAATGTGAATTCGTCATCCCCAGTCCAGTACTATGAGAATTGCTGACTACTGTTATCGCCCACCCTCTTCCCAGCAATGGTGGGATCCACATAGGCAAGGGTAATGCTGGATGGCTCAACAAGGGAATCAGTCGAGGCGTCGCAATGCGGCGGTATCGGCGAAGACCTGTGACCCAAGCTTTCTTTGTCATCATCTTCTGTATCTACACATCATCCGGGAGTGCAAAAGAATCATCGGGGCACTAAGGTACATACCAAAGTACACGAAGTTCCTGTTTCAAGTCGGGGTGTAGTCGATCAGATTTCTTCGTTAAGCAGAGGCCAACCTCTGTGACCCAGTCCAGCACGGTATTGAGTTTCTGACCGTTGAGGATAGTCTTGTCTGCCGAGTAACATTTCGAATGGAGCCATTTAGACCACATATCACGGATTCGACTAATGCAAGGATCGATTAGGAGATGCCATTTCCTTGGGCCGGAGCCTAGCTTGTTGCTGATGCTCATGGACAAGGCAATCTCCCTGACTCGGTCCCTCACATTATTAGCTTTTTGTTGTGTTTTCAAGCCACCCTTCTCCTGCCAAATCCCGATGGTTTCGGGTGCCCATTGGCTGACTTCAACACCGGCATTCTCAGCCCAGATGTGGACTTGTAAAGTTAGCATCTGGATTGTATTAGCACTTGGTATGACTGATTTCAGCAACCAGAAGGCACCACATTATATTTTCAGTTCCCAATGGTGGTCAATGATTTAAAGGTGGATATCAAATGCTCCTTACTCTAGACAAGGGTCAGTAGTGTTGAATATATCCTCAAAGGTGATTTTATGTGGTAGCCGAGGTGAGGAGGGCATGTCAAAGGTTCCGGAGATAGGCATTAAGGTCGGCAGGCATGGCGAATAGATATATGGGGTTGGCGGGGTTATGTTGATCCAGCTACATCATCTTGGCTGCTATTCAGCTAGGAAACAATTTGCGTATCATCATCTAATCTCCCTGATTCGTCGACTGAATGCTTAAGTTCATCACAAAGACAACTAAAAGCATGTTCTGCAGTCATATCTCACTTGTTTATCCTAGCTCTATTTATTCTTCCCCGCGACGACATCTCTGGGTCGGTATCTAAGGAGAATGTATGGTTCATGCAAGGTACAAACTAAACTATAAGTAACAACCATAGATCTGGCAATCGGCATATGAGGGTATTGGAAGGATGTAAAACAATGGCCCCAATGACCTTAATGCAGATGCGGTATGCTGTTCATGATCCTAGAAATGTTGAAAATGAGAGAGCAATTAAACACTTTGCAAATTTCTAAAGGAGGATGAGAGGAATCCTACAAGAGTGGTAGGACCCCATTTTCGGAAGAGTAAATCCAGGTGCGGCTTGTTCCGAGAAACTGGCAGCATGCAATGGTATGAGTAACTAAAGAATTGTCAAGATGCTTCTTAATGTTGTTGCGACATTGAAGTTTCCTGACAAAACTTGGATATTCATCAACAGTGACTTCAATGCTCAAAGATGTACTCCTACATCGGCGCTTACATCACTCACCTCCGTCACAACCACACAGAAAGGATAGTATAAATATCAGCTGAGCAACAGCCAGACGATGGTTTGGTGATCGAGCACAATACTATGCTACTTCCATTCGTTCACGAACCGCATCACAGCCCTTTTTTTCACTTTGTAGACAAGCATTGGCAACAATGCGTCTCTCAGCAATGGGAAAATCGGAGAATCCACACAGGTATCGAGTGGCCATTTGTCGGACCAATGTCCTGAAACATCATTCCGATCCTCGGTGTCTCCCAATACCAACCAGGAACATGCCGGCTGCCATCTATGTACGCTCTACACACCTGAAGCACCTGGTGAAGTGTATCTCACAACAAGAGTCTTCAGTTTCGCTTGCTTGGCCTCAGTTCATTCGAGATCATCAAGGTGTGCATTCTCCTTCGGTATCCGAACCAGTTTATTACCATTCGCTGGTTCCGATTCTGACCACCTCCTGATTGGCCAGGGCTTTGCAATCTGTATCATCCGGTGTGCCGCATGCTGTTGAGCAGCTTCATCTTCAGTGCCGATAGCTTGCATCAAACATTCCAAAGCGGAATACAGTGCATCGGTGCTGTGCTTTTCCATCACGGTCTCATCCTCTTGATCTGCAGGTGGACCTGAAAACAGCCACATCGTGTAATAACACCAGTCATAGAGTGAATGGAATCCCGGTGTTGCAGTGACTTGAGGTTACAATCCGATTGTCGCATTTGTCTCAATTCTCCAGCCCACGCTATTTTTCGTCTTGTACCGATGAGAGTCATCAAACATCCCAAAATTCCACGAGCAGTGGGAGAGCCGGCCATTGCTTGACGGTTTCGTTCTGGATGTTAAAGTATCATACAACATAAGGGGGATATTCCATTTGTTCTCCGGCTCATCAATACTGGTGTTAAGATCCTCATGGGTGAGATTGACATTTTCGGCGAGCAACAAATTGACGAGTTGGAAATCGGTTCCATGTGTCATCTCGTCAATGACAGTCGTGATGGTCTCTGCCACTCCCGGCATTTTTACCAACAGGATTGGTTCATGGGCCAGGGTAGGTGCTCGATCCCCGTGAGGTGGTGTTGTCTGTATCTCCAACAGGTGGCGGGGCACAGAATTCAATCTCTGGAGCAGATACCACTCCTGTTCTTCACCTACAATGCCGGGAAAGATGTTGTGTGCCAAAATAACCCACTCTTCAAGGGTATTCCCCCATAAAATGGACAATGGCAACCCCATTACAACTTTCTCAGTCACCAATTTGCAAAGCATTGCTGCTGCAACCGAGGTGAAAGTCTTTTGAAGACCGATTTCATCCGCCACCAGTGCTCCTGGTATATCAGTATCCCAAACCCATCTCTGCACGATGAACTAGATGGCCCAAACCTGGTGCGCTAGAAACCTAGTTCTAGGCAGGCCTGAAATTGAATATTTATGGCCTGGAATGCAGTCCCCTATTGATTGGCGAATAGGATGGGCATTCAGCAGCCTGACCGCCTCATCAAGACTCTCATGTTCAAATTCATTGGTGATTGTGATGAGAACAGTGCTCAATAGTGAAATGGAATTATCTGGATCGAGGACCTCCTCGCCATCCACCTGCTCCTCGACCTCCCTTGCATCTTTTCTGCTCGTCTTTTGGTCCACTATGATCTCTTTCAGTCGCTCCAAGGTAAGTTGCTCAGATGGGCTCACACTCTGGCACTCCTGGAATTTATCGCGATGTTATGTATTTTACATACAAGCATTTGGACCCAATAATAGGTACTCAACTCTATTCACTCAATCAGAACTTACATTAATACTATCAATCTCATTCCCACCTGCCTCCTCATCCACCACTCTTTCATCTTCATCTGATTCCTCCGAAGTCTAAGTATACTGATTAGCAGTGGGAATAACTGACCTTAATGAGGCTAGCCGCGATTACCTCGGCCGGTCTCATTACGTGCTCTGCAATGTCCTCCTCTGTCGCTGCCTCCATTTCTACCAACAATAGTTTCACATTGTTGTCCAATTTCAACTTGCATGCATTAGAAAGAGAACTGTTGCATGAAATCTGACCATATAGAGGGTCAGTCATCATTTGCCCCGGTGCGTATAATCACATATACTCTTCATGCACTTCTTCCTGTGTCATGTTGCATTTGAATATCGCAGTCAGACAGTATGGTTCTTTTGGGCAACAATCCTTTTCGATGAAATCAATCGGCTCCTCCAAGTCCCTCACATCTGTGTACCAAGCGTGGAGTTGATTGCTGGAGGTCTAGTCATTGTTGCCGTTTGGCACTCAACGAATCACAACCATGAAAGATGTATTTGGCAACTCTGGGAAGTTAGCTCTCACTGTTTTGCCCGCACGCACCACCAAATCAGTCGCCGGACGCTTGTTCACTCGCCTTCCCTTCTTCCTCGCCTCCTGAACCTCATTTGCAGATTTCTTCAAAACCATCACAACCAACTGTCGCCGAATCCATGTGGCATTCTCAAAATTTTCCTAACGCAGCCAGGTCTCGAAACTCTCCAGAATATCTGCAACTGCCATCTCCGTGTGCAGGGGTCCATCTCTCCGCTGTTTCAAATGGGTCTGTCCCCGGATAATGGTCCGATGCTTCTTGTCCAGAAATCCAGCCAACCATACTTTCTTCCACTTGTTGAATGCACTAAAGTTGGGCTGCCCCATCCTTGTGGCAAACTGCTTCAAGGAGAATTCCGGTTACTTCAAGCTGAGTGGGGCTTTGCCTTCAGCCCTGCCCAAGTCCGACGAATCATCCCTCTCATAATCTGCATCAAATTTGTCACAAGAAATCTGTGATAATGGGGGCTAGTCCGTGATTGCTGCATCATCTATCCTGGTCGGTTCCACAGCTGGCTAGAATCGTTTCATTGGGAGGCTAATCGGGGGTCACCCAGGTGCGTCGGGAGGTTGTCTGTAACGACTTGAGTCGGATGATATGGGCCAAAGGACTGGATTGTGTGGAGGCAGTGCTGGAGGCACTCGAGGTGCGCCTGGAGATGATGGCCCCTGTCCTGTGAATTGCTGAGAGAGGAACATTTGAGGTGCACCAGAACCTCCTTTGGGGAAATCATTTCCTTGCCATGAGAGCCCATAACCCGGATATCGTTGGGTTGCAGCTGGGCTTGGTTGTGAGCTTGGTGTCATGTTGAATGGGGCCAGGTGGTAGAACTGGGGAGCGCCTGGAAATGGTGCCTGCGATGGTGGGAAACTATACCCAGGTGGTAGATGAAATTAATTCAGGGGTTGCTCAAATTGACTGTCTTAGCTCGGTGTATTTCCTGCATTATTACCTGATGCTCCCACATTGTTCTCTGGGTTTTATTGTAAGCCAAACAGCCCACACATTGGAGCCATATTGTTTGTCTTTGGTGGAGATCCGTTCATCGACATCGTATGTGAACAGCAGCTGGTGGTAAATAAATTAATAATGCAATTGGTGTTTTCGAATGAAGCGGAGTATAGTTAAAAATATTGGAGCTGGCAGTAACCTTCGGCGGAATGAAGGCCTCTTATATCCATCTTCTTTCGGATGGAAAGTGGTATTTCACTGCACCTTTGATCCCATGAGACCCAGGTGAGAAAAGAAATCATCATCACACTCATCCTGCCTTTCTTTGTTATATGCTCAAATTCATATACTAACATCTTGGATAGAAGCTCAACTGAGTTCGGTTCATGACTGTTAAAGGTCATCGAAGGGATCCGACATGATATCTCCTGGAAAGCAACAAGAACTATGTCCAAAAGTGGTAGCAATGGTTCCGGACCTTCACTTTGGGTCCGGGTCCGGGTCCAAACTGAACCGTTACCAAATTGGTGGTCATGGTTGTCAATAAACCCAAACCTCCAACTCTGGTATGGATCGATGGTAAACTCCCAACCCATCTGAATTGAGAGGGTTGTCAGCGGGTCACCCAGCGGGTCCATCCATAGGTTCAATTAAGGCTCTTGATTTTGGAGTATATGAATAGTAACTTATCAAAATCACATTTCCAACAACCAAGGATATGATTTGGCATGCTTCGCAGCTTGCAATATCGATCAATTTGGAATTGGTGTTTTGCCTTTGATGAATTTGATTTTTGCCTATCTGGGCGGTCAATAATTCCATTCTGAACATGAAGATCAGCTCAATGGGTTGATTACCAAATATGCAACAACTAAAACAGTTGACGCTCCGTTGACGCTCATTTCCAGGATGCGGCAGGGAGCATGTCGCTGTTGTTTTTGCCAGTTCAGGCTGCCAATATTTGATAAATGGATGTCTGCAACCAATAGAAACACAAATTACCCAAGATGCGAAGCTAAAAATCATTGATGCTCCTTTGACGATTATTCTCAGGATGCGGCAGTGAGCATGTCGCTGTAGTTACTCCCAATACAGGCAGTCAACATCTGATAAATGAATGTCTGCAACCAATTGGAACATAAATCATCCAAGATGTGAAGCTAACAATCATTGACGCTCCACTGACGCTCATTCTCAGAATGGGGCGGTGACTGTGTTGCTGTCTCTTTGGCTATACAAGCTGCCAATGCATCGGGTATGCATAATGGCGACCAGATCACTGTGTAATTACAGCGGTTACAAAACCACAAATCGTTGATGCTTCGTTGATGCTCATTCTCAGAATGGAACAGTGATCGTGTTGATGTCTCGTTTGCTCATAAAAGCCGCGAATACATCGGTTACGCATAACATCGAGCAAATCACTGTGTAATCACCGTACTTACAAAACCACAATTCTTTGACGCTCCATTGATGCTGATTTTTTGAATGGGGTGGTGACCGTGTTGCTGTCTCTTTTGCCCATAAAAGCTACCAATACATCAGTTATGCATAACAGCAACCAAATCACTGTGTGATTACCATACTTACAAAACCACAAATTGTTGACGCTCTGTTGACGCTGATTTGAATGTATTGTCCATTCAACATCTGCTGCCATCGACAATGGTTTTCATCATGATGTGAACTTCTTGGTAGTCTTTCTCACAGATTGAGACTTCGCCCTGTGGCAAAGCCGACCGCAGCAACATTCTTCCACTGTTCGCTCCCACACGACTACAATCAATGTATCTTGTCAAAAGGTTCATTGCACCAGCTATACCTCTGTTTATCAACCGGTATTCACAAGCTACTGCTCACCATTTGCCCATATAATATCTCTAACTATGACTCTCTGTCACACTACATGAAGAACCAGGTGAAACATTGACGCATTCTGTCCTACTTTGATTCACTCCTTGATTGCTCCTCGTTTCAGTTGCATTGACGGTCACCAACACCTTTCCAGCCTGCCTCTTTGACTTCCCTGTAGGCCGAATCAATATGGGAAGCTTTGGCGTGGTGCTCACAGCCCGCTGTTCTGGGCATTCCAGATCCTTGATGCTCGCATCGTACTCTATATCAGATTCAATGTCCGCCGCACAATCGTCTTCACTGTCATTTGGAGTATCTAAGTCCCCATTCCAGTTGAGTCAATCTTCAGTGTCCGAAATGCTTTAAGGTGCGCAATCCTCATTACTTTCGACTGGATGACGGTTGATTCTTCAGATTCAGCGGACATTTAATATTTGGGTTCGGCCTCCAGGGAGGTCCTTTGCACAGCAAGGTGGTGGCAAAGGAGATCTTCCTGACAATTTGAATGCAGCTGCACCTTCATGTTGAATGAGTGACCATAATGCTCTGACAATTTCTTCCGTGTCCAAAATGGATCCTACAGCAGTCATCTGCTTATTTTGAGTGCGAGATTTCTTCTGGGTAGCACGTAGGTTTTGGCTGCCCTGCCACATCTCCAAAAAGTTGTGAACCTTGGCCATTCTGTGCAATTTCCTTTCTTCCGCCTCTTTCTTTATTTCCGAGTCATTTTCTGGGTTCATTGTATCCAATTCTGGGTCAGCGCCTGCCCAAATCGCGTCATTGCCCCGAGCAAACTGCCTTCCAACGACTTTTTCGCGAAGGGTCTCGCCAGTGGTTTTAGACTGTCTCCAGCCGATATCATCTCGGCCCAGAAACACACTGGCCTCCACTCCAACACCATGTGGTATGATAGAGAATATGTCGCGCCCCACATTGGAAAGATCGGCGTACTTTCAGAGGGTTTCCTACTGTTGACGCCACCAGTCGGTTATGTCCTGTACCCAGAATGTACTGCCAATCTCCATTGGGTCGGAGTGGTGATTATTGAGATTTGGATCAATTTGCCCCCAGTTCTTTGGTTGTTCACGCGGACAATTGAAATAGAGCCCGGCGGTGGTCAATTGACGTGCGGCGCGATTGCTTCTTCCGGGTGTCGTCTCAGCCACATTGTTAGGCGTTAAGTATTCTCCATCATCGCTGGACAAAACAAATGGACCAAATGGTGATTGACAGTATCCTGAAGCTGTTGCAGAGGGGATGAGATTGCTGCTCCGTAAGCTTTCGTGCTTGATAACAGGCACACGTTGATGTTTGGTACACTATTCATCCTCCACATAATTCAGAAAGGCCTTTTGGTATTGGGTAGTATAGGATGTCTCGTCCTCAGAATCAATATCCATTCCCTTGTCCCACTTTCTAAACGATCGCAACACGCGAAAAGAATCAAGGATATGTGCAGATATGAGAAGCCTGCCAGTCGTTGGAATCACTTCAGCGTGGTATTTGGACAGCTTCTGTCGAGCTAACTTCACATCGAAGAACATGTCTTCCTTCCATGGGATCTTCCTTTAGCCAAAGCTCGCATCACGCAGTCCATATGATCGAACATGTAATCATTCATTGTGCTAATGTGAGGCAATGTGACTTTATGCCTCTTTGACATCCACAGGGTCCAATATCGAAATAGCCTCAATACTTTCATCACATACTGCATAATGGTCCACTCATCTTGAGTTGTGAAAAGTGGCCGGTAATCAGTGTATTTTGGACTGAGGAACCACGTCTGTGTGAATTCCCATGATCAGTAGGCGTGCTTGAGAAACTGCAGTGTTAAGTCCCACCATGTCTTAACATCCATAATCGGTAGTACCGCGATGCGAACCTTGGGTTTTCAATAGTCAATGAAATTCTTTCGACGACCAGGTGTCAGCATAATCAACACAACAGGCATTCTTTGCTATTTGAAGGTCAATTTCAGGACTTTCAAAATATCATGAAATACACACTTTCTCTATTATCTTTGCTAAACCTGCTTTCATGGCCGACGTCTTAATGATTCTAGTGTTTCCCTCTTTTCGAAGTCTTTGACTCTTCCCAATGTCTATGATGTCATTCTCTCCAAATTGCTGATCGCGCTCATGGGCTTCCCATGACTTGATGCAGCCTTATACACCGACGCTGCTCATGAATGCACCTAAAGCCAGGTGCATGACGTGCGCCTTGCACGGTGTGGGGTTCCTCAATGCAGGCCACTGAATTGCAGAGGCGTCGAGTGTTGATTGCAGCTGGTGTGTTATCGAGTTATTTGAGGAAGCATTATCAGTCGTAATACCAAGCAAATGGCTGTTGGTCAGCTCAAAACAATCAAGCATGTCCTTCAAATGAACAGCTAGCCTAGCTCAAGCATGTTCGCCCTTGACCTATCATCCTTAATTTGAATTCGAAAAAGGGAAAGAATGGGCGATAACCCTCCTTGAAAGCGAGTTGAACCTCACGTAATGCCCAATTGCGATCCAAATAGTAAGCAATGTCCGACGTTATGGCTAGTTTGTTCGGTGAAGTCCATCCGTCCAAAGGTTCAATAACTTTGGTTCCTGACAGCAATTGCTTCTTAATTGCATCCATGGTCAGTGCATATTCTCTCTGGCAAATGATGCTATGGGTCGTTGTGGATGGCAGCAATAGGTCATCGCATAATGCCTTATATGACCGACGTAGCTCTACATTTGATATAGCGTTCCATGGAATATGAGCCGAAACGAATCCTAATATCAGTTAGCGATTCCACGTGTCTCGCAGAAATTCGGACATTTCAAAGTCCTTAACTGCCAGTTTGGAACGTTTTGTCTCCCATTTCAGTCAATATGGATCAACCTGGATGTCAAATCTGATCATCCTCTGCAAACTTACCATTGAAATTCCTCGAGTTCCTTGCCTTATCAGGATGGCCAAAGTTGTTTCATTGACTGTCGAACTAGTCAATTCAGTACCCTCTGACTCTGTTATTTTGTTTAACTTTGTGATGGGAGCTTTCGCCAGCAAGTGTTTCCCCACTGAGCTAGTCCCATGTTCTGATGGATGGCGAAAACCTGATGATAAACAATACATATGATGCCAGGGCTGCCTGTCTCCTCAATTCCGCAGTGTAAGTAGAATTGCCAGAAAGGCGCAGGTCTAGAATTACTCCAAGCAATAGATGGCTTCGAGTCTACATTCATTGAAGCCCACCAAGCATCGAAGATGATTTGTGAAGTAACATCGCTCATATCACGAATAAAGACACGGTCATTATTGGCTGAGATCATAACCTTGAGCAATGAGGTATTCAGAGATTTTGAATCCGACATGGTGGTAGGAATTTGAAAGCTGGGTAATCCAACTTGAAAGACTGCTGATGGTGACGATCCAGTAAAGCAGACTGAGGGTTCTTGCATATTGACTCTACAGCTACCTGCAGAAATATTGGATCTGTGAGACATTGCATGCATATTTGTGAAGTTGAATACATGGGCATATTGAAAAGACTGACCGCGTAAGACTCAATTTAGTAACACTGCGATGCAGTTCTTTGCTGTGTAGCTTACAGAGCCCCAACGAAAATTGTTGACGCTCGGTGGGTGCTCAATTGTAGGAGGCAGATGCAATATCGTCAGTAGCATTTTTGCCCGTAAACGCAGCTGATAAGTGGATTATGCGATAACGTCGTTCCATAGCCCTGAGATTATCCGTGATGCATGAACAAAAATGGTTGACGCTCTGTTTACGCTCATTTTTAGAAGGTTGTGGCGATATCGTTAGTAGCATTTTGGCCTATGGAGTCCCCTGCTGGAGTGAATATGGTCAAAGGCGATGCACAGCGCTTTGAGTGTCCATGATGCAAGACCAAAAATTGGGGACGCTCTGTTGACGCTCATTTTTAGGAGTTGGTTGCGATATAGTCACCAGCATTGTTACCCACGAAGGCAGCCGATGAGTTGATTATGGGTCAATGCTGCTCCGTAGCCCATAGATTGTCCAAGATGCAAGACGAAAAATTATTGACCCGTAGTTGACGCTCAATTTTAGAAGGTGGTAGCGATATCATCAATAGCATTTTTGCCCATACAGGCGGCCAATACATTGATCATGGGTTGACAACAATGAACAGCGCTTTGAGTGTCCATGATGCAAGACCAAAAATTGTTGACACTCCGTTGACACTCAGTTTTATGAGGTGGTAGCGATAATATCGCTTCCATTGTTACACATAAAGGCGGCCAACACCTCGATTATAGCTCAATATGGTCGCACAGATGTCTGAATATTCATGATGCAAGGACAACCATTGTTGACACTCCATTGAGGCTGATTTTTAGGAAATAGTAGCGATGTCGATTCTAGCATTTTTGGCCTTCAAGGCGGCTAATCCTTTTATTATGTGTCACAGCTACCATGTCTTTTTTTTATTATCAGACTCACAAGACCAAATATCATTGACGCATCATTGACGCTCATTTCCAGGATGGGTCAATGAGGGTGTCACTATACTTTTCACCTATAAAAACCGCCAATACAATCACTTTGGAAGGATGTGACTATGCAGCCATTTGTTTGCCGAAAATGTAAGCCTAACAATCATTGATGCTCAGTTGACACTCAACTTAATGACATACCAACAGTTAGTGGATGCTTAACAATTGTATGTATAAATGCATGTAGTCATTATTGGCAGCCAATAAATTGTTTCTATGTATCCACAATTGAATCCAAATGCTTCCAAGCCTCTCAATTTCTGATCCAGCACTAGACATGTTATCTGAGTGATAAATGATGTTAGCCTATCATGCTGCAGCGCTTTCAGCCAGCAATTAACCGCGTATAAATCTGTACACTAGTTTTTCATATACTTAGCTATACTTCCTCACCTTTCCTCATCCAGCTCATTCTCCACGATTTCCATGACGTACCATAAGCAATTTTCAACATCTCGACCGTGTGCACCAGGTCTGTGCAGAGAGTTATGCAGTTGAATGTATGATCGTATTGAGCATGACGGTCATCATTCATTCATCATTGGATTGCGCTTTGACCGCTGCATCTATGACTCATATAACATCACTGACTTAGATTGAGTTAGATAGTTTCATCTGTAATTTAGTTTTAGTTGTCTACCTTAACCGCAACAGACAGGACGATATCACGTTCATTCATCATCAGTATATGTGATTTGAAGTCTAGAACAATGGCATGGGCTATCTGACCCTTGCACATGCATAGACAAATTATCATGTCTCACAATTTGGTCACTGAGATTAAGTTAATGCTGACACGTACCAAAATAGGGACAGGTGTTGCCTTTCTAACTGATACATCGTCACAAATGCCAATTTGCCTATTCATTACTCCTGCGACGCAGGAGCCGTCGCCATGACTTCATCGGAATCTGCTCTTGATATGGTAATTAGCTTGGGACGCGCTATGCAGGGGTTAAAGCAGACGGATTCATCATGCTGTGATAGCGGAAGTGGTGACCAATTGGGCATTGGGGAGGGGGAGAGGGACTGAATGCATTCGTGCGTCTGCGGTAACTGCGAACCTCGCCTCATATGACTACTCCCTGGTTGAGAAGTCACTTGCGGCATTTGCAATTGTCTGGGGACACTATCAAGTGTCACAATTGGCTCACCAAATGTCATTGGTAAAGATGACGCTGCATGCTCTGCCTTTTGAGGTTGAACGACAGCCGTATCCGTCAATTCGGTTGTCCCGTACTTCATATCCCTTACACGGAAGATCTCGGCCGCTTCTCTCCAGTCTGGTTGCATGAATTTGTCCAGCTGCATTTGCTTCGGCCGAAAATGCTCCATGCGATACTGTAATGTTTTAGAGATTGTGCCCATCACCCAGCTGGGTTCGTCATCCACACTAAGCTTGCCCCCCGCAGGATCTTCATCATCATCATCCTCGTCTTCCCCATCCTCCCCATCGTTGGAACTTGCAAGATCGCTCAGACTATCTCCGATGGCGTTCAACATCTACTCAAATGTTGATCCAGGATTGGTGGTTATCACTCCCACCTTGTCAGCATTTCTCATCTCATCCTGCTCCTGTTTAAATGCTGTCTCTGCGTGTTCAACTTGGATTCTTGCCATAGCAGTCTCTCTTTCCACATAATCCTCGATCCATTTCTCATTCTCGGTGTTGCTTAAGATGTGAGATTCTCGTTGTTTCCCCTCCGGAAACTTCTTTTCGGATCACAGTGTACGCAACGCTCCAAGTGCTCGGAACCATTCTGCTCCCAAGCTGCACTTGCCATTATTTGGTTGATGATGTCGTCATGCGGAGCTCTTTGTCAATTTGCCGTATATGCCTGCCGGCAGTGGCGAAACCTTCTTTTTTGGAACATTGACTATTGTACTTTGTGTTAACTTTGTTGATGGGCGAGATGTTGGATGTTGCAAGATATGGACCACATAGTGGCAAGCTGCGTCTTTTATGTCGATGTTGGTACGCTTGATCGACTTCAACAAAGCAAAATCTGCATTATGACCGTCAGTACATTGGGAATAGCAATGCTAACCATACATCATGTCATAATATTTAGCATCTGTTTCATTTAAGATCCCATGGATTTCTTGAGACAAACATGACCAGACGTCATTTCCAACAAAGAATGTACCGTTTTTATCTCGCAAACTCGAGATTTCGGCGGTCGTTCACTCTGATTTATCCCCGTACACACTCACACAACATCGGACCTACTCGGTGCAAATCGCAGGATGGTTGGCAATCTGTGCAACCGGCAGCTATGCGCAAGATCATTCATCTTGTGTAGAACGAGCAAGATGGCTGTTACACATGCCATTTTGACTTGAAGCTAACTATATATTCCTCAGGTCTTCCCACATCTTTTCTTTATCTTCTTCCTCAGGACTTCCCACTTCATTTTGTTATCATCAGCTCTTCACTTGCACAGCAGCAAATCATGGCTCCACAAACACCTCAGCAAAGTGAGAGTGGAACAGAATTGAGCAGAATGACGGGCACTTCATTTATTATGCCACCTGCTGAGACCCAACTACAATGCAGACACGACTTAGCTCACTGCGACGCTGCAAATGCAGCCACGGACAATATGACCCTGGGCGCACTGTAAAAAATTGTCCGTAGAACCGAAAGCAGCAAGAATAGGAAGCAGTACGTGATCGGATCTAATATAGTCGAATTGAGGTAGACAGCAGTCAACTAACTATATAACATGCAGCTGGTGTACATAGAGAGCTGCGTGACCAGTTCATAGCCGCCTGTAATGGGAAACCTCCATGATCGACGAAGGCATTTGTCCCCACGGTCTGCAAAAACGAACATCATGATGTTGTCAGATCTGGCATTTTCGTGGACAAATTTAGTGATGAGAATCCCTGGGGGTGGACCACGCAGGCTATAACCATGTTGGAGAATGCTATGAAAGCGTATATGGTTGAGCTAATAGCCGAATCTAATATGTAGATGCAGCAACTGATTTCCTGTAGGTTTTGAACATGTCTGCAACTATGGCAAGGCGAGGAGATCGGGTACAGCTTGACCAGTCTGACAAGCGCCTGGCCTTGAAAATGTCCAAAATGGCCAAAGGGGGGATTTCGTGCGCCGCAATGGAGGAAGCGCAGTTCCTAATCAAAAACCTCAGGCCGTAGTCTGAGAACACAAGAAGCGGAAAGTTGAGTTTCCCAGGCATAACAATGTGAAGGCTGAGATGGACAGACACGCGGCTATGCTGTGGGAAAATCAAATTCACGGCTACGTTCCTGGCCAAAATGGCACTGCACTGAATCCCCAGCCCCGTTGGAGATGCAAAGGCACGGGTGCACCTCCCCCAGAGCGACTCAGACAGCCGACACCAGAACCGACGCCACATCCACCCAGAACGCCACTGGTTCCTCCTGGTGGCAATGAGGCAGCTCACGTATCAGAAATCGAAGGTGTGCCATCCGACTGTATGAACATATATACTCATATTCCCACTGAAATTTTTTTGAATCTTGATGCATATTCCAAGAATCGCAAGTGCGATAATGATTTTATTCCAGATTTGCTGACTGATGAAAGAAGATTGACTGGTTAGTACACTATCTGCATCATGATAATGCAGCTGACATCCATCTTGCAGACGACGGCAGCCATTTGAGCGAACCTGACAGTGATGATAAGCATCGATTGAATGAAACGGGATTGTTGAGTGTATTATTATTTACAATTAGCAGACACTTTAATGTATATTTTAAAGGATATATTTATATGTATTATTAAAGAACATTCTATTGATGAAGGACAAAGTACATGAAGACGGTACACAGGCTGCCAATACACCATTAATGATATATCAGGCCAAATTAAATGATAGCATATTGTGGATACACCCATGGCAAAATGAGCGTCAACGGAGGGTCAAAGATGTTTGGTCTTGCATCATTGGTGATCTGCATGGTGATTGGTTGAGACCATTCATAAATGCAGTATTGGCTGGCTTTTTAGGCAAAAGAGCGAGTCTCACGCTCCCTGCCAAATTCTGAAATTGTGTGTCTACAGACAGTCAACGATTTTTGTTCTTGCAAGCCGGGTAATTCAAAGGTGATATGGTCGTTCCTTTATATAATCAGAGTATTGGCCGCCTTTATAGGGAAATGAGATATTGAAACACTCTGTGCCCCTTCATGAAAATGGGCGTCAATGGAGCGTCAACTATTTTTGGCCATTTATCATTGGTAATCAAAGCGCGATGCATCCGTTATTGTGTATATACAATGTTGTGATAGTTTTTGTCGGCTAAAACGGTCCTGCACTCTTCATTGCATCATTGGAAATGAAATTAATTGTTACTGTCTGGGAGGCTGTCGCAGGAATGTCGTTTGCTTATCTGCTTAGAGAGGCTGCCAATTCCTCCTCAATAGAGGTTTGCAATCATGCGCGACTTACATTACCTAAGATGCAAGACCTTAAATCATTGACACTCATTTGACGCTCATTTTCAAGATAGGGCAGGGAGCGCGTCGCTTCTGCTTTTGCCTATAAAGGAGGCCAATACCTCAGTTATGACTCTCTGCAACCAATGCCCGCTCTGATTACCCAGGATGCAAGTGCTACAATTGTTGATGCTCTGTTGACGCTCATTTGCAGGATGGGGCAGGGACCGTTTGTCTACAGATATTGATAACACAGGCGGCCAGTATATCCAAAAAGCACATTGGGTACCATCGTTAGTATTTTACGATTAACAGTAGGATTTCCGAATGCAACCACAAATGGAAATACTCGAAATGCAACACTGCAGATTGCACCCGATGGGTGGAGCCAAACACGGCGGAATCTACTGGTTGACCGGTACTGGGCCGGGTTTGGACCGTCGAGAGGCAGCAGTTCGGGTTTGTGGACGGTTCTGGAACCGAACCATACCATACTTCCGGTCCAAACTCGGAACTCTGGTGTGTTACCCGGACCCGTTGCTAACCCTAGTTTGAAGGTTAGCACGACTAGGCATTAAATTATCAAACTGTCTGTGTACGACCTACTACTTCATTCAATATGAGGCAGGTTAGTCGAGCAGCAACACTGATTGCTTCCTGTTGAGCTCCTTGTGCAAACCTCATTGTCTCCTCCAGATGCACCTACCGGGCACGGATCGTTACTGACGAAAACATCCTACCCGCTTATCAACTTCTCGACGATCATTGAGCAGGCATACAGCCAGCTAGGACACTGACCCAATCATTGTAGTAAGCTGATGTTATCCGCTGCTTGAGGCTCGAGAGTAGACGAAATCTGCACGATGCTGCAATGACGCAGTATACGATGAGGCCGATTGTGGTGGCACAGGATGCTAGTGTGTGGAGAAAACTGATCGTGAGGTGACTTTGGTTTACCCCTCCTCTACATTTGGTGGGGTGTGATGCGGCTTTGAACGTGATACGCTAACCTGAGTTAGCATGCTTTCAAACAATATCCCTGAGGCTCAAATACAGCAACAAACCATACCCCCTAAAGCATCATCGAGATTCGTCAAAACACAGAGCGTTTCTCAAACATGGTCAACATTCACCGGAAACATGTTAAACGCGTCATCTGCAAACAGAAAATATGCAACGAGAACTGACTGTAAGCTCACTATCAACAATATCACCCAATATCAAGGCATGAAGGGCTGTTACCCAACAGGATTCTAACACCTGCCGGCTGGGATCACCCTGAGCCATCATGGTTTGACTCCAGTAGGTGCACCTGAATGGCCATCGACAAGCCGTCAATTAATGATCTACTCATAGACAATGTACCAGGTACACCACCACCTGAAGATACTCCCAACGAGGAACCTATCGACCCTCAGCAGCCTGATCTCACCTGTACCCCTGATACAACCAAGACCTAGGCTCATAGGCAGGTAGTTGGAGTGGAAAATACAGGGGGGAAAGCATATGGCAAAGCATCTGGATTGTACCACAAGGATTACAAGTACTCAGAACTATCGAATCCATGGCAGCCATTTCGGTCCGCACCCGACTTTCAGCAGCCTCAGTCATTTAGCCAGCAAACGAAAACCTGGATAGATCAACATCGCAGGCATGAACTGGACAACTTGAAAATGGAATCATTCCAATCAGCAGATGCCCTGCAAAAGCTCCTGTCTAAACTTGATTTTGGGCTTGGCGATGATAGTTGGATTGAAAATGACTCGCATATCTTCAGAACATTATACTACAGGGATATCTTCAAATGTATCCTGTTCCTTTTGGCACATCACCCATTTCAGGCGCATCTCGATTTTGAACTGGTGCGCCTCGCGGACTCTGAGAGCCATCGAATGTAAACCGAGATGAACAAGGGCGATTGGTGGTGGGATACACAGGATCAACTTCCTACCAGAGCGATGATTGTGCCAGTCATATGTGGATCTGAGAAGACTCACTTGACCAATTTTTCGGGCGATCAGCAGGCCTGGTCACTATATCTCACAATTGGTAGTATTGGAAAAGATAACCGCCTGACAGCTGAAAAGCAGGCCTGGAGTCTTGTCGGGTTGATCCACTGTCCCCCTAACGGTACCAGAAACATTGGGGCAGCATGGCTTTCCGCGGTTGGAACTGTTCTGTCTCAACTTAGGCATCTTGACATCACTGGCCCTGGCTTGAATTGGGATTATGCAGATGGATTCCAGTAACGATGTTACCCTGTGTTGCCTGCCTGGGTCAGGGATCATCCAGAACAAGTCAAGGTTGCTCAAGTCTCATATGGCTCATGCCCGAGGTGTGAATTTCCCAATGGTGCGTAGATGGGGCATTCAATTTTTCAACCACTTGATAACTCAATGGACCAGCATATATACTCAAAGCCGCTGGAGGACAATCATCTCGATGCTCTGCACACTCTAGGTGTCCACCCAATCTGCAACCAGTTCTGCCAATACATTCTCTGCAATGTCTATCGCCTTTGGCAGCCTGATGAATTGCATCAGCCACTTCTGGGTTGAGTTAAAGACTTATTGCACTGGCTGCTCAAATACCTGAAAGGGAGATATGTCAAGGATCAACTTGACAATCGATTCACATTGGTGCCATGATATACCAGCCTCCCGCAGTTCTCTAAACCCTTCCATTCATTGAAAAGTGGCACCTGGCAAGGTAAACAGATCTGCGGAATGATCAGAACACTGGCAGTAATTTGCGCTCCAATTCTTGACTGCTCCAAAGATGACGGGAAAACTGCGGCGGAAAACACCTCCAATGAAATGGTAATGGGAGCAGTGCGGGCATTATGTGACTTCTCTGTACTTGTAAGCCAACGAAATCACTCAGATATATCCCTCCAAGCACGAGACGATGCAGTGAAGCGATTTTACTGAAAGAAGGGTATCTTTCGAGAACAGAAAATGTCGAACTCTGTGAAGGCCAAGGTGGATGACCTGTTAGCAACGGAAACCCATCATTAACGCGAACACAATATTCCTAAGATTCGTGCAGCAATGGAGGCCCTTGTGTATGTGGCTGAAAAGGTTTCCACAACAAAATGTACGCAATTGCAGGTGCGCTTGAACGCAGCCCAACAAGCAGAAACTACTTCGTCAGATGCAGATCGTCAGAAGGCAATTGAGCAATAGCAGCCCGAAATCCATCAAGTGACACCTGCTAAACGTAAGCTTTTCGATAAATTATTCCAATGTCATGAGCAACAACTATTGCACGAAGTCAGGACGAAGGCAACCGGTCCCAACAGCCAATTCGCCAAAGAACTTGCTCTAATGAAATCTGCTGCCGAAGACGAAGCTTACCGGCTGGCAAACATGACGACCGGCAAGCGACTGCATTTTCAGGTCCGCCTTTCCGATGCTTAGACTGAAGCCACAACCGGGAGCGTGGCTGTTACTGAGCCGGTCACCAACCAACCTGAGACGGAGAAGTATGGCATCACCTCGAATGAAGAGATGCGTTTCAAGACGAAATTCTATATCAACTTGATCGAGTTTGAAGCTTGGTCAGTGACAATCGCCATTCAGGAGCTCAGGAAGACCATTGAATGGTGCTTGATACATTTTGGATGTCCAAAGATGCATCTTGTGAGCAAAATATCAGACTCAATTCGACGAATGGGTTCTTGTGACTATTGTACCACTGATATTTCTGAACGGCTTCATATTGCCAATGTACAAGAGGCATATTGATCTAGCAACAATGTAAATTACATCTGACAGATTCTCAAGCACAATGACCGGTGTAGCGGTCTTGACTGTATAGAGGAGACACTGTCATAACTTGCCCTCGGAGGCAGGTACGATATTGACACTGCAAATGATTTCCACCTGCTGTCTGCTACTGATAATCTACGAAGTACACGCAGAACCCATCTGTTACGTCTCCATCAATTCACGACGAGACCATTATCCACCCTGTATCACAGCAGGTGTATCAATCGAGATAAACGCATGTCCGTGGAGTGTGCAGAAGTCTCAAATTAACCTGACTCAGAGATGCATCAGAAGATTTCGGAATCCCCAACTTTGGACACCTATTGTGGGCGTAAATTGAAGAGGACTGGGGACACAGAGTTAGTGGACTCATGCTCGGATATCATCAGAATGTACTCATTGATAGTATAATTATCAAACTCCAGAATGGCCTTGTGTATTACCGTCAACCATTTCACAACCCGACTTCTGTTGAGCATCTGGGACTTGAATGCACGGTAGAATATTCCAATGCCAACCAAGGGATCATGCCTAAAGCTCATAACACCTGGGTGCAGTATATGCAAAGTGAAGAGAATGACCTCGATAACACCTTCCTAGGACAAATTCCTTCTGTTCCTGTATTATACTTCAGCTGGACTCCACCAAATCAGATCATCCATTTTCAGGGGCGCCTGCCTGCTGGGAAAGCATTATCAACCTTTGCGAAGAGGTGCATGAATACTCCGCAATGGGTGTTACGTCCTCAAGCTCAAGAATATGCGGCGGTGATTCCAACAAAGTAAAAAGATTTTCATGATTGGGCTGATTGTGTTGACGGGTTCATCATGGTTGTCAAACAAACGAATAAGATCCATATTGTACCCATTGGAGCAATTGTTGGTCCGGCACATTTGGTGCAGGAGAATGCTGCATTGGGTGGCATTGATAGCGTATGGCTTGTAAATAATCATGTTGATATAGATACCTACTGTACTGTATATTAATTAGATTAGAATGCCTGATTCAGGTGTATAGCTGTGAGATAATGTATCGAATTGTACTATTCAATATAGACATTATATATTATCACTCCCGGAGATTCTGGCTCCCGGTGCACCATAATCATCCTGCAGAGGAGTGTTGTAGTCCCAGCAGCTCCGAAATTTTACCAACTCAAAGGCATGATTTTATAGCATTCTGAAGAGGACTTCATACTCTTTAGAATATTCTTGTATTCTGTTCCACTACTTCAGAAGCGTTGAGGAGCACATGGAAGTACTCTTAGAGTACCTGAGAAGCACATCGTTTTGCATTCAGCCTGTTTGGGAGCTTCTGTGAGCTTCTGAAAGAATCGGTGTGGCTATTCAGAGAAGCTGAGCCGTGGAGTAATGACGTCCGAACCATTGTACATTTTGCTGATGTCCCGAAAATTCCTAGGAATGAGTTTCCGACACCAGTTCAGGCCATGGAGAAAATGACTATCAATAGAATACAAAATACTATTGACATGAAAATGGACAATATGATGAAAGCTGTTGAGGCTTCAACATTCCAGATGAGCAAAGCTGAAGTGCCCTGATACAAACGCGACCAGACTGCCAGGGTGGATACCATCCAAGCTGACAATCTACCTCCCCACACACCAATGAGCTTCTGACCTCTGACTGCACCCATCCAATCGGCAAACTAATGACCGCCACCAAATTGCCAACAGCACCCACCGAGATCATTTAGCCCTTGTATCAATTGTAACAAACTAGGACACATCCCAAGATTGTCTTCCACAGTGCATGCATATCATGTTCATCGGCAAAATTGAATTCCGTCCGGGCCGGATGGCACTGTCACAGTCCACGCGCTCTGTAAGAGCCATCAGAGACACCCTGGTGGGGGATGACTCCATGCCTGGCATCAATAGCACGCGTCATGTTGAATATCGCCCTCTGCTCACCGATTCACCATTTGTTCTTGCTCAGTCAGTCTCCAATTTTAAACCAACACTCTGGTGTCGTGGCCAATGGTAGCCATTTGTCGGAATGAGATCATTGAGTATGCCATGGCATTGGGATTGCAATGCAATACGTGACGCTGCGAATATCTCTCCTCACCTCCCTTTTACCTGCACGCATAATGCAATTCTCTCTTTACTAATTATACACATCATTCCATGTCCCCAGATCTGTGTGGCTATTGACAATCCATCGCTCGTTCCGTTCATCTTCTGTCTTACTACTTGTAGTGATCGCTGGAATCACCTGAGTGCAGCCAACAATGTGTCCTACACTGAAAACTTGCAATGCAACAGCAGCCAGTGCTATTCTCACTTGTACAAATTTCGAGATGGGATCCACGTCACCTGAGTTTTTAGGTATTCTGGTGAGCACCAGGGCTAACCAGTACTCAACAAGAGCTCCATCCTCATGTCAGAGCTTGATTTTGAATAGTCATTGCACTGGACACTGGAGATGCCCATTCAGCGCGCTATAAAACTTCCCCGGGTGTTGCTTTTCTCACACCAAGTCACTCTGTTGATCCCCTCTGTGCCAGCCCTGGCTTCGTGTGCATTGACACCTCTGAGAAATGCGTTGACCTTCTAAACCTTCAACCTGATCCTTGATATGATGGTAAATACAGAGCGCCATTGCGTGCAGTTGTTCATCCAGTATATACGTTTCATTATGACTCATATGATTGAAACGCTCCGGCATGCCGCTGTATATTGCCACGCGGTGTGTTGCATCTTGGGTATTGTCAAGTAACCCTCGGAAGTCTTTGATTATTGCGTAAGGATGTTTTCCATCTCGGCAGTGTTGGGGTCCCATGAGTTCGTACTTCATATATGACCGGGAGGTCAGGGGGGCAGCCACAACAACGCAGGAAGAGAGGACTGTGCAGGCAGCAGCGCTGTTCTCCAGATGCTGAGCGAGGGCTTGAAGATTGAGCTCTCTGATTTCGATGCAGAGAATGCAACACTGAAAGGTGATTACTTGTTGCAGGTAGTTGAGATTGTGATTGGAGGCGTTCCAGCAGTCCCTGAGGTACGGATTATGTGCTTGTTCATGTCTTTTGGGAGAATACTGTTGCAATGTTCCATATCTACAAATCTCTTCGACCCCATGAGACATCAAGTCCCTCTTCAGAATGTTGAAGTCGGCACCTAACTCCTTGGAAACATCTATCTGTTGCCTAATGGAATCTCTGCAGGCATACATTTCGAGCCGCTTCTTGGATGGCATCCAAGTTTTGGCATTTGTTTCCTTGTCTACCTCTCGCCCCTTCACAAATTCAGTTCTCAGGCCATTGGCTTTGGCATTCGCATTTTTGCCGGCTCGCCTAGTTAAGCAACCATCTTTGAAGGTGTGAAAACACCCCAAGGCGTGCTCGATGTAGCTCAATGATTGATCATTGTGAGATTTATATCGAGCGTACATATCCAATTCTCACAATGCCGGTGTGCACTCGATAGTGTGCTTGAGCATGGGACGCTAAGCAGCGCTTCCACCTCATAGAGACTGGGTTACAACTCCTAGCAGGTCCCGGCTCACTTCGTTCATCTCCTTCCCATTCCATTGAGAATCTTCCTCACATGACTTATTGTTTGGCGTGAGGACATGGTAAGCAGGCAGCGATGACCAGATCGCATTGTACTTGTCGAGCCATTTGTGCGTCTTCATGAAGTGGATAATCCACTTCTGGTGATGGTGGACCATGCCAAGCTGCGTTGTATGGAGAAGGTCGAGCTTCAGGAGGTTACTCATGATACAGCGAATGTGTCAAAACATGATGAATCCTTGTTGAACGTGGCGCAACAATAGATTGGCATTGGCTGACTTGGTGTTGGCATCGCTGAGCTTTCTGTCTAGGTTGTGATCCCGCTGGGGGTATTCCTTCTCAGGAGGGACATCATCTCCAAGTTCATTCTTTGGACACTCAGACCAAAAATGGACATGCCACTTCAGGTGGTGTAGGTCACTATACTCTGGTCAATCTGCAAGCCATGCTGCTAAAACCAGTATGCAACCCCAGAACTTGCCATCTGCAGAGAGAATGTTGTAATAGCTGCTCTCAGCGCTGGGAATTTGTTTAGGGGTGAAAGGCTGGAATATCCACCGGAGTTCTTCGTTCACCACCTCTCAGTGTATTTGCTGCTGCTCATCCAGCTCATTCTCAGGAATATTGCAGTTCATGGTTGCGATCGGCAGGAGAGCGAACATCACGACTCTGTGCATTCAGGGCATCTGGAAGAGCTTCAAAGATAGAATGCCAATTCTCAGATATACATGCCACTCTTTCTTGTCGCCAGCAAAATTTGAGAAATGTGTTCCATCAGACATGAAGATCAAGTGAACAAGTGTATCCCTCACAATGATCATTGACTTAACATCGATTGGCACGTTATTATCCTCGAGTATCTGTCACTACCTGTGTCTCCCACCACCAGTCCACAGTGTGCATTTCAGTACAGAGGCGTTTTGTTGGCATATTGTTGTCCAAGCAAAGCTGAGGGGCAAAAATACAATGCTCAGCGTAGGCCGGTTGCTGCATCAACCAACTCATGCTTTTGATGATATCTCAACTCCACTATTTGATAGGGTGTTGATGATTGTCATTCCAACTCACATCCTCGAGAGTGTGTAGTCCCCACTCCCCAAGAGCCTGATCATCTGGCATGCTAGCCACAAGCTTCTGGACGCAATCCCCATTTTTGAAGCTTGGGAAACGCAGCACAGTGTTATCATTCTTCAGCTCATTATCATAGTACGTCTCCATGCCCTTCTGCTTCATCCCACACTGGATATGGTTGTACACTTCGCGCTTCGCGAATGTGTAGTAAGGATTGTTTTGTAGGTTCCTCTCACGGCGACCCTGAGCGTTGCGTGCCTATGGCGCAGGAATGTAATCCCACCGCGGCGCGCGGGCCCCACGGTATTTTCTCTCAGTGGCGGGGGAGGTGGCGGTTGTCGAAACCTAGTGTCTGCAATGTTCTCAGCATGTTAGACGTAGGGAAACGCGTCCAATGTTTCGACGGAATCTTCATTACCGTTGAAATCGTGATGCTGAGCAGGTTCAATGCCTCGTGGCACACTGCGAATAGTGAGATTTTTCTGGCATGCAACTTGAAGTTGTTCAGGCTGGTGTAATTTGATATGTTAAGTCGCCTGCTGTCTGAGGTAAACTTCTTTTGGCATGAAAAATTGAGCAAATGGCAAGGGGTCTTCTCTGGCATGGTTGACAACACACGAGGAGTGCAGTATACACTGTAGAATGGGTCCAACGTTGGCTCTGGGCCTGCGCAACCTGGTGTGGGTGTAAGCTCATGATACTTTCACCGAACTTGAGAGATTTATTGCGCGTTTACACCATCACAAGGAGGTTCCTTACACGCCAGGAGGTGCATAAACTCTGCATGTGCGATGTCCCATACCACAATGAATAAAATTAAACCAATACAAGATCTATAAATAATGTGAACCCTGAGCGATTCAAAAACCTCCCGATGTGTGTAATAGTCAACGCCTGAGACAAATAGATTAGAATAATGGAAACAAACAAGACAAGAACCCAACCCTGACTCGAAAACAACAACCATTGCCTCGACTGCACCGGGAGATCTGGTTCACTACTTGCCTACCAAGCCATCCGGGTGCGCCTCAGGGAGAGGGACATTGGGTACGGGGACATCTGGGAGAGGGATGTTGGGGAGAGTGACATTAGGCAGAGGGATATTTGTGAAAGGGACATTGGGGAGAGGGACAACGGGAAGAGTGTCACCAGTTGCAAATTTGCCGAGCAGCTGCTGATCCACATCCACCTCCGACGTGTTTCCGGCTGCCTCAGATTGCAGTAATGTTGTACCCGCTGGGCGAGTTTCTAGGGGCTTCACGAGTCCCGCAAGCGCCAACCCACTGAGGTGATGTGTCTCCGGAGTTTGTGGTCAAGGGCGAGGCACCATAGTTAGTGGCTGTGGGGCAGGTGCCGGAATGTGTGGCTGTGGGGTATGCTTCGGCATCTCCTCGCCTTGCTCCAGCAGTACGATTGGCATATCATCTACCATCGTATGTACATCATCAGCTGATGTATTGACCATCTCTCCCAGGCCAAAAGTCCAAGGTTCTTTGCGATCATCCTCATCATCATCATCCCCCTCATCCTCATCCTGCTCCATCTCATGTTCCTCCTCTTCAGGATCCTAGTCTTCATCTTCCTGCTCGTCATTGTCAATGTCCCTTCCCATCTCCAAATCACCGTCCAAATCAATCGCGCATGGTGCATCCATATCATTCTCCTTGGGCATATCCATATCTGAATTGTGTTCTGAGTCAGATTCCCCTTCCGACTCCTGGGTAGAATCCGTATCATCATCAGAGGAAATTGACACTGTGGGCTATACTTCCAGCTCTAGATATACCCGCTATAGTTATCCCGCCATGTCCGAGTCTGCCTCATACATCTCTTTCTGCAATTGCAACGCAACAGCTTGAGAGATATCATATATCCCTGGGGTTTGTTTAACAATACCTTTCCCTTTACCTTTTCCCTTCCCCTTCCTGTTCCCTTCCTCCATTGCTTTCTCATTCCCTTTCTCTTTACTCTTCCCATCCTCAGACATCTTCCCTTTCCCCTTCCCATCCTCTGTTCTCATCCCTTACCCGTTCGCTTTCTCACAGCCCTCTGTATCCGCCTCACCCGTCCCATAGTCATTGTCATTGCCATCACCGGGACAGGTCCATCCACTGCTCGGCATTCCGGGATCTGCCCAGTTCCCATCATCATCATCCTGATCGATTATCTCATCCCAATACGGTGGTCCAACAGCCAGCAAGTGGCCTGGCTTGCACTGCCAGCAGCTTGGTGGCTCAATTTTTGCTCTCAGATCAGGGCTACTGTGCCTGGAGGAACGCTCGCTGGTGCGTTTAACCTTCCCTGATTTGATTGTCTGTGGATTGGAGCGATCAACTTGATCCATGAAGGATGGGGGGTTGTCCCAACTCCAATGTTTCATATGGTCTCGGCCAATGTCAAACATTTGCCTGATCTATGAGCAGAAGGCAATGCACCACTCCCAAAACGGCAAACTCCTGCTCCTGCAATGCGGTCACATCAGCTGGAATTTTGAAAAGCAGCAAATCGTGACTGGATCAAGAATGAATATTACAAATGAGGTCCCATGCCCACTCATCCCTGACACCGCACACATTGTATATCCATCTGAGTACCCGGAAGTGGTCTGAGATCAATGCTTTCATACGGTCCTCATCCAATGACCGCCGGCAAATTGTAACTGATTTCGGTCTTACTGGCCAAGTAGTTCCATTCCCCATTGTGTCACGGTGGCACTTTGGTACCATCGCTGTGAGTTGATAATAAATTGACATCCGAGGTGCTATTATTATGATACAGTTGCATGTGGCGGAAGGAAGCACTGAGGGAACGTTCAAAGTTGTGTAGGTGATCAGTTGTGTTGTGGGACGAGAGGTGTTGGTTTGTGCAAGTCACGTGATGTTGAGATAGTTCAGGATGCCAGCGGTGTGTTCAATATGGGAGGAAAAGTGAATGGAGGTGTAGGTGGGAAAATGGGAAATCTATACTCGAGTTCCCGTGATTTCTTGGTTCAACTTGTGCCATATGATAATTTTGATTCATATCCTGTGTTTTGTTGGTGAACAAACACAGAATGGCCCAGTCTTCTTCCTGCACACCTAACAGGCACCTCATGAGGGAGAAGCCTTAGAACGAGATTAAGTACTCGAGGTGAGGAAAGTGTACAATGCCGGGTGCTGGGTTTGCATCATGCACCTCTTTTACCACTCAGACCTCATTCATCTCAGAGCAAACTGAGTAGTTCTCAGGGTGCCCCAACTGTGCAACCATCCAACATGGCTACCAACACACTGAGCGGCGGAAAAAGCGCAGGCAACTGATGTCATAGGATTGGGAATATGTCATTGTTCGCTTTGCGATGCTTTCAGCTCTGCAAAAGAGGGATTTCCACTGGGAAGCTGCAGATATACACAATCGATGGTTCGAAGTATTGTGCCAAGACCCAGTGCAATACTATGATAATTGTACCGGGAAGGCATAAACACCCTTCACACGGTGCAAATGGGCCTTCAGACGTTGCTGTACTGGTGATTATCAATGCCTTGTTCAATCTGAGTTCAATCTGATGGCAGATAACTTGATAATTGGATGCATTTTAAGGGATCTTGTCCCCTAGTATTGTCACTGTTTGGAGTCTAGCAGGGTCTACACAGTGCCTCCCATTTTATGTCGAATCCCTCCCTGGTCGCTCAAATAGTAATCTACCTCACCTGCCATTGCATATGCCTGCAGATGAAATTATTCCTACAGTCATGACTTGGAACATCTATATCGGACTATGCCTTTCAGAAGCCCACGCCCGGATACGACGCCAGTTGTACGAGATGTTCAAAGTCAAACTACTCGTCAGTATCAACAAACACACCGGCCTTCAGGGAACTCTCAACTTCCCCCTGCTAAGAGACTCATTGTGGTACAGGCTGGCGAGAGGGATTCCTCTCAAGGAGGGAGTTCTGTAGCCTCTACAATCCAAAGTCAGCACTCCACCCCCTCATCTTCGCTGAACAATTCGTGGGTGGCAGATATCACTGAACACGTGACTTCCACTGCATGCAATACACAGTGAGACTCAATAAGTACTCCAATAGCCACACCAGGTACAAGCAGTCGTAGCATACCTGCACCCGGAGGAACCTCATGGACAGACTCAACACATCGCGATGTATCCAGCCCAGCAACGAGCATTGCTAGCACTCCCACTCCTCTCAGCGGTCTTGAAAACCTGCCTACCCCCATCCCTAATGCAGAAGCCCACATGATCATGCCAAATCCTCTGCAAACGCGAGCTACAAAACGGAATCAGGGACAGAGGCATGGGCCAATGCAATGGCAGGCGGTGTCTGCACCTCAATCAGCGGTCTCTGGCAATCTCAGCATCCATCGATTTGGTTACTCAGACATGATGCATTATGTATTTGCAACTGGCAGACTCCTGGAGCTCCACATGTGGAACAAATGGCCATTTATGGGTGTATGCGACGTGGAGATGGGAAGGTATGCAACATGAGGCATTGCAAAAGCATTAGCTGAAGACCCCGACTGGCAGATAAGAGGAAACTACCGGAACACCGCTATGCAGCAAAACACCATGTGTTCCATAGCATTTGAGGCACAGACAAAGGATAACTTGAAAGAGGTATGCTGAAGCAATGGCACAGGTTGGATATTACATGATCAAACCAGTACCAGGTTCGAGCACAAGTTGATAAGGTTAAATCCCATTCTATTCAATCAGCAAGGGACAACATGGCAGAGCTTTATACTCTCCACTGCTTTGAATCTGACACAGAGCTTTTGGAATTTGTTGATTCCCTTCTGGCAGACAATAAGTATCATTTTCCATTAGCAGAGTGTATGGAAGGTGGTGTACACAGTGCAAATCCCACACAGAGCGAGTCGAGAGCTGCTAATGAATGGCCAACATCCAGGTTACTTCCTTGCGGAAGCGATCCCAGTGTTAATCTAGATCAGATTTCATCATCTGGTGAACAACTGTGGTAAGTACGCTGATGGATTGTATACATCCATGATTGACAACAAGGACGGTCATATACCCTCGCCACTGATGATGTTTGCCTGCGCTGCATTGTGCCATGCTCTCCTGGAGTCACAAAAGAACAAAGGTGTTCATCCGAAAGCTTCCAAGTGAAAGCGGAACGCGGACAGACCTGATCGCTCGAACTACTTCAACCACAAGAATGACATTGGTAAGAACACCTCCTGCTCAGCTGCAATGGGTCGCAAGTGGTTAACCTCTCCTGGCATTGCAGACACGTATACATTGTTGATGAATACCTGGAACACACTACCAGAGAGCTACCAACAGAGGGTGTATAAAAACACTCCTGCTACACTCAAGAGTCAGATCCAACAGACAGAGGACCCAATGCCTGCCGTGGTCATCGGCGTGGAAGCAGTGCATGTTGACAATCCAATGTTGTTTGACTATTGCACCTCCGAAGTGGCGCGTCAGGAGCCTGAGATCCGGAGAACTGACCCACACATCCCGAAAGACAACAGTTTCACCGATGGCCAACAGCATTTCGGGATGGCAGTGCACAGTGGAGATTGGGAAGATAAAGGTGACGAACGTGCACAGCGGGATGCCATCATCACCACCAGATGGGCAATGATGCGCCTCGACTGAACTCGAGAGGTTCGACCTTGAACCAACTGATGTCGACATGTATGAGGGCGACCATGGCGTCATTGTGGATGCGGATGAGGAGGAAGAAGCATTGCAAGCCTATGATGGATCCACACAGAATGTTGAGGACTGAGGGCATAGTACTGGAGAGTGTGAGGATTGGACAGTATATTTCAGACATGTAAATTACGATAATGGCGAAGCAAATGCAATGGCAAGCAATGTATCTGATGCGATGACTGTATTGCAATAAGGGACAACATCTCAAAGCTAGACACATCTGGGGAGAGTGCGGCATGTAATATATAGCAATGGTGGAGAGGTAAAATGTGGCAATCGGGCGGAGAAAGCCATAAACATTGCCAGGCGTTGTGCACACAGCTACAGCAGTAGTGCAGCCCCTGCGAAGAGTGTAACACATGTGTCGTTCTGATGGTCCATATATGTCACCACATTCCGGGGGCAAAGTACTGGAGGGAAGTATGCAACTCGACGGGAAGCGTGTAATGCTCTGTCAGTGTGTACGAGCTTCCGTCAAAGGCATCAGAGCCGTCAGGCACATCCGGGTGTTTCTGATGGAAACTAGGCTTGTTGCCCATGTTCAGCCTATACTCCATCCCAATGGCTGTGGATGGCTAACCCGATGACCAAGGGGATCCAACAAAGGGCTGATATCGGGATATCGACCAGAGACAAGGTTGTTGCCGATTGAAGTGTATGCCTGGGATGTTGCTCAACAAGGGCAACAGGGAAGGGGAGTAACCACCATGGCTGCACCACAGCTGCCTCTGCCATAGCAGATTGCAAAATTTCAGCTGTTTCAGAGGGCCAGTGTTTGTGTGACTGCCTATCACTCAGGGATCGCTCAACAGCTGTCAGAAGTAAATGTTTATTGCTCAGGTCACTCCACAAGTAATGAAGGGAAGGTACAATGTAAGAATGACAGGGACAGGAACCATATCAGGGAATTGAAAGACAACAATCAAGAGCTATAAGATACAAAAGGTTAAAGCAGTGTGGAAGAAGAGGGGAATAGTGGAACAGAGGAGGAGAGAAACACATGTTTAGATGAGGAAGAGGAAAGAAAATAGTTGGCAGTTGTGCGCATACAAATAGAATATACCTTCATGGATGAGACCAAGAAAAGAACACACCATATGACCACAGGTGATGACTTGTGGGCCCGTATTGAGAAAGATGTTCCAGAGATTACAATAACTACTAGCAACCAGGAAAAGAAATCTGTCAGAAAAGCGGCAGCATTGAACAAGCAACCAGCCAAGGCAAATCCCATCGCGAAGACGACTGCAGAGACCCCAATCTTCCTGACTGTTTGAAGATGCAAGTACCAGCCCTGGATACTGGAAACTATGAAGTCCTCAGAAGCAGCCAACTCATTCACACTAGCCTAGCCCGTCACGTGAGAGGAACCTGTGAACTGACCTTTCAACAACAACCAAAGGCTAAAATGGTCTCTGTTCTCAGAGAAATGTTGGTTGCTGCCAGGGCTCCGGCCACACCAGAGAAATCCAGAACCACTTGCATTTCGGCCATTTTTAGCCGGATGTGTTAGGTTATATTCACCAATTTCCAGTACACCAGGGGCTCTCCAACCATTCTCAGAATGATTGATCAGTACCAGCTTCCCATTCTCAATAATGGGGGATCTGCAATCTGCATTATGAGTGAAGACTTCCCCAGAAAACTGAAGATTGAGTGGAAAAGTGCCCACTGGAAGATGATCACTGTGGATGGCAATTGGTCTGAATTGACAAAAGTCGCAACATTCATCCTAGTTAATGTCCATGGTATTGTCATTCCAGTGCCTGTCATTGTAACAAATCTTGGATCTGAACAGGCTATCTTGTGCCCCCCCCAGGGAAATATGCACTGCAAGGTGTAAGAGGATCCTGGATGATGAATGTTGCGAGATCACAATCTCCACCATATGGGTCAGAGCTGGTAACATTTGTTACAACCGTTCCAGGAAAGAACAGAGACAGCTTCACCAGCACCTTGGACAAGATATTGATCTAGTTAAAGAAAGGGCACCAAGCAAGAATCAGGCCAAGCACTATGAGGAAGAGAGGTTGGAGTTCTCTGAAAGAAAAGAGTGGGATGAAGAGGGCCAGAATAGTAGAAACAGAAAAGTGAAGGAGTTGGTCGATAGGAAGAGGGTACTTGCAGTGATGGTGGAAGGCCGATACAACCAAGAAGAGCATGAGATGGTAGACGCAAAGGGAAGAGTCACTCATGAAATGGGAGCTACTGAAGATAGTTAGGAGGCTGATGTTAAGAGGCAGAAACTGGAAGGATGAGTGGGAAGAGCGGAAACAACTGGTAGTCAGAGAGTTGGGCAGGAGGATAGCAGCAGGGGAGTGATCAATGGGAGATGAGGCTCCAATGAAGGAAAGGAGGGTAACCAGGAGAGAATATACAACTTTCATGTTGGATTGAAAAAAATAGCATTGCTCTGCAAGTGTGTCCAATACAACCCTTTTCTTTGTACCTCGACTTGGTGAAGTGCAGCTTAGATGAAACCACCCAAGCAGCCTTGGTGCATACCTACTACAAATGGGTTGGCCAGGAAGTGAAGCCTGTTCCCTTGTCAAGTTGAAGTATACCAGATGCCAGACTTGACTGGAGAGGAAGAGCTTTTGCCAGGGCTGTACCAATATCAGGCACTTAGGATGAGTAGTTTATCCACAAGTTCTCCCAAGCAGAATGTTGTAGAAGGTTGACCCCAGAAAGTGTACCACAGATGTGGATATGGAACACATCTTGGGCAAAGGAAAACAAGGCCCTTCTGAGTATGTGATGGAATACAGAGTATGCTCTCTCACAGACATGGGAAGAGCTGGAAATGATCAGGGATGAGGTCAAGCCACTTCATCATCTCCAGCTCGAACCTGGTTATAAGGTCTGGAAGGACCGTGGGATCTGCATATCTAAGAAAATCATTCCTGTGGAAAAAGAGATATTAGAGGAGTGGGTTCAGCAGAGCCTATTGGAGCTGACGTAGAGCCGCTACAGGAATGCTCTTTACTTGGTTCCGAAGAACAATGCAATGTACCCATCCCTCACCACCCCAGTGGGAGCATATCAGCATACACTGCAAGACTCCAGGATATAGTATAACTTCAAAGAGTTTTCAGAAGGCTTCACCAGTCTACCCATTTTGTCACTGATTGAGTTTTACTCTTTGTATGACCCAAAACTGTTGGATGAAGATAGCCAGGACTATACAGCCATTCAGACTACTCAAGGCACGTATCGGACAACCAGAATTGGGCAGGGAGCTACTAGTCCAGTGTCTACATTTGTCCAAGTATCTCAGAAAATACTGAAGTCACATCTGCGATCAATAGCAGAAATATTCATTGACCATGTTGAAGTCAAAGGTCCAAAGAGTCGATACAGAGAGGATGAGATACACGGGCTGCCTGGAGATCGAAGGCTTCTTTATGAAACACCCCCCGACACCATGACAATGTACTTTCCGATGTGGAGAGAGCAGAGGCCACAATTTCCAGAGATAACTAGGACAGGTGCTGGCACAGAGGATAAATCAGCGCAGTTGTCTGTACAAAGGCAGGAAGGTGGCCGCTAGCATCACAGCTCAACGAGGTTTGGAATTAGCCCTGGTGTGAGGACAGTGCCATGCGCAGGCGATTCGGGAGTCTAGCACATACTATTCCATATGGATGACTGGGTAGGCCATGATCAGAGGGTTCCTGTTCTGGATCTTGTGAAAGGAAGTCAAGTTTCCCTGGAAAACAAAGGAAAAGCAAGTTGAGGCAGTCTTCATAGAAGCTCTCTACTATGTTCCTGTGTTGAATATATTTCATAGCAGCAATGGCACCGGGGGAATAGTAATGAAAGTTGACATCAGTATAGAATAGTGAGGGGCAATCCCACATACAGAAGGGAAAATAAGAACTAGCCTGTGTGTGGCTATTAAAGCGGGCATTGAAATAAGGTGAAGAGATATGAAGCAGAGAAAGGTGAGCGCGGCACACTGATGACTGCCTTTGAGAAGTTATGCCACTATGTATATTGGATCAGATTCTTCATAGAGACAGAGGCTATTACATTTCTCTATCAGCTAATCTTACCCGCCAATAACCAGCCAGGAGTACCAGGCGCATGTTGAACTTCAGGGAGAGTAACGTGTAATTTCAGCATGAAGTATGTTCCTGGGTGAATAAATGAACTTCCTCAGGGCCTCTCCTGGTGGCCGTGTGGGGAAGGGGAGCCCAAGGTAGCACAGGAAGATGATCTAGAGGAAACAATTAAAGGAAGTTTGCAATGACAGTGAGTGGATCAAGGGATGGAAAGAATGAGGAGGGCGACTGCATATGAACCATTCCGTGATTCAAGACAGGCAAAGGAACACACAGGAAGATGGAAGGCAATAGGGGAATGTCTGGGAAACTTGAAGCGGCTAGAATGAATTACTCTGGAGGAAATGCGGCAATTTCTGTGGGATGCCACAAGATACAATGTGTTAGATGGAGAACTCTACTAAAGGCAGCAAACTAATGCACCGCCAGGAAACATTGTTGGAAAGCATGGAGATAAGATGGAAATCGAGGGAAGCTGCACATGAGCTGAACGGCCACTGTGGAAGGAAAGGAATATTAGTAGAGGTAGTTAAGCAGTTTCGGTGGCTAGAACTGAATGTTACCATCAAGACTGTGCGCAAATGACAGTGCATTGGAAATGGGAGCACCTCAACGGTATGATGAACCCCTGCACAGACTAACAATCATTCACCTATAGTATGGAGTGGGAATGTACATTTCGTACATGCCTCGAATGGAGGATGGTAATTACCTACTTGTAGTTGCCAACGAATAAGTCAGCTGGTGGGCAGAGACACCCCAACAAAAATCGGGTACATCGGAGACAGTAGTAGACTTCATGTACAAGGAGGTAATTTCGCAGTTAGGAACTCTAGAATGTGTGGTATAGACCTGGGATGCAGAGAACAAGAAATGGACTGACCTAATCCTCATAAGTTACAATTTCCGGGGGATCATCGTAACCTCATACCATGCTACCACTAATGTACTAATCCAATGACTACACTTACCAATTCCAGATGAACTATAGATACTCATAGCCTGCTTCAATGAACTCAAAGATATCCATCGGCAGAAAAATAATCTGTTCGGGCGGGATGGCTCCGTCAGAGTCGAAGCACTCTGTCACAGCAGTTACAGACACCCCGGTGGCGGATTGCTCTGCGCCAGGTTCCAATACACAGTGTTGCGTTGTATATCGCCCGGCAATCGCTGTTTTGCCGATTCTTCGCGTTCTGTCGGTCGCCCATTTTAAACCATCACTCTGGCGTTATGGTCAACTGTGACCATACGGCTGAATGGATTCATTGGGTACACGCTTGCATCGGGATTGAAATGCAATGGGTGACACTGCGAAAATTTCCCCTCACATTCCTTCTACTGGCGCGCAAAATGGACTTCTCTCTGTACTAATTATACACATCATTCCAAGTCGCCAAATCTATGTGGCTAATGACAATCCATCACTCATTCCGTCCGTCTCCTGTCTTACTACTAGTAGCTAACTCTGGAATTACGGGTGTGCAGCCGACAATGTTTCCCACGCTGAAAACTTGCGAAGCAATGGCTGACGGTGCTTTTCTCACTTGTACAAATTTCGAGATGGGATCCAAGTTACCAGAGTTTTCAGATATTGTGGTGAGCACCAGGGCAAACCAGTACTCAACGAAATCTCCATCCTCATTTAGGAGTTTGATATTGAATAGTCGTTGCAGTTGCCACAGGAGATGACCATTCAGTGCGCCATAACAGATCCCTGGGCGTTGCTTTACCCAGACCCAGTCGTTTGGTCGATCCCCTCCCTGCCACCTCTGCCTTCCTGCGCATCGACATATCTGTGATATGCGTTCACCATCTAAATCCTCAACTTGAACGTTAATACCATGGTAAATTCAAAGCTCCATTGCGTGCAGTTGTTCATCCGATATATATGTCTTGTGACTACTTTTGTTGTTGATAAACTCCCGGGTGCCGCTGTATATTGCTACCCGGTGCGTTGCGTCTTGCGTATCATCGAGAAATGCTCTAAAGTTTTAGATCATACCATCCGGATGCTTTCCATCACAACAGTTTTGGGGTCCCATGAATTCGGGCTTTGCATATGACTCAGGGCTCAGGGGGGCAGCCAAATCACCACCGGAAAGGCGGGATTTGCAGGTGGTAGGGCTGTTCTCCCGACGCTGAGCGAGAGCTTGGAGATTGAGCTCTCTGATACCGAAGCAGGGGATGCGACACTGAAAGGTGATTACTTGTGGCAGGTAGTTGAGATTGTGATTGGAGGCATTCCAACAGTCCTTGAGGTTTGTTTTGTTTGCTTGTTCATGTCTCTCGGCAAAATACTTTTGCAAGGCTCCGTATCGACGAATCTGTCCGACCCAATGAGACAATATGTGGATCTTCAGAAAGTTGAAGTCGGCATCCAACTCCTTGGAAACATGTATTTCGTAGCTGATATAGTCCTGCCAGGCATTCCTTTCGCACCACTTCTTGGACCGCGTCCAAGTTTGAGCATTTGTTTTCTCGTCTACCTTTCGCTTATTCACAAGTTCTGTTCTCCGAGCATTGGATTTGGCCTTCTCCTTTTTGCCGGCCCGCCCGAGTTGGAAAACATCACTGAAGGTGTGAAATCAACGCAAGTTGTCCTCCATGTAGCTCAATGTTGCATCATTGTGAGATTTATATCGAGCATACATATAGAATTCGAACAATCCCTGGTGGCACACAATGGCGTGATTGAATATGGGACGCTGAGCGGGGCTTCCACCTCGTAAAGACTGGGTTACAACTCCAAGCAGGTACCGGCTTATCTCCTTCATCTCCTTCCCATTCCATTGAGAAACCTCTTCATATGACATATTTTTTGGTGTGAGGTCATGGTAAATAGGCACAGATAACCAGATTGCATTGAACTTGTCGAGCCATTCGTGCGTCTTCATGAAGTGAAAAATCCAGTTCTGGAGGTGGTAAAGCATGCCAATCTGCAGAGTATGGAGTAGGTCGGACTTCGGGAGGTTGCTCACTATACAGGGAATATATCGAAACACGTTGCATCCATGGTGAACATGGCAGGACCACAGTTCGGCATTGGCTGCCTTGGTGTCGGCATCGCTGAGCGTTCGATATATGTGGTGATCCCACAGGGGGTGTTGCTTGTCAGGAGGGACATAATCTCCAAGTTCGATCATTGGACACTCACACCACAAACAGACATGCCGCTCGAGATGATGTAGGTCGCTATACACAGGGCAAGTTGCAAGCCATGCTGCTAAATCTGGTGTGCACCACCTGAAGTTGCCATCGGCACAGTGAACGTTGTAATACCCACTCCCAGCGCCGGGGTTTTGGTTAAAACTGAGAGGCTGGAGTACCCGCCGGAGTGCTTTGTTCAGCACTTCTTGGTTTGTTTCCCACTGCTCATCCACCGGCACTGGAGGAATAATGCGGTTCTTCATTGGAATCGGCAGGAGAGCGACCATTACGACACTGTGCGTTGATGGCATCTGGCGGACCTTCGACGATAGGTTGCCAATTGTCATATATCCAGGCCTATCTTTCTTGTCGCCAGCAAAATCTCAGAGATGTGTTCCATCGGACATGAAGATCAACGGAACAAGTGTATCCCCCACTCTGAGCATTGAATAAACATTGATTAGCACGTTATCATCCTGGAGTAGCTCTCCATCCATGTGTCTCCCATCACCAGTCCGCAGTGTGTATTTCGGTATAGAGGTGTTTCGGTGGCGTATCGCTGATAGAGCAACTCTGAGGGGCGTAAATCCGATGCTCGGCATAAGCAGGCTGCTGTATCAACCATCCCATGCTCTTGATGATGTCTCGACTCCAGTATTTGATAGGGCGTTGATGATTGTCATTACATCTTATATCCTCGAGAGTGTGTAGTTCCCACTCCCCAAGAGCCTGATCATTTGACATGCCAGCCAAGAGCTGTTGGACGCGATTCCCGTTTTTGAAGCTTCGGAAACGCAGAGCGGTGTTTTCTTCCTTCAGCACATTCTCATAGTACGTCTTCATTCCATTCTTCCTGCATACACACTGGATATATTTGTACTCTTCATGCGTTGCAAATGGGTAGTAGGCATCGTTTTGTAGGTTGGGTTCTAGGCAACCCTGAGCGTCAAATTACCATGGCTCAGCAATGTAATTGATCAGCAGAGCGCTGGTGACGGAGTATATTTCTGCCCATGGTAGAGGGGGTGGCGGTGATTAACACTCTGAGTCTGCGATGTTTTCAACGTGTTCGAGGTAGGGAAACGCATCCAAGTCTGCAACTGAATCTTCGTTCTCATTGAATGAACGACACTCGGCACGTTCAATGCATCGGGGCGCGTTGCAAATAGTCAGGTTCTTTTGGCGTGCAACATGAAGGTGTTTAGGATGGTGTAATTTGATATCTTTAAGTCGCCAGCAGTCTGAGGTGAACTTCTTTCGTCATGAAAAATCGGGGCAACGCAACGGGGTCATCTCTGGCATTGTTGACAACACGCGACGAGTGGAGTATACACTGTAGAAAGGGATAAAAGTCCGTGCTGGGCCTGAGCAGCCTTGTGTGTAAGCTCACGATACTTTCAGCATACTTATTCTGCCTCAACACCATCACAAGGAGGTTCCTTACACGCCAGGAGTTGCAAAAACACTGGATGTGCAATGTCCCATTATACTATGAATAAAATAAAACCAATACAGAACCCATAAATAAATTACAGCCTGAGCAATCCACAAACCTCGTGATGCAGGTAATAGTCAATGCCTGGGATAAATAGATTTGAACAAAGGAACCAAACAAGACAAGGACGCGATCCTAGCCCGAACACAACAACCATCGCCTCCTCTGCAACGCGAGAACTGGTTCACTCCTCGCCTATGGAGCCATCCGGGCGCGCCTCAAGGAGAGGGGCATCGGGGAGAGGGACATCTGGGAGACTGTCACCACCTGGCGAGTTGCTGAGCAGCTGCTGATCCACATCCACATCGGAGGTGTTTCCGGCTTCCTCAGCTTCTGACAGAGTTGGCACCGCCGGGGGTGGTTTCAGCGGCGTCACGAGCCCCAAATGCTGCAGCCCACTGAGGGGATCTGTCTCCGGAGTTGGTGCTCGTAGGTGAGGCTCCTGGGATTGTGGCCGGAGGTTGTGGCCGTGGGGTATGCTCGCCCATCTCGTGGCCTTGCTCAGGTAGCACGATTGGCTGATCGTCTACCTTGGTATCTACATCGTCAGCCGATGTATTTACCATCTCTCCCTGGCTAATCACCCGAGGTTCTTTGCCATCATCCTCATCCTTGTCCTCCTCCTCATGCTTCTCCTCCTCCTCTTCTTCATCTTCCTCCACTTCATCGTCACCGTCCCTTTCCATATCCACATCGCCGTCTAAATCAACACTGTCCAGTGTGTCCACATTATCCTCCATGCCCATATCCACAACAGGATCATGTTCTGAGTCATATTCACCATCCGACTTGGTAGAGTCGGTATCACAATCTGCAGGAATTGACACAGTGGGCGACGCTTCCGGCTCTAAATATACCTGCTGTAGTTAGCCATCTGTGTCCGAGTCTGCCTCATACATTCTCTTCTGCAACTGCAAAGCAACGGCACGAGAGATATCATCTCCCCCTGGGGTTTGTTTAACAATCCCTTTCCCTTTACCATTTCTCTTCCCCTTCCCTTTCCCTTTCCCCATCCCTTTCCCCTTCCCATCCTTTGTTCCCTTCTCTTTCCCGGTCCCTTTCTCACCACGCTGCATGTCCCCTTCACCCTCGCCATAGTCATTGTAATGGCCATCGCTAGGAGGGCTCCTTCCACCACTCGGTGCTCCGGGACCCGCCCAGATCTCATCATCATTATCCTGGTCGATTATCTCCTCCCAATTTAGTGGTCCCACCGGCCGGAAGTCACCTGGCTTGTACTGCTGGTAGCTTGGTGGCTCAATGTTTGCCCTGAGATCATCGCTATAGTACCAGGAGAAACCCTCACCAGTGCGTTGAACCTTCCCCAAGCTGGTTGTCTGAAGATTGCAGCGATCGACTTGATCCCCGACGGCACAGGGGTTGTCCCACCTCCAATTGTTCATTTGGTTGCGGGTTTTGTCAAACATTTGCCCTAAATATGAGTGGAACGCTGCCCACCACTCCCGATAAGGCGAACTCCTGCTCCTGCGGTGCGGCCATATTGGCAAGAATTGTGAACAGTGGCAAGTCGTGACTGGATCAAGAAAGATTATATCATAAATGAGGTCCCATGCCCATTCATCCTTGACGCCTCAGACATTGTATATCCATATGAGTCCACGGATGTGTTATGGGATGAATCCCTTCATACGGTCCCGATCCAACGACATGCATCGATTTATAACCGATGTCGGCATTGTCACCCTAGCAGTTGCCTTCCCCTTTCCTTTGTGGCTGCTCTTTGGTGCCATCACTGTGAGCCGAAAATGAATCTACATCCAAGGCATTAGCATTATAATACAGTTGCATGTAGCCGAAGCTAGCCCAGAGGGAATGTACAACGTTGTGCTGGTTATCAGGTGTGTTTTGCAACGAAACGCGTTGTTATGTGCAAGTCACGTGATGTCGAGAGTGTTGAGAATGCTGGCGGTGTGTTCAATACGGGAGGAAAAGAGAATAATGGTGTAGGTGGGAAGAAGGGATATATATACTCGAGTTCCTGCAATTTGATTCATGTCCTGTGTTGTGTTGGTTGATGTACACAAAACGGCCCAGCCTTCATCTTCCACAACCACCAGGCACTTCATGAATGAGGATCCTCGAGACGTGATTTAGTACTCGTGGTGAGGACAGTGTGTGATGCCGGGCGTTGCTTTGGCATCTCATACCTCTTTTACTGCTCAGACCTTGTGCATCCTGGAGCAACCTGAGTAGTTCTCAAGTTGTCACAACTGTGCAACCAACCAACACGGCTACCAACGCCTAGCAGTGGAAAAACCACATGCAACTGATGTCATAGGATAGAGAACACCTCATTGTTCGCTATGCAATGCATTCAGCTCTGCCAGAGTGGAATGTCCACCAGGAAGCTGAAGATATACACAATCGATGGTTAGATGTATTGTGCCAAGAACGAGTGCAATACAATATCACCCGCGCCAAGACGCCATAAACACCCTTCAAGCGGTGCAAATAGGCCTTCAGACATCGGTGTAATGGTGAATATCAATGCTGAGTTTCAACTGATGGCAGTTAACCCCACAATTGAATGCTTTTCAAGGGATCTTGACACTGAGTATTGTCACAGTTTAGAGTCTAGTGAGGTCTACCCTGCGCCTTCCTTTTTTGTCGAAACCCTCCCTGATCGCTCAAATAGGAGTCTCCCTCACCTGCCGTTGCATACGCATGCACAGGCAATGATTCCTAGATTCTTAACGTCGAACATCGTTATCCGACTATGCCTTCCCAATGCCCCCACCTGCCACCACTCCGGTCGTAAGAAATGTACGGAGCCTTGCCAATCGTCAGAATCTTCAAAAGCGTGGGCCTTCGGGGAATTCTCAACTTCTGCCTGCTAAGAGACCCGTTTCCGTACCGGCTGGCGAGAGGGATTCCTCCCAAGGAGGGAGTTCCGTAACCTCTACAATCCCCTCCAAACGCGAGCTACCAGAAAGAATCAGAGACAGAGGCAGTACCAATTGCAACCGCAGGGAGTGTCTACACCTGGATCAATGGTCTCCGGCGGTCACAGCATCCATCGATTTGGTCACTCAGACATGACGCGTCTTGTGTTTGCAACGGACATACTCCTGGAGCTCCACATGAAGAACAGACGGCCGTCTATGAGAGCAAGCGACTTGGAGACAGTAAGTGATGCAACGCGACGCGTTTCGAAAGCATTAGCTGAAGCCCCACACTGGCAGATACTAGAGACGTACTGGAACACCGTTATGCAACAAATCATCATTTGGTGCATAGCATTGGAGGCGCGCACAAAGGAGATCTTGAAAGAGGTATGCTGAAGCAACGGCCCATGTTGGATATTTCAAGCTCATACTGGTGCCAGGTTCGAGTGCAAGTCGATATGGTTAAATCCCATTTCATTCAATCAGCATGGGTCAACATTGCAGAGCTTTATGATCTCCACCGCTTTGAATCAGCTGCAGAGTGATTGGAATTCATTGATTCCCTGCTGGCTGACAATAAGTATCTTTTTCCGGTAGCAGAGTGTGTGGAAGGTGGTTTAGGCAGCCCAAATCCAATGCAGAGAGAGTTGAAAGCTGCTAACGAATGGCCTGCGTCCACTTTACATCCTGGCGGAAGCAATCCCGCGGATTATCTACATCAAATTTTATCATCGGGCGAATAACCGCAGTAAGTATACTGATGGTTTTTATAATTCTATGATTAACGACAAGGACAGTCATATACCCTCGCCACTGATCATGGTTACCTGCACCGCGTTGTGCCAGGCTCTCCTAAAGTGGCAAAAGAACAATGGTGTTCTTCCAAATGCTTCCAAGTCAAGGATGAAAGCCGAGAGACCAGATCGCTCGAACAACTTCAATTACAAGAATGACGGTTGTAAGAACGCATCCTGCTGTGCTGCAATGGGTCGCAAGTTGTTAACTTTGCCTAGCGTTGCAGACACATGTACATTCTTGATGAATACCTGGAACACACTACCGGAGAGCTACCAACAAGGGTGTATAAAAACACACTCGCTACAGTCAAGCGTCAGATACAACAGGCGGAGAACCCAACACCTGCCGTAGCCATCGGCACAGAAGCGGTGTGTGTTGACAATACTATTCTTCATGACTATTTGACCTTCGAAGTGGCGCTTCAGGAGCCCGAGATCCAAAGCACTCACCCAAACATCCCGATAGACAACAATTCCACAGATGACAAACTGGATTTTGGGATGCCATGCGGCAGCAGGGATTGCGAAGTTGAAGGTGACGACAGCGACGAGTGCAATGACATCCCCACTGCCAGCCTGCGACCACGTCCTGCCATTAAACTCGAGAGGTTTGACCTGGGAACCAGCGATGTCGACGGGTATGAGGGAGAGCATGGTGACGATGTGGATGCGGATGATGATGAGGAGAAATACACATCACAAGCCGATGATGGATCAACGCAGGATGTGGAGGACCGAGGGCATAGTGGGTTTGACCTGTGAACCAGTGATGTCAACGGGTATGAGTGCGAGGATGGCGACACTGCGGATATGGATGAGGACAACGAAGCATCGCGAGCCGATGATGGATCAACGCAGAATGTGGAGCACTGAGGGCATAGTAGGTTTGAGCTGTGAACCAGCGATGTCGACGGGTATGAGGGCGAGAATGGCGTCGATGCGGATGCCGATGCCGATGAAGAGGAAGAAGCATCGCAAGCCGAAGATGGATCAACGCACAATGTCGAGGACTGAAGGCATAGTAGGTTTCATCTGTTAACCAGTGATGTCGACGGGTATGAGTGCGAGGATGGCGACAATGCGGATACGGATGAGAAGGATGAAGCATCGCAAGCCAATGATGGATCAATGCAGAATGTGGAGGACTGAGGACATAGTACTGGAGAGTGTGATGATTTGACAGTATATTTCAGACATGTAAAATACAATACTGGCGAAGGAAATGCAACGGCAGGCGATGTATCCGAAGCGAAGACTGTATTGCAACACGTGACAATCTCCAAGCTGAACATAGATGAGAGTGCAGCATGTGGCTATCGGCCGAAGAAAGGCATAAACATCACCAGGCTTTGTGTAAACGGCTACACCATAACTGCAGTCCATGCGAAGAGTGTAACACACGTGTCGTTCTGATGGTGCATATACATCACCACAAAGCAAAGGAGGTACGAATGCAACACGACCCATCGCCTGGGCAACAGGTAGTGTGTGATTCTCAGTCAGAGGGTACGAGGTTCCGTCAGAGCAATCAGAGCCGTCCAGAACACCCGGGTGTTTCTCACGGAAACTAGTGTCGTTGTTGATGTTTGGATTAACCACCTACTGGAAGTACTTAGGGCTGACTGGATTACCATCAGACATATGACTAGATATTTGCCCTTCCATCCAATGTGTGTTTGAGATTTGTTACTTCTGATTGAACTGGAGTATTTCACATGAAATACTACCAACTGGACTCAAAGCATGGCTGATACAGTGTTACTGCGATAAACAATAGCAAGGCAGATGGAATGACAGTGAGAAGATATTGATGCCATCGTACAAAATCTTAAGAAGTCAAGAGTCATCAACAAACATTACTCTGACCAAACAGCCAACCTCCCAGCTGCAAACTTCCTAATAAAAGATTTACCTCTCTTGCACAAAAGCAAACGCAGTCTTACAGTGCCAAAGTGGATACTAGATGGCAAGGGCCCTACAGTATGACAGAAATTGCCTGGAGCTTGGGGATGAATCGACTGGTAGAGGTAGATGGAGCTGAACTCATTGGCTGGGTAGATGATAGTTGACAAAAGAAGTTCAACACTTGCGACAGAGGTATCTATGGGGCACGATAAATCTCTATGCTTAGCAGTGCTTACAATGCAAAATGTGAGGAATTTGAGGCATTTGATGTCAATGCAGTAGCAGACCAACAATATATGGAGGGAACATGGACATATTCCATTAAGCAGACAGGTTGGAAGAAGTGATTGTGGGTATGGGTGGAGGATATGACAGGGTGGAAGGAGTTAGTGGATAAGTTGAATGGCACACATCCAGTACCAGCAGACCACTCATCCAAAAAATGAAGGGAAAGACTGAGGGGGGTGGACAAGTGGGGGGGAGGGGGGGTGGGGTAGAAGAAGGGAAGTGAGGTGACTAATTGCATGGACCTGAACAAAAAGAGTTGCAGATATTAAACCCACTCAATTAAGTTGATTTGCGAGATGGTTGGGGAAGACACATTCCTATAGGCTGGATTGCACCAATGTTACACAAAAAATATGATCTATTCACCCCTAATCCTCTAATAACTGCAAGATAAGACAATCTATGAGGATCTCAGCAGTGGGTAGAAAATTCACTACCAACAATATGAATTATGAGCAATATATGCCCAGCCACCAAGTACATGTGGGGCAGGCAGAGAAAAAGAAGCCAAGAAGCTGTAAAGAGATACAAATAGAGCATACTAAGAAAATCGACTACCATATAGAGACTGGAAAATGAAGATAGTGGTACAAAATACCCCTCCAGGTAAATAAAGAGCTTCCCCCTTCCAGGATCCTCAGGAAGGACTGCCACCATACAGTATCATTCATCTCCATCTGTACACTAACAAGGACACAAAATATCAATATCGGAACCATAACCAATGACCAGAGACCGATATGTTGTTTTCATCAATCAAAGACATTCCTTCAGAAGTAAGTGACACCATGGATTGTGAATTATCCTAAACCACTACCACCACTACAAGGAGCCTTGACTTCACCACCACCACCACCCCAGCTCCCACCACGCCAGCTAACACCACCTCAGCCACCACCACTATAGGCACCACCACCCCAGCCACCACCACTTCAGCCACCACAGCCACCTCTTCAGCTACCACCACCCCAGCCGCTACTACTTCGGCCACCACCACCACCACCCCTGCGACCGCCACCCCTGCCACCACCACTGCTCTTACTACATATTCCTGTTGCTTGGATATCTCTTCTACATCAGCAAAATGTATTTTAGTCACTGGAAGCCTCCAGGAGTGTCTGAGAGGATGTGGAGCGTAAACTTAGATGCGTCAATTGAAGGAGAGTATCAGACCCTAGGAGGGCATTCCCGCTGGCCTTCGGAGTAACTGAGATCTCCGATGACAGGTACAGGAGTACCATGGGAGTGATTGTGGTAAGTTTGGGAACACCTCAGAGTGCAGAAGAGACCTTAGGGTGCACCTGGGAGCGCCGACTACAAGCCTTGGAGCGCTGGCGACAAGTCTGGGAGCACCTCGAATCACTGTAGAGCAGTCTGGGAAAATCAACATCTTCTTTGGGAACGCTGCTGGTGCGTCCGAAAATCATAGCTACTACTTATCATTCAACGATTGTTAAAACTCATGTATTCAGTTTGTATTCTCATCAATGTATCAATGAATCAATGTATCTATGAATCTATATAGCGACCCATCTACACACGGTATAGCTGGACTGGCTGCAGGCGGTACTTCACAGCAATTCGAGGTGCGCCTGGAAATGAAGATCAAGTGAACTCAGAGATACACTCCAAGGCTGTGATTGAGCGAGTTTGGAGATGCACTTGGGGGCCATTCTCGTGCGAACTTGGAGGCCATAATCTAGCAAGTGTGGAGATGCACTTGGAGGCCGTGATAGAGCGAGTTTGGAGAGTCACATGGAGGCCATGTTCGATTGAACTTAGAGATGCTCCCCGAGGCCGTGATTGAGCGAGTTGGGAGATGCACTGGCAGGCTGTGATCGAGCAAGATTGGAGGAGTACTTGGAGGTGGTCGATCTTGGAGGTGGTCGATCTGGAGGCAGTCGATGGGAGGCGCACCAGGTGCTGAGACTGTATTCATTGGCTAGTGGACTCAAAACCGTGGGAATGTGACAAGGTGACTTTACCTTTACGGCTCTTATGGAGAACTGGCTGGTAGCAGTTGATCTGTGTAGGGAGGCACGCCAGAAGTTGACGCCACATATAGGGGTCAACTCATAATCGTGGGAATGAAGGGACGACAGACACTCTTAGGTGTATACTGTACTCGGTGTATGCTGCACTCAGTGTATGCTGCACTCGGTGTATGCTACAACTCGATGTTACCTCATGATCATGGCATACAGAGATACAGAGGAATAACTTATCTTAGTGTTCCACGATGGTGGTAGAGTTTTGGATGAGAAAGAGAGAGATAGGGGAAGAAGATGAAAACAGTATGGAGGATACGAGCAGATATGAGAAATCAGTAGTAGGACTCGCCTGATTGGGTTTGAAAGACCTCCTATCAGTGATATTACACACTGGATCGGGACGCATACCTGCCTTATCGGGGATGGTAAATTGACTCGCACACGAAATTCTCGTATGTCCCGGTTTCTCATGATAATTTCCCTCATCTCTCTCTTTCTCGTCCTCGACTCTAACATCACCTAAGAACTGGAAGTTAAGTTATCCCTCGCTGTCTCTCCATGCCATGATCATGAGTTAACACCGAGTACAGCGTACACCAAGTACTGCATCATTCGATGATCGACTGTGTCCCGCTCCCAGCCAGTCACTCATTTCTTGGCAAATGAACTCAACTCTCTATATTCCCACATTTACGAATCAACCAATGAATCGAGTCTCAGCTCCCGTCGCGCCTCTCTCCTGATCTACCTCCTCCAAGTACTTCTCCAATCTTGGTCGATCATGGCCTCCAAGTGTATCCCCCAACACGCTCAATTACAGCGTCCAAGTGTATCTCTGAGTTCACTCGATCTGGGTCTCCAAATGCACCTCCACGCTCGCTCGATCCCGGCCTCCAAGTGCATCTCTGAGTTCACTCCATCTGGGTCTCCAAATGCATTTCCACAGTCACTTGATCCTGGCCTCCAAGTGCATCTCTGAGTTCACTCGATCTTGGTGTCCAAATGCATCTCCAAACTCGCCCGATCCCGGCCTCCAACTCCATCTCTGAGTTCACTCGATCTCAGTCTCCAAATGCATCTCCAAACACCCTCGATCACGGCCTCTAAGTACATCTTTCAGCAGCAACGCTGGGTGTACCGGGATACAGGGGAAACGGAGGTGGACACAGTGATGGGGAGTATATATTCGGCAGACACCAGAGTAGATAGACATCATCTCATTTCCATCTCATCTTGTCATACAAGGAAAATACACACTATATCTTTCTCAACTTACGGTCTCACTCACTCTGTCCGAGATTTCGTGGATCCACGCAATTCCATAGATCCTCAATGCCAGATAGTGTCATATCTTCTCACCCGATTCTTACGCTGTTCCAGCAAGAACTGCACTTTCTCATGAATTCTGTTTGGATATCGCGAGAGGTGCGGCGGAGTGTTGATGGTGGGCTCTCTGCCTTCTAGCTCCAAGTAATGCATCACGAAGTTCTCTCACTGGGCGTGTCCAGGGGCTCCTCCGATGATGCTCGACTACCATCTGCGGCCAGATTGACCGTATGTATATATATCTAGAGAGACTTAAATAATGCATGCCATATTATAATGTAGCGAATCTTGTGACTGTAACATAAAAAATAAGACGAAATGCCTTGTGGTTATGTTAGAACCACTGCGGTGAGAATACGGCACCAAGTCTCCCGCAGAGCTGCGCAGCGGTCTCGGCTGCTCTCGAAGTCTCCCGGAGCGCTGTGCAGCGGTTTCACCTGCTTTCGAAGTCTCCCACAGATCTGCGCAGAGGGCTCAGGAGCTCCACAATGTGATTATTCTATAAGTCAAATCTCGTGGCATTCAGGATCACCTGAGACTGTTCTTGGAGAGTCTGAGAGCACTTTGCCCAGCTCCGTGGGGGTCAGTGAGCATCTAGAAGTACTTAGAAGCACTGGTGAGGTCGCCCGGAGTGGCTGGGAGGATTGCATGTGGCTTCCGGACCGATTTACATTTTGCTGATGTATCAGTAGCGTTTAGTTTCCAGTATACTATTCGTCCGTGATAGTATTGGGACTGTGCAGGAACTTTTTCTCTGATTGACCCAATGAAACACTGAAAGATGCCATGGAAATTGACGCTTCAAAGATGTCCTCCCAAATCCAAGCAAATAACATACTCAACATCGGTAATATCTTTGGTGGCATGACTGATTGTTTAAACATGCAGAGGATATGGCGGTTGTATATCATGCAGTGAAATTATGACTTGGAGACGTTGAAATATGAACAGCCCTATCAGTACCTAAATGCTTTTCATAGCTCCAGCAGGGTAAGAGAAATGATCAAGCAGCACCACTGTGCCCAACAGAGGAAATCACGAGGAATGAAGATGTTGGGAGTCTTCAGGTTTCAATATCACAATCTCAGGGATATCCTAACTGATTCCTTTGGAAGTGAGAAGTGGCTGTGATTACCGTCAATCACCAACCGAGCTTTGAGAGATACCAAGTTCGCAAAGAGATTCCTCAATCGTGCATACTTCAACCACATAACCAACCTAAACTCTAAGTCAGAAGCCAAAAAGTGATGTGCTTCCAGAGACTTCTGGGGCGCTGAAACATTGCTAGTTAATGGCCACCTTCAGCTGGAAGAAGAAATCAAATACTCTGCTATGTGCCTGAAGTGGAACCGGGGGTTAGTAATGCCATTCGGTTATTACCCTGGCTTGGATGGCTGCAATAATGCCAACCAGCCAACATTGAACCATGACACCATCAGTACCACCTGCCGACAATGGGATACCTGTACCACCTCCATCCCCCAATAAGAGCACGATGCTTTCACCACTAACCCCTCCAAACATGGGAATTGAAAAGGAAATTGAAAACCGTGGGGGTAATGTTGAAGGGCTTTTGATGGATCTGAGGATGGAACCAGCACTCCTGCTCAAAAAGAGGCCAGTACAATCCTGCCAACTCCCACCAAAAAAGATGATGGTAGGATGTCACCGACTTCGACTGAAACAGAGGCCAGTACAATCCCACCAACTCTCCCCAACAATGAGGCTGTGAGAATCTCACCAAATCCCACCGAGAAAAAGTTGATATGACTCCAGAGAAGCCTATCAATCCTGAGCAGAAGTGTATCCCAACGCCCCGCCAGCCTGCTGCTCCCAGCAGTGAAAGTAGCAGGTCCAACAATGACACTAAGGGTGAAGAATACGTGAGCTACTTTCCAGAATGGCTTGGCCTTGATACAGGCTGCAAGAGAATATTGGATGATGCGACAAAGATATTGGTACACCATGGGAGGAAAATACTGAAAATTGCTGAACCCATCTTCCCACAAGCAGTAAACGAAGACCCAGAGCTGTAAAGATAGATCTTAGCACATAGTACCATGGCGGTGTATGTAATATGTGAGGCAATAGTTCAATTTGAAACCCAGCTTGGGAACATCCCATTCCTCGCAACAGGTCACGGGATAAGGAATGTCAATATGGATGGTGGCAGGAGAAAATGGATGCCCAAGTAGTGAAAGTCCTTATGTTTTTCCTTTGGGTTTATAGTATTGCATTGAGTGTATGGTTTTCCTTTGGGTATATGTTGTTCATGATTATATTATTCTTATGATATTCCAAATTTGGGTAAAAGGTTATGTTCATCAGCAACAAACCTAGTTTCTGTCAGGAACACCCAAGTGCTCCTGACAGCCCTGACACCTCTGACAGAACCTCATTTCCTCTGACAGTGAATCAAATGCAACAAGTTACCCAAGGGATGGGTCATATTGCATACTCACTCTGTGGCGGCGATTATTCCATGTCTCATATTCTTGCGACACATTGTGTTGTATATTACCCCATGGACGCTCGCCGCACCGGTGTGGTGCTTCCGTTGCTTCACATCCGGAGTTTGGTAACATATACGCACCATATGAACGACACCTGTGTTACACTCTTCGCAGGGGCTCCAATTATGCTGTAGCCGTTTACCCAATACCTAGCGCTGTTTATCCGATTCTCCAGCTGAGTGCCACATTTTGCCTCTCAGCTATTGCTATTCATCGGATGCCGCACTCTCCCATATATGATTCACATTGAGATCTCGTCACTTTTCACAAATCAGCCTTCGCTTCGGATACAGCACTTGCCGTTGCATTTGCTTCGCCATTATCGTATTTTACAGGTCTGAATTATACTGTCCAATCTTCACACTGTCCAGTACTATGCCTTCAGTCTCTGATACTATGCCCTCAGTCCTCCAAATTCTGCTTTGATCTATCATCGGCTTGCGATGCTTCTTCTTCCTCATCTGCAGCGGCATCATCACAATTGTTGCCCTCATACCCGTCGACATCACTGGTTCCCAAGTCAAACCTCTAATGATGAGTTGCGGCCCGTCGTCGTTGGCTGTCAGTAGGGGTGGTATCGCTCTCGTCGATTTCATCAACTTCATCTTCACAATACTTGCTGCCCCGTGGCATCCTACATCATCCGTACTATTAATGTCTATCAGGATATTTGAGTCAGTGCGTCCGATCTCAGGTTCCTCAAGCGCCACCTCGGAGATCAAATAGTCAAAAAAATAACATTGTCAAGATGCGCTGCTTCCATGCTGATGACCACAGCAGACATTGGGTTCTCCGCCTGTTGGATCTGACGCTTGACTGTGGCAGGAGTGTTTTTGTACACCCTCTGGTGGTAGCTCTCTGGTAGTGTGTTCCAGGTATTCATCAAGAATGTATACGTGTCTGGAACACCAGGCGAGGTTGACAACTTGCGACCCATTGCAGCGCAGCAGGAGGCGTCCTGACCACCGTCATTCTTGTAGTCGAAGTAGTTCGAGTGATCCAGTCTGTCCGCATTGAGCTTTGAGTTGGAAGCTTTCGGAGGAACACCTTTGTTCTTTTCACACTCCAAGAGAGCACAGAGCAACGGGGTGGAGATAACCATGACCAGTGGCGAGGGTATATGACGGACCTTGTCGTCAATGATGGAATTATAAAATTCATCAGCATACTCACCACGGTTACTCGCCCGATAACCAAATTTGATGCAGATACTCCCTGGGATTGCTTCCGCCAGGAAGTAACGTGGATGCTGGCCATTCATTAGCAGCGTTCAACACTCTCTGCATTGGATTTGGACCACATACACCTTGTTCCACATGCTCTGCCACAGGAACAACATACTTATTGTCTGCCAGGAGGGAATGAAAGAATTCCTAACGCTCTGCATCGGATCCAAGCAGCGCAGATTATGAAGCTCTGCTGTGTTGTCCCTTGCTGATTGAATAAAATGGAATTTGACTTTGTCGACTTGTGCTTGGACCTGGTACCAGTTTGAGCATGTAATGTCCAACCTAGCCCATTGCTTCAGCATAGATCTCTCAAAATCTCCTTTGTGCATGCCTCAAATGGTATGGACCGAATTTTGTTTTGCTGCATAGCGGTGTTCCAGTACGTCTCTATTATCTGCCAGTGTGGGGCTTCAGCTAATACTTTCACAAGGCATCTCATTGCATAACTTACCATCTCCAAGTGACTTGCACTCATAAACGGCGATCTGTTCCACATATAGAGCTCCATCAGTCTGCCCGTTTCAAATCCAAGCCAGGTCATGTCTGAGTGACCAGATCGATGGATGCTGCAACTGCTGGAGAGCATTGATCGAGGTGTAGACACCGTCTGAGGTCGCAATTGCCACTGCCTCTGGCTCAGATTCATTTCTGTAGCTCGTGTTCGCAGTGGATTGTTAATAATCGCACGGGCTTCTGGATTAGGGATGGGGGTAGGCTGGTTTTCAGGACCACTGACAGTACTGGGAGTGCTAGCATTGCTTGATGCAGGGCTGGATACAACGTGACATGTTGAGTCTGTCAGTGAGATTCCTCCGGGTGCTGGTGTGCCATGCCTGCTTGTACCCAGCCTAGCGGTTGGAGTATATATTGATCGTCGCTGTGTAGCAGATGGGGTTAAAGTCACACGTTGAGTGATATCTCCCATGCCAGAATTGTTCAGTGAACATGAGGGGGTGGAGTTGTCGCCATGTATTGTAGAGGCTACGGAGCTCCCTCCTCGAGAGGAATCCCTCTCGCCGGCCGGTGTGGAAACATTTGACTTAGCAGTTGGGAGCTGAGAATTCCCCTGACGCCTACGCTTTTGTTGGTTCTGAGCATGTCGTACGACCAGAGTCGGGTCAAGCGGAGGGTATGGGGAATGCACACTCCGTTATAAATGTTCGAAGTAAACAATGCAGGAAAGATCTTCCCTGCATGGATATTCAAAGGCAGGTGAGGTAGACCCATATTTGAGCGACCCGGGAGAGAGTCGAAAACACGGAGAGGCGCAATGTGTATTGTGCTAGTCTCTAAATCACTATCGCCTGTGACGATACTCAGGGACGAGATTTCTTGGAAAGTGTTCAATTCTGGGGTTCACTGCCATCAGATCAAACCCATACTAAAATCAGCACTGATATTCACTGATACAGCAACGTCTGAAGGTTAATTTGCACTGCTTGAAGGGTGTTTATGCCTTCTTGGCACGATTATCACATCAGCAAAATGTAAATCGGTCTGGTAGCCACATGCAGACCTCCCAGACTTTCCGCTAGCCCTCACCAGTGCTTCTAAGTACTTCCAGATGCTCCCAGGCCCCCCTGAAGCTTCGCACAGTGCTCTCAGTCTCTGCAAGAGCATTCTCCGGTGCCCCTTAAAGCACCTGCAGTTAGGGATGTACATTCAAGATGCTCCGAGATTTGACCATTAGGATAGTCAAATATTGCAGCTACAGAGACCTCTGCGCAGGTCTGCGAGAGACTTCAAGAGCAGCAGAGACCTCTCCGCAGGTCTGCAGGAGACATCGAGAGCAGCTGAGACCTCTGCGCAAGTTCTTCGGGAGACTTGGTGCCAAATTCTCCCAGCAGTGGATCATCGAGTTCTACGACAACCAGGCAATTCGTTAATCATATTCATCTTTGTTACAGTCACAAGATTCGCTACAGCATACTATGGCGTGTATTATCTAAATCTCTGTATATATAAACATACGGAGATGGACTCAGCGACACAGGGTATCAGTTTGGCAGACCCCTGGGTAGATAGACATCATCTCATTATAGTAAATACCCACTCTATCATTCCAAGCTCTTGGTCTCACGCTCTCTTGCCGAGCTTTCATAGACCCATGCAATTTGTGTGGTTTGTTTGTTTGTTTGTAATCATATTGCATTTGGCCGCTAGCAGCCATGGCATATCCCATTCATATTTCCTCCCCGCTTCTTCCGTAACATAAAGAAACAAAAGCAAAGTCGCGAGTCCTCTTCCCCTTTAACAAAAGAAACCGCCAAAAAACAACATAAACTTTTACACCTCCCCATCACTCAACTCCTCGTGATCTGAGTTTTCCACCTCCTCCACCACTCCGCTAATTCTGCCAACATCTGTACAAGATGAAAAGTCCATCAGGGCCTGCGAACATTTTTCTTCTGCAAAAACGAGAGGCATAGGCAATGAAATCTTTGGCTTCTTAAAACCCTTTTCAATGCCCTTATACCCATCCCCCCCTCTTGCCCATCAACTGAAAGCCTTTTTTGTTCTCATTTCCATCTTTTACACCACTTCAACAGGTGGTCTCTTGTCTGATTTTCATGCCCACACAGCCAGCATTTCATATCGCTTCTTTTTCCAATCCGCAATAGGTATTTCGCTATTAGTGCATGTCCTCACTTGAGCTGATACAACCTCACCGCAATCGTCTCTTTGGCTTCCATCACTGCACTGTTACCTCCCCTTTTCAGCAAATCATACCAGCAACTGTGCTTTGACCTCTTCCCCATCTCTTTTATTTCTTCCTTCCTTTCTTCCCATTTCACTTCCATTAACCTTCGGCTATTATGGGCGAATGAATCTTAATCTAAAAACGGTTGCGAATCTTGCATTTCGGTATAACTTATGCAATGCTTATACATCGCCTTTGTTGCTTGTTGATCCGCTTCTTCATTGCCTTGTATCCCTTTATGAGCAGGTACCCACCAGTACTCTACAGGGATATTTTTTCTGGCTAATGCATCAGCCCAGTTCATCGTTCGTAGTGCTACCACCTGTCCTGGTCCTGGCTCGTCTGATTGTATTAGTCTTAAAGTTGCCTGAGAATCTGTAAAAACTGTAACTCTGGTAACTTCCTCTGTTTCTGCCATCTCATCCGCAATCTGAATCGCTTCCAACATCGCATTCATTTCTGCGTCCAACACCTCTTTCTGTCGACCTAGGTGCACCCTCCTCTTTTTCCATCTTCCTTCCTCTTCCCATACCACTGCGCACCCAACCCACTCGTCCTCTTTTCTCGATCCATCAGTCCAAAGAACAAGTCCATCCCTTTCTAACTTTGCCTCTTCTAGTGCTTGTTTTTCATCCTGAATTATCACTTTGCCCTCAAGGCGTCTGATTTCCGTAGATAATGTCGTCCTCTCGTAACTCCTTCTTTCGAAAGGTTTATCCTCCAGGATCAACTCATCAATCCCCTCCACCCTGTGTGAGACATTTCTCGGTATTTCGAATATTCTCCCTTGGCCTTGAGCGTCGGGCATCATTGTCTGCCTCAACATATACTGTCGTACCCGGTTATTAAGAACAGCCTTTGCCGGTCGTAAACCCGCATCATTTATCAACGCTCCCTGAGGTGTTGTCCTAAAGCATCCGGTTACCCTTCTGCCCTGTTCATTCAACAACTTTTGCGCCTCCTGAGCTCGATGATCTTGTCCATGCCACCGCAATTCAGACCCATACAACGCCACTGCCTGCACCGCCGCAACCTGAATTTGTTTGCATCCTTCTGAGCTTAATCCTTTCTATGTCATCAAGGATCTCACCCTATTTTGTGCTCTCCTTGCCTTTTGCTAAGGTCTTTTTTGTATGATCATTCAGGGTAAGCATATCATCCAGCCATACCCCCAACCATCTTGTCGCTTCTTTAATGTATGAAACCTCATGACTTCCTAGCCTTACTCGGGCATTCATCATCGGTTCCTCATTCTTTCTTCGTCGTGTAAACAACATCGCCTGTGTTTGTTCAATGTCGAACCGACAGGCATTCTTACTTGCCCAAATTGTTGTTTCCGCAGCGCATCTCTCCAGTCGTTGTGTGCATTCCCCCACATCCTCGCCTTCCACCACCCATGCCACATCATCAACAATAGGTATACCCTCGCTTCCAGACTCTTCTTTTTCCTCAACTTGGCCGAACAACCCCAAAAGGTATATGACGGAAAGTACTGGCAATACTGGCGACTTTTGTGGAACTCCCGTCTCCACCTCTATACTATCTCTTTCTTTTCCGTCCATCGACATTATCACTTTTCTATCTTCCATGAAGTTTTCCACCCACCAAACCAGGTCGGCTTAAAACCCAATTTCTTCCATTCTTTTCATCAAGTTCCCCTTTGCCACATGTGGAAAGGCTCCCTTAACATCCATCAACAGCACTGCCACGGTATTCCCCCTTCCCCACAATTTGTGTGGTTCCTCATGTACTCTTTCCAGGCAGTCATATATCCATACAATTTGTGTGGTTCATCAGGGCTGGGTATCCCTTCATATCATCTGACCCTCTTCCAATGCTCCTCGAGCAAGAACCGCTCTTTCTCAAGACTACCAATCGGATGCCACCCGAGGTGCGGCGGAGTGTTGATGATGGGCTCTCTGCCTTCTACCTCCACCATTTCTCCACGCCATGATTGAGTGAACACAAAGATACACTCTGAGGCGATGATTGAGCAAGTTTGGAAATGCACTTGCACGCCCTGATCAAGCATGTTTGGAGATATTGTTGGAGGCCGTGATCGGCTGAGTTAGGAGATGCACCGGGAAGCCTTGATAGGGTGAGTTTGGAGATATGAACTTAGAGGCCATGATCGTGCGCACTTGTAGGCCGTAATGAAGCGAGTTTGGAGATACAATTGGAGGCCGTGATCGAGGGATTTCGGAAATGCACCTGGAGGCCGTGATCCAGCGAGTTTGAAAATGCACCTGCAGGTAGTGATCCAGCGAGTTTGGAGATGCACATGGAGGCCGTAATCGAGCGAGTTTGGAGATTCACTTGGAGGCCATGATGGTGCGAAGTTGGAGGCCGTAATCGAGTGAGTGTGGAGATACACTTGGAGGCCGTGATCAAGCAAGTTTGAAGATATGCACATGGAGGCCATGATCGTGTGAACTTCGAGGCCGTAATGGAGTGTGTTGGGAGATACAATTGGAGGTCGTGATCGAGCGGATTTGTAGATGCACTTGGAGGCCATTATCGAGCGAGATTGGAGGAGCACTTGGAGGTGATCAATCTGGACGCGTTAGTTCGGGAGGGAGGTGCGACGGGAGCTGAGACTTTATGGATTGATTAACTTGTCATTGTGGGAATGTAGTGAATTGAGTATAACATGGTCTGCCGAGAGATGAGGGACTGGCTGGGAAGGGGAGACATTCGATCTCGGGATGAGGCACTACACAGGGTATGCAGTACTCAGTATATGCTGTACATTAGTGTACACTGAACTCAGCAAATGGTGTACTCGGTGTATGCTGTAGTCGATGTATGCTGTAATCGGTGTTAACTCTTGATCATGGCATGGAGAGATAGAGAGGGATGACTTAACTTCATGTTCTTAGGTGAAGGTAGAGTTGAGGACAAGAAGGAGGGAGATGAGAGCTGATGGAAAATCATCATGAGAAACTGGGACTTAAGAGAATTCCGTGTGCAGGTCGATTTACTATTCTTGACACAGCAGGTACTAGTGCCGATCGGGTGGGTAATTATACCGATACGAGGTCTTCTAAACCCAATCGGGCATGGCGGACCACAGATGTCTCATATCCGCTTGAATCCTCCGTATTGTTCCCACCTTCATCCTGCATCTCTCTTTCTTGTCCACAACTCTACCATCATCACAAGGACACTAAGATGAGTCATCCCTCTCGATGTCTCCATGCCATGATCAAGAGTTAACACTGTGTACAGCATACACCGAGTACAGCATACACCGTGTACAGCATACACCGTGTACAGCATCAACCCAAGAGTGTTTCTCTTCCCTTCATTCTCATGATTACAGGTTGACCCCGGAATGTAGCTTCACCTTCCGGCATGCCTCCCTACATGATCGACCGCCATCAGGCAGCTCTCCATGAGGCCCCAAAGGTGAAGTCACATTGTCACAATCCCACAGTTGCGAGATAACTAACTGATCACCCGAGTCTCAGCACCCGGCGCGCCGTACATCGACCGCCTCCAAGTTCTCGTCCAATCTCGCTTGAACACGGCCTCCATGTGTATCTCCAAACTCGCTCGATTATGGCCACCAGGTGCATCTCCAAACTCGCTCGATCACGGCCTCCAAGTGCATCTCTGAACTCGCTTGATTATGGCATCAAAGTTCGCACAATCATAGCCTCCAAGTGCATCTCCAAACTCACTCGATTACGGCCTCCGAGTGCATCTCCAACCTGCACGATCGGGGCATCCAAGTGCATATCTCCAAACACGCTTGATCACGGCCTCCAATTGTGTCTCCAAATACCCTCGATTACCCCCTCCAAGTTCATCTCCAAACTTGCTTGATCACAGCCTCGGAGTGTATCTCTGAGTCCACTCAGTCGTCATTTTCAGGCACACCTCGAATTCCTTTCAAGCACCACCTGCAGCCAGTCCAGATATATTGTGTGTATATGGGTAGCTATATAGATACATACATACATACATACATAGAGGAGAAAACAGAGTGAATACATGAGTTTAAAAAATTGTTGAGCAATAAGTAGTAGCTATGATTTCCAGGCGCACCAGCAGTGTTCCCAAAGAGGATGTTGTTTTTCCCAGACTGCTGTACTGTGATTCGAGGTGCTCCCAGACTTGCCATCAGCACGGCCAAACTTGTTGTTGGCGCTCCCAGACTTGTCATTGGGGCTCCCAGACTTGTTATTGGGGCTCACAGGCTTGTCGCTGGTGCTCCCAGATGCTGCCAGGTTTGTCCTCGGCGATCCCAGGCGCTCCCAGGTGCACCCAAAGTTCTCTCCAGTGCTCCGAGGTGTTCCCAAACTTCTCACAATCACTCCCATGGCACTTCTGTACCAGTCATCAGGTATCACAGTTACACTGAAGGCCAGCCAGAATAACCTCCTAGGGTCTGATACTCTCCTGAAATCGACGCATATAAGTTTACACTCCACATCCTCTCAGACACTCCTGGAGTCTTCCAGTGACCAAAATACATTTTGCTGATGCATAGTATTGCACTCGTTCTTGGCACAATACTTCTAACCATCGATTGCATTTGTCTTTAGCTTCCTGGTGGAAATCTCCCTTTGGCAGAGGTGAAAGCATTGCAAAGCAAACAATGACATATTCTCTATCCAATGACATCAGTTGGGTGTGCTATTTCCACCGCTTGACATATTGGTAGCCGTGTTGGATGGTTTGCACAGTTGGGACAACCTGAGAACTACTCACTTTACTCCAAGATGTAAGAGGTCTGAGCAGTTCAAGTGGCGTGTCATGCAAACGCAATGCCCCGCATCGTAAATTGTCCTGACCGTAAGTCCTCAATGTAGTCATGCAGCTTGTCCTTCATCAGGAGCCTCGTGGTTGTGCAAGATGAAGGCTGGGCCAGGTTCTGCTCATTATCCAACAAAACGCTGGATGTGAATCAAAATAATCATATCTCACAAGTTGAACCAAGAAATCGCAGGAACTGGAGTATATATATCCCTTCTTCCCGCCTACACCTCCTTTCTCTTTTCCTCCCGTATTATACACACCGCCAGCATCCTGAGCTATCTCGACATCACATGACTTGCACACAACATCACTTCTCATTGCAAAACACACCCGATTACCTTCACAACTTCACATCTTCCCATTGGGCTTCCTCCAGCTACATGCAACTGTATCATAACGCTACAGCTTCGGATGTAGATTCATCTTCAACTCACACAGATGGCACTAAAGGGTAACCACAAAGGAAAGGGGAAGGCTAGAGCAAAGCTGCCAACATTGGTTATAAATCGACGACTGTTGTTTGATCAGGACCGTATAAAGGGATTCATCTCGAAATGCATCCGTGGACTCATACAGATATTCAATGTGTGCGGCATCAAGGATCAGGGGGCATGGGTCTGCTTCTATGTTATAATCCTTCATGAACCAGTCATGACTCACCACTTTTCACAGTTCCAGCTGATCTGGCCACTCTGCGGGAGCAGCTGTTTGCCATTTCTGGAGTGGTGGGCTGCCTTCCTTCGATATATGGGGCAAATGTTTCACAAAACCTGTGACCAACTGAACAATGTGAGGTTGGACAACCCGCGTGCCTTTGCGGATGAAGTTGATGTCTCCGATCTGCCGGCAACCAGCTCGGGGAGGGTTAAACCCACTGGCAAGCATTTGTCTTGGTACTGTAGTGATGATCCCAGGGCAAAGATTTAGCAACCAAGGTGCTGGCAGTACAAACCAGGCGACTTCCTAGCGGTTGAACCACTGTATTGGGATGGGATAATCGACGAGGATGCTGATGAGGAGACGTGGGCAGATTCCGAAGGGCCGAGCGGTGGATGTAGCCATCCTGGCGATTGCAATGATACTGACGACGCCAAGGGTAAAGACGACACGCAGGGTGGTGAGAAAGTAACTGAAAAGAGGAGGGGAAGGAAGGATGGGAGGTGATAACGGAAGTCGACTGATGCCAGGAAGGGGAATGGGAAGGAAACTTAGGAAGGGAAGTGGAAGGGGAATGGGAACGGGAACAGCTAAGGGATTGGGATTGTTAAACAAACCCCAGGGGGAGAATGTTCACAGTGCGGTGGAAAACCTACAGGGAGCAAGGGTAATGGGACACGGAGGGCTAACAAGAGTGGGTATATTTACAGCCGGAAGCATCACCCGCCGTGTCCATATTGTCAGATGCCGATACAAACTCTACCGACCAGTCGGACAGCTAATATTTCTCAGAACATGATTCCGATGTGGATATGCGCATGGAGGATGATGTGGACGCACTGTAGTACGGCGTTGATTCAGACTGCGATGTGGATATGGAAACATCAGCAAAATGTAAAATGGTTCGGAAGTCATAACTCAACAACTAAGCTAGTCTGAACAGCCACACCGATCCTTCCAGAAGCTCCCAGAAGCTCCCGAACAGGCTGAATGCAAAACGATGTGCTTCTCCGGTGCTCTAAGAGTACTTTCAGGTGCTCCTCAACGCTTCTGAAGTAGCGGAACAGAATACAAGAATATTCTAAAGAGTATGAAGTTGTCTTCAGAATGCTATAAAATCATGCCTTTAAGTTGGTAAAATTTCG